>Ga0114951_10004140_pt1 | contig 14378 bp, 13 predicted proteins | sample AM7aDNAmetaG_FD_88677 | JGI IMG/M metagenome (GOLD analysis project Ga0114951, IMG submission 88677) | Freshwater microbial communities from Finland to study Microbial Dark Matter (Phase II) - AM7a DNA metaG | ecosystem: Environmental > Aquatic > Freshwater > Lake | place: Finland: Lake Alinen...
ACGTCAATGCCGCGCGCCGCGATGTCGGTCGCGACCATGATCTCGTACTTGCCGGACTTGAACCCTTCCAGGGCTTCGATCCGCTCGTTCTGGGTCCGGTTGGAATGCAGGACGGCCACGGCATGATTGGCTTGCTTGAGCCGGGTGGCGATTTTATCGGCCCCGTGCTTGGTCCGGGAAAAGATGAGGACACTGTCAAAGTTGGTCCGCTCCAGCAAGGTGATGAGCAACTGGAATTTTTGCGTCGCCGCGACCGGATAAAACGCGTGCGTCACCGTGGCGGCGGGCGACCGGCGTTCGCCGATCATAATGTGCTCCGGGTTCCGCAGCGCCCAGCCGGCCAACCGCTCGATCTCGCTCGGGATCGTGGCGGAAAAGAGCAGCGTCTGGCGCTCGCGCGGACATTTATCAACCACCCGGCGGACTTGCGGCAGGAAGCCCATGTCGAGCATCCGGTCGACTTCGTCGAGGATGAGAATTTGCACGTCGTTCAGCCGCACATCGCCCTGTTCCATCAAATCGAGCAACCGGCCGGGCGTGGCAATCAGGATGTCCATCCCATTTTTTAAATCTTCCCGCTGCTGGCCGTAGCCGACCCCGCCAAAGATGACCGTGGTCCGCAGATCGGTGAACCGCCCGTAATCGCGAAAGGCAGTTTCAACCTGGGCGGCGAGTTCGCGGGTGGGTTCGAGCACGAGACACCGGCAGGCGCCATGTTTCCCGAGCTTGGTCAGGACAGGCAAGGCGAAGGCGGCCGTTTTACCGGTACCGGTCTGCGCCGAGCCAATGACGTCCTTCCCGGCGAGAATGATTGGAATCCCGCGCGTTTGAATGGCGGTCGGTTCGGTGTACCCCGCCGCGGTCACGCCGCGCAGGACGGATTCGGATAAACCAAGAGCTTTGAAAGGCATATTAATCTCCACTGAATTGTCGGTCGCCGGCATCGCCGAAGCCCGGCACGATATAACCACGGTTGTTGAGTTTCTGATCCATTGCGCACACGTAGATTTCCAGGTCGGGATGCGCAGCGGTCAATTTCTGCACGCCTTCGGGTGCGGCAAAGATTCCCAGAAATTTGATTTGTTTGACGCCCCAGCTTTTCAGGCGGGTCACAGCCGCCACGGCGCTGCCGCCGGTCGCCAGCATCGGGTCGAGAATGAACGCGACATCCACCGGCGTGTGCTGCCCCAGCTTGTTATAATACTCCACCGGCTCCAGCGTCTGTTCATCCCGGAAAATCCCGAGATGATAAACCTTTGCCGCCGGCAGCATTTCCAGGATTCCATCCACCATACCCAGGCCGGCCCGGAGGATCGGCACCAGCCCGACCGCGGCACTCACACACGCGCCATCCGTTTCCGCCAGCGGGGTGGTCACCCGCGCGGAAGCCGTCGGCAAATCGCGGGTTGCCTCGCTGAACAGCAGAATCGCCAGGGCGCGCAGATGATGGCGGACGGTGGCCCGGCTGGCCTGTGCGTCACGAATTTCCGCGAGGAAATTCTGGACCAGGGGATGCTGGAGAACGGTAACCGGCTTCATTCCGATTCGCGACTAGCGCGCCTCATCGCCCACACGCACTTCTCCCGTGCGAATGTCGGCGGTCGCAAAACCCATGCGAATCGGGTCAGTCAACTGCACTTCGCCCACGCGCTGGCCGGCCCGGTAGACGGTGAGCCGTGTCCCAATCAACGGCAACACCCGCGACCGGTAGTCGAGCACGACAAACTGGAGTTTGGTATCGACGTGGGTGATTTTGGCACCGCTCACGAACGTGGGGGTGGCCGACTGGCCCGCGGCTGCGGCGGGTGCCGGGACCGGCACTTGCACAGGCGGCGCGGATTTCGTTGCGCACCCGGCCAGAACGGCGATGAGCAAAATACTGAGAAAGTTTTTCATGATCCTGATTAAATTAAATTTGTGGCGCGCCCGGGGAGATTCGAACTCCCGACCCACGGATTAGAAATCCGTTGCTCTGTCCAACTGAGCTACGGGCGCGCAAGAGCTCCCGTCCGATTTTGTGGCCAAGCGGGCAGTCGGAAACACGCACCCACGCCGATTCACCACAAGACAAAGCCTTCATTGTTGTCCAGCATACCTTGACCGATCCGAAGAGGCAAGACTGGTGAGAGGCGGCATAACTGCGGCAATCCCATGGCGCTTCGGAGCCAATGATTCAATTCAGTTAAGACCAGGTTGTTTGCGGGCTGCAACCGGAGTGGGACAGTGCGTCTCCCTCGACCCTGCTCGGGACCCTGAGCTCCGACAGGAGTCGCGAGTCCGTCTCGGACCTGTCGAAGGGCCGCCTGTCTCCGTCCCGGCAATCCGGCTCACCCTATGGTGCAATATTCTCATTCGGCCCACTGACTTCAATCCGGCTGCCCAACGGACAGGCGAGACGCTCTGTCCCACTAACTGAACTGCATCGGCACGTATCGGTTTAGGAGCCGGACAGCCGTTCGGGCGACTGGCTCACGAACGGCGGCTGAACTTCGAGATTGGGATAGGTCCATGTCGTTGGGAATGTCCCGGCCTTTCTGGCTTTCAAATAGACTTCCGCCCGTTTCGCCATTGCCTTGCCTTCCGCTTCGTGAATGTGTTTCGCACACTTCTCCCGCTCGGCAAATTTAAACGCCTTCAACGCATCATTGATCCTGGCGAGTTCCTGAATGATTGCCAGCTTGTTGGCTTGTTCCACTTCGGCTGAAACTGCTGGGACCGGAGCCAATGTCACTTGGACCGGCTGAATAATCGGCACGACAACCGGGACTACCGGCGCCACCTGGTGAACTTTTTTTGCCCGATTCACTATTTTTTTGGCTGTAGTTTTTGGCTTGGCCTGAAATGTCAGTGCTGATTTCCGCACACTGGACTTGCTGGCCATTACATGGGCTTTGTTCTTTGGATTTCGAGAAAATGGTTTGGTACTGCGTTTGGTAGACATATCTTGGTGACCTTAGCACATCCTGCAGCAGTAGCCAGCCTGCAAAACGTTTTCACGATTCTTACACCTTGGAATTGAATATCCTGCCAAACCTGCTACTTTCTCGAACTTATCGGCATGCACGAGTACTACCACTGGTTCACGCAATATGGCTACAGCGCATTATTTGTGCTGTTGGTGGCTGGCATTGTCGGCTTGCCTGTGCCCGACGAAACATTGCTAACGTGGGCCGGGTTCGAGGTTTACCGCGGCAAGTTCGAACTAGAACCGATGCTGCTCGCCGGCTTTCTCGGCAGCGTCTGCGGCATCACGATCAGTTATCTGCTCGGACGCACGGCGGGCCTCTATACCGTCCATAAGCTGGGTCGGTTTCTGCGGATTGACGACGCCAAATTGTTGCGGAGCCGACACTGGTTTGAGCGGTTTGGTAAATGGGTCCTGGTCTTCGGCTATTTCATACCAGGGTTCCGCCATTTCACGGCATTGGCGGCCGGCACGGCACGGCTGCCGTACCAGGAATTTGCGCCCTTCGCCTATCTCGGTGCGTTGATCTGGTCGACGCTGTTCATCTCCGTCGGCTACATTTTCGGACGGAGCTGGCATCGGATCGTGGATGAATTGTTGGAACATCAATTAAACGTAGGACTGGCGCTGGCCGTGGTCGTGCTGGCGTTTGGCCTGTTCCGCTATCTCCGCCTCCGCCGCCTCAGCCGCCTGCCCGCCAGCGGGAGCTGAGCATTGCCGCAAGCCGAGTCAACCGAGATGCCACTGTTGGCTGTGGCAACAGGCGCAAGAGTCGAAAAAAATCAGACCAACGGCAGGAAACGTAACGCCGAGGAAATTCAATATAAGATTATTTCTGCAAGCGTGTGTAATAGTGGGGGTCGTTTGTTGCACTGGTTACGCGACAGCGCCAAAGGAATTCACCGTCTCTATCGGAGGACACAGTCCCCAATCGGACGGCAAGTATTTGCGGCGAACCGCGTCTCGTTGAACGGCTCGCCTTTTTTCCGGTAGTGGGACAGGCATCTTGCCTGTCAGCTATTTGAATAGACAGGCAAATGCCTGTCCCACTATTTCCCGACTCTGGACTCAGGACTTGCCGTCCTACGGCACTCCGCCGCCTCCCCCCGCTTCGCCGCACGCTTTACGCCGGCCCGCGGCTGGCGTACAGTGCGGGAAATGGAATTTGATTTTCTCGTCATTGGCAGCGGCATTGCCGGGTTGTGGTACGCACTCCAGGTTGCAGCCAACGGCACCGTCGGGCTAATCACCAAAAAACACCGGACTGAATCCAATACCAATTACGCACAAGGCGGCATCGCTGCGGTCATGGGCGGGGATGATTCGTTTGCATTGCACATCCGCGACACGCTGACTGCGGGCGCGGGGTTATGCCGGGAAGAGGTCGTCCGCGCAATTGTCAATGAGGGGCCAGGGTTGGTGCGCGAGTTGATCACAGCCGGCGTGAAGTTCAGCGCCGCCGCCGGCGGTGAATATGACCTCGGCCGGGAAGGTGGTCACACCCGCCGGCGCGTGCTCCATGCCGGTGACATTACCGGCCGCGAAATCGAACGCGCCCTCTTGGCGGCAGTCGCTGCCAACCCAAACATCCGCGTGTTCGAAGATGTGCTGGCGATCGATCTGATTACAACCCAAAAGCTACGGATGCCAGGCGGAAAACGGTGTCTCGGCTGCTACGCGCTCGACGATAAACGGAATGTGGTGGAAGTGTATGCGGCCCCGGTCACGCTGTTGGCCACCGGCGGTTCCGGGAAGGTTTACCTCTACACGAGCAACCCCGACATCGCCAGCGGCGACGGTGTCGCGATGGCCTACCGAGCCGGCGCGAGCGTGGCGAACATGGAGTTCGTCCAATTTCACCCGACCTGCCTCTATGAGCCACGGGCGCGAACATTTTTGATTAGCGAAGCCGTGCGCGGCGAAGGGGCCGTTCTGCGGGGCCGGGATGGCGAGCCGTTCATGAAGCGCTATCACCCGATGGCCGATCTTGCCCCGCGCGATGTGGTCGCGCGAGCGATCGACGCTGAGATGAAAAAGACCGGCGCGGACTGTGTCGCGCTCGACATTACCCATAAGGATGCCGCGTTTGTGCGGGAGCGGTTCCCAAACATTTACGCGAAATGCCTCGAATACGGCCATGATATGACAAAGGCACCGTTACCGGTGGTGCCGGCGGCACATTACCAATGCGGGGGCGTCGTCACGAACGTGAATGGGGAGACAGACATCGCCGGGCTACTGGCGGCAGGGGAAGTTGCCTGTACCGGGTTGCATGGCGCCAACCGACTGGCCAGCAATTCATTATTGGAAGCCGTTGTGCTCGCCGAACGCGCGGCCGCTGTAGCCGGTAAACTCTCAACCCGCAGCTCTCGACCCTCAACGCTCAACACTCAACTCTCAACTATCCCCCCCTGGCAGAGCGGCCACGCCGCCGACCCGGATGAATTGGTCGTGGTGACCCACAACTGGGATGAGATTCGCCGGTTAATGTGGGACTACGTGGGGATTGTGCGAACGGATAAGCGGCTCTTACGCGCCCGGTCGCGGATCCAGAATTTACAGCGGGAGATCAACCAGTTTTACTGGGACTACAAAGTCACGCCCGACCTGATTGAACTGCGCAATTTGGCGCTCGTGGCGGAGTTGATCATCGAGTGCGCCCTCCAGCGGAAGGAATCCCGCGGCCTGCATTACACATTGGATTATCCGGACCTCTTGGCGGAAGCGCGCGATACGGTGCTGCGCAAAGGGTAACTGATCAGCCGCCATTCATTTGGACGGTGAGCCTCCCGGCGAACTTGCCCAGCTTCAGGCGGGGCCGCGGTTCGCCGGGAGGCTCACCCTCCAGACAAAAAAAGGTTAGGCGCGTTTGGCGATTAACAATCGCACCATATACCCCACGACTGCCAACACGACCACGAAGCAGATCAGGAACATCACGAACGGCCCCCATTGCGGGGCGCTGTGCATCAAATCCGGCCGGTAATAATCCGCCAGGCGCAGCAGCCGCGCCGTATGTCGGACATAGACCATCGCCATAATTGAGCCAAAGATCAGCACACCCGCAACACAGAATTTTTTCTTAAAATATAGATGTAACGAGCCGAGCGTGAGCAGAATGCCAAGTCCCAAGACCCAGATGGCGCGCGTGTGCATCAAGCCCGGAACTGTCATCAGGTATGCGCTCCCGGTCACGGCAGCCAGCACCACACCGGTCACGAAGAATCGCTTTCCGGTCTGAAACGCTGCGGGCGAGTCTTTCCCAATCGCGCCGATCCAATAACCGCCAACGGCCAGCGCCCCCAAAATTGTGTGGAGCCAGCGCAGGAGATAACTGCTGCTGGCCGGGTTCCAAACCCAGCCCGATTGGTCTTGGGCATATAGATCGTGAATGAGCTTGGGCCGCTCCGCCATGGCGAAGACGGAACTGTAGACGAGCGAAACGTACAGCAATCCCACCACTGCCACCAGCAGCGCCGACACACTGAGTTTCCCGGTCTTTTCACCCTGCCCGGCGGCGCGATATAATGCGTAGTAGGCCACCATTACTGCGGCCGGTACCAACAGCCAAAACCAGCCGCTGACAATGGCGGCCGCATAAACCTGCCGGTGATACACCAACTGGAGAAACAGCAGCGGGGCAATCCCAAGCGTGACTGTTGCGGCCATCGCAACGGGAAATACCTTGGTAAATTTCACCAGTGTCGGGTCATCCCAGCGTTTGCGAAGGCCAGCCAGCAGCACGATGATGACACCGCCCAACAACAGGTTCATCGCCAAAAAATGCAGGCTCAGGGTGAGGAGGTGCAACCCGGTCACCAACTGAATGGGCGCGGATAAGAATTCGTAGCTCGGCAGATTCATTATTTCGCCGCCTTTCCAAGCGATTGCAGATAGCCCACGAGCGCGGCTCGTTCGGTGGCGTTACCAGTGTACGCCGGCATGCCCTCGGCCAGTTCGGGCAAATTATCGAGCAGGCTGTTGAGGTCGGCGGCGCTCTGACCGGCAAACGATTTTGACTTGTCACTCGGCGTGCCCGGCTTGTGGCATTTGCTGCACCGGATCGTAAACGCCTGCCGTCCCAAATCGGCCGTTGGATGGATCTGGTCGAGTGACCGCTGGTCAACGCGCCGGTAAATGTAACCCGCGATCTGATCCGCCTCCGCCGCTGTGCCGAGGAAGGGCGGCATGTTGGTTGTCAACCATTGCGTACCACGAACAATGGCGGCAATAAATTTCGGATCGGTGCCATCAAAAGCCGGCTTGAGCGGACGGTAGCCGTCCAGCGTGTGGCAACTCCGACACGCGTGCCGGAATAAATCCGCGCCATCGTCGCCGGTCCGGTACGTGATCTGGGCGAGGTAGCCCTCCTTTTTATACCGGTCGGTCTTGGCCACTTCCACGCCATTGCCGTATATGTAGCCGGTGATGACATAGGGTTTGCGGGCGGATTCGCGAAATGATTCAAACGATCCGAACCAAGCCAGCCCAACAACCATTAACAACACCGCGACCACGACCGGTAACCGCCGCGCAAGGACCCACGCCAGCATCAGCAACCCGCCAATCGCAATTGCCAGCCAAGCCGCCGACCGAAGTGCCAGTACCGGGCCCAGTGCGATTTTTGTCGTGAGTGTGGCCAGAATAATTTTTAAGTACCAGCTTTGGGCAACGGTCGTCACGACGAGGCCAAATAATCCCCAAGTGGCCGAGTAACGCACAATGCGCATCTTAAAATCGCCGGCCGCTTGGCGGGACGCAACCAGTAATGCATACAACCCCGCCAGCATCACGCACACCCCCGTGCGCATCACCAACGCCGGCCAGTAGGTCGGGTTAAAGAAGCCATCCCAGAAATCACCAGTCGCCAGCCACTTGCCAGGGGTCAGCATGAAAGTGAGAATGCCGTTGATGATCACCAACGATAGCCAGGCAAAGATGAAATAAATCCAACCAACAATAAGATGCGCCCGCGCCGTCAGCTTGGTCCAGCCGTAGTAATAAATCAGGGCGGCAGCGATCTCACCGACGAAAAACGTCCACTCCGTTGCCCAGCCCCAGACGTAATTATGAATCAACGCCTCGGTGGCCAGCGGATTGAGCAGACCGATGATAAACCAGATCCCCACGCCGGTCAGGACGCCAGCCACGAGCGTCGCCAGCACAAAAAACTTGGCAAGCTTTTGCAGAAACGCCAGCATCGGCCCGTCGTTAGCCCGCCGGGCCTGCTGCTCGGTGACGACCAGATACAATCCGCCGCCGATGGCAAAGTGCGAGATGAAGACGTGCACGACAGCAATGACTGCCATCAAGATCCCGTAGCCAGTCGACACATCCCAGAATGGGTAAACCATAGCTGTTCCCTCCAGATTCGCCGCTAGTGTTTCACAGCCGGACCATTACTTGCCGGTGATTCAAACCGGAAAATAGTTTCGTTCGGACGCGCGAGGTTGAGCTTGTTGCGCGCCGTGCGCTCAACATAGCTTGAGTCAGTCTTCAAGGCTTCCGCCTCCTGGCGCTGTTGTTTTTCCAGACTCTCCAACCGGATCACCTCGGAATCCAACCGCTGCAGCTCCACTTCCATGCTGTGGCGGCGGTGCCACGCCGGCAAGAACAACACCAGCGCGATGCCCGCCGCAACAATGCCGACAAAGACGAGAAAACCGAGCGATTGAACGCGCAGCCAGACCGAGCGCCAATTGATCTGGTTAGAGCTTGCCTCCATAAATTGCGTGCTTGCCGAGCAACTCCTCAATGCGGAGCAATTGGTTGTACTTGCAGACCCGATCGGTCCGACAGAGTGAGCCGGTCTTGATTTGGCCGGCATTGGTCGCCACCGCGATGTCAGCGATGGTGGTATCTTCCGTCTCGCCACTCCGGTGACTGATGACCGCCGTATACCGGGCTTCCTTCGCCATTTCAATCGCGTCGAGCGTTTCCGTCAACGAGCCGATCTGGTTGACCTTCACGAGGATGGAGTTCGCCGTACCGGTATCGATACCGCGCTTGAGGAATTTAGTATTGGTAACGAACAAATCATCACCCACGAGTTGCGTCTTGTCGCCGATGGCATCGGTCAGTTTCTTCCAGCCGTCCCAATCGTTTTCCGACATGCCGTCCTCAATCGAAATGATCGGGTATTTTTTCTGGAGGTCTTTATAAAATGCCACCATATCTTCGGCGGTGCGTTTGGAGCCGTCGGATTTCTTGAAGATGTAGCGCTTGGTTTCCTTGTCAAAAAACTCACTGGCGGCCACGTCCAGCGCGATAAACACATCTTTGCCGAGCTTGTAGCCGGCGTTCTTGACCGCCGCGGCGATCACTTCGAGCGCGTGCTCGTTGCTATTGAGCTTCGGAGCAAAACCGCCTTCATCGCCCACCGCCGTGGAAAGCTTATTCGCCTTGAGCACCGCCTTGAGCGCGTGAAAAATCTCCGCGCCCATCCGCAAGGCCTCCCGGAAACTATCCGCGCCCTTCGGCATCACCATGAATTCCTGGCAATCAATCGGCGCATCGGAATGGGCGCCGCCATTCATGATATTCATCATCGGCACGGGCAACACCTTGGCATTCGGCCCACCGAGATATTTGAACAAAGGCTGGCCGACCGCATCGGCGGCCGCGTGGGCTGTCGCCAGTGACACGCCCAAAATGGCGTTGGCACCGAGCTTGGATTTGGTCGGTGTCCCATCAAGCGCGATCATCGCCTGGTCCACCCCCACCTGATCCATGGCGTCGAATCCGACCAGGGCCTTCGCAATGGTCGTATTGACGTTGGTCACGGCCTTCAGCACACCTTTGCCGAGATACCGGCTCTTATTGCCGTCGCGTAATTCCAATGCTTCGTGTTCGCCGGTGCTGGCGCCGCTGGGCACAGCCGCCCGTCCGAATGCGCCGCAATCGAGCTGCACATCCACTTCAACCGTTGGATTACCGCGGGAATCGAGAATCTCGCGGGCTTGAATCTGAGTAATCTTAGTCATAAAAATACCACTCTCCCTTTTTCGGATTCTATAATCCATACCGGTAGCGTCAAGGATTAAACCGGTCTGACAACCACAAAACACGCCGAGGCAGCCGCTTTTTACCTGCTCCGCGCCGACGCGATCACTGCATCGAGGGTCCGAGCGATTCCGAGCGAAGCCTGTTCGGCGTCATCGCCGGGCGGAAAAATCGGCGCGCGGTTCTGCTGGATGCACTCAGCAAAATGCACCAATTCGAGTGCAAAAGAGGTCAGCACGTGTGCCGGTGCCCCCGACGGCTCCATGCGGATCGTCTCGCTCTTGCCCGCACGCACAACAGTAAAATCCGTCGGCCAACTGGGTGGCATCCACGGATGTGGAATCAGAATCCGGCCGGCCGTGCCGATAATCTCAGCGCCGTAACTCGGTTCCGACTCGAAACTGCAACAAAATTGCGCCGTGATCACGGCTGGAGACCGGAGCTCCGGCTGAGCGGCCGGCTCGGCTCGTTGCGGCGGGCTTTCTCCAACCGGTTCGGCTCGCCGGGAGGCTCGCCCTCCGGACGGATCGGGCGCAAATTCCAACGTCCCGGTCAGGGTGAGATCCACACCAGTGGCCGGATCAAAATGCGCGCTGGCATTCACACCCACCGGCTCACGGCCGGTGACTGCTTGCGCGAAACTGACGCAGTAACAGCCGATATCCAGCAGCGCACCGCCACCGGCATCTTGCCGATAGCGCATGTTCCCGGCTTCGCGCCCCTGGGACATGCGCCGGGCATTAACATGCAAGACGCGGCCGATTTCACCGGCCCGCACGCGCCGGAAAATCTCCGGCATCTGCGGATGAAACCGGTACATAAATCCCTCCAGCAGCCACCGCTGATTGGCATGGGCGGCGGCGAACATTTCCGCAGCCTGGACAGCATTGCAGGCCAGGGGTTTTTCGCAGAGCACGTGTTTACCGGCCGCGAGTGCACGGCAGGTCCATTCACAATGAAGGCCGTTATGGAGCGCCACAATGACCGCATCCACTTTGGGATCGGCGAGGAGGGTGTCGTAGCCGGCATCGGCTCGCGGAATCCCCAGTTTCGCCGCCGTGGCGCGCGCCCGGTCACCGTTGCGGCTGGCAATGGCCACAAGTTCGAGACCGGGCAACAGCCGACACGCCTGAGCGTATTTGCCAACAATCGGCCCGGTCCCAAGGATTCCGAAACGCGTATTCATCGCCGGCAGGTTAGCCGGAAGCGACTACCAAGTCAGCCAGAAAGCGGAAATGAAATAAACCATCCCGGCAACGCCCGGTACGAAGCTAATCCACCAGAGTGGTTGCTTCTTCAACAGGCCGGCCATCGCGGAGAGGATGATGGCGACTTGCAGATACAAGACCGCCTTGCCGAAGATACCGGCGAACTTTGACGATTCGTCGCGCACCACTTCGAGCTTCTCAGCTTTGGCTTTGATGTCGACTTTCTCGCCATCGTACTTCGCGGTGCTTTTCGCGTACCTGTCGAGCGTCTCCTTGAATTTCGGCTGTGCGGATTCCGGGGCGGCCAATGCCTGCAACGTCAACGCGTCGCGCTGGAGTTCATAGAGATGCTGCTTCGTGCTCTTGGCCTGATAAAATGCCCACTGATCCGACGCCAGGATTTGCGACGAAGTCGCTTTCCCGGCATACCCGCCGGCTTTCGACGAGCCAAGCGTGGCCGCCGCGGAGAAGATCAATGTCGTCAACGCCAGCCAGTTCAACCATTTTTCTTTTTTCTCATCCGCCATAAAACACCTCCTGTTGGGTCGCGTAGAAAACCGAATTACACAGAAAAAGGCAAGCGGGAAATGCAAACCGGAAAAAGCGCAGGTGGGCCTAGTCTTGACTCTGACCGCGCGGTCAATTATTCACGGCCTCATGAAGAAAGTCACTTTCCTTTGCATTGGGGCCGGCGGACGTGGAACGAACTATTGCACGTTTGCACTGGAACAGCCAAATCGGCTCCAGGTGGTCGGCGTGGCCGAGCCTCGCGAGCTCTTCCGTCAGCGCCTCGTGCAGGCACACCAGATCGCGCCGCAGTTTGTTTTTAATGATTGGCGCGAAGCCGCGCGGCGCCCGAAAATGGCGGATGCAGTCATCATCGCCACCCAAGACGCCATGCACACGGAACCCGCCATTGCCTTTGCGAAGCGGGGGTATCACGTGCTCCTGGAAAAACCAATGGCGCCAACCGCCAAGGATTGCCGGCGCATCATCGCAGCGGTAAAACGCCAGCAAGTACTATTCGCCGTGTGCCACGTGATGCGGTACACGACCTACACCCGCAAACTGAAAGCGTTGGTCGAGGCGGGCACGATCGGGGATGTGGTCAACATCCAACACCTCGAACCAGTCGGCTATTGGCATCAGGCGCACTCGTTCGTCCGGGGCAACTGGCGCAACACCGCCGAATCCACCTTCATGTTACTGGCCAAGTCCTGTCATGACCTCGACTGGCTCCGCCACATCATGGGTGTGCCATGCCAGGCCGTGGCATCGTTCGGCGGGCTGAAACATTTCCGGAAAGAAGAGAAACCACCGGGCGCGGGGGCAGCCCTGCGCTGTCTCGACTGTGCGTACGAACCGCAGTGCGTTTACTCCGCCAAAAAAATCTACCTCGGCCGATTTGCGCAGGGCGACAAAGGCTGGCCAGTCGATGTCGTCACTCCGGTCGTCACCGCCGAAAACCTCGACCGCGCGCTCCGGCAAGGCCCGTACGGCCGGTGCGTATACGAATGCGACAATGATGTGGTGGACCATCAGGTCGTCAATCTCCAGTTCGCTGGCAATCGCACCGCCAGTTTCACAATGACCGCGTTCAACGCCGCCGGCCACCGCCAAACGCGCATCTTCGGGACCCGGGGGATGTTTGAAGGCGATGGCGTCACGATCCGTCACACTGATTTTCTCACGGACACCGTGACCGCGATCAATACGGAAACCAATCCCGACGGCTCGCTGCTCAGCGGCCACGGCGGCGGCGACTTTGGGCTGATGGACAGCTTTGTCCGAGCCGTGTCGGAGAATGACCCTGCCCAGATTTTGTCCGGGCCCGATGAAACCTTGGAATCGCATTTGCTGGTTTTTGCCGCGGAACAAGCCCGACTCAAAAATCGGGTGATTGAGCTCAAACAATGAAATCCATCCTTCCATTCAGCTGCGCTGTAGCAATGCTCGGAACCATTCTGGCGCTGCGCGCACTGGCCGCAACGACTGGATCCGAACTCGCCTTGCGCGGAACATTCACCTGGTCCAATGAGGGCAACCAGAAGCATGACCTCCACGCCAAACTCACTCCGTCCGGAACAAACGAATGGAAGGCCGTTTGGGATTTCAAATGGAAAGAGCGACCGATGACTTTTACGGGCAGTGTCAAAGGGAACCTCCGCAATGGCCCCATCACCGGAACCGGCGATATGGGGGACGGCAAGCGGCGGTTTTCTTTAGAGGGCACGGCCAAGGCGGGCGCGATCACCTTCGAACATTACGAAGTCACCCACGGCAAAAAAAGTACTGGCACCGGCGAGTTGCGGCTCGCTAACTAACCACCTCAGGGATGAACGGTTTTTCGAAGCCGCGTAGCGACCGTCAAACACGCGCACAGACGGAGGGCGGCGTTGGGAAATCCTGTTTCCCCGGTAGGGAGCGGTGTCCCACCGCGCCGCCTGTTGTTATGTCGGTAACGGAAACTCTGGGCGACGCACTTGGTGAGCGCGGTCCGGAGAGCCACGATTGAGCTCGCTCCCACAGAACGGCGGGCTCAGGACAGCCCGCCCAAGGCAAAACTGCCTGGTTCCGGTTTAGAACTGCGCCAGAAACCGCGTGTCGTTTTCGGTAAAAAGGCGGATATCCGTGATGCCGTATTGAATCATCGCCAAGCGCTCAATCCCGAAGCCGAACGCCCAGCCCGTGTAGGCATCGTCGGGATAGCCCACCGCCTTGAACACATTGGGGTCCACCATCCCGCAACCGGCAATCTCAATCCATTCCTTGCCGCGGGCGCGAAAATGCGGCGTGCTCAGGTCGATCTCAAAACTGGGTTCGGTGTACGGAAAAAAATGCGGGCGGAATCGAACCTGGGTGGCCGGATCGAGCAGTTGTTTGAAGAAAAACTCAACCGTCCCCTTGAGGTCGGCAACGGTGATGTTCTTGTCCACGCACAAGCCTTCGATCTGATGAAATGTCGGGCTGTGGGTCGCGTCGGGATTATCGCGGCGAAAAACGCGCCCGGGCGCCACGATCCGGATCGGCGGGGGCTGCCGGAGCATGGTGCGGATTTGCACCGGTGAGGTGTGCGTGCGTAACAGATACCGGCCGTATTTTTCGTGCGCCGGGAGATCCACGTAGAGCGTATCCTGGATATCGCGAGCCGGGTGATTGGCCGGCGTGTTGAGCGCGTCAAAACAATGCCATTCATCTTCGAT
>Ga0114951_10004142_pt1 | contig 14376 bp, 14 predicted proteins | sample AM7aDNAmetaG_FD_88677 | JGI IMG/M metagenome (GOLD analysis project Ga0114951, IMG submission 88677) | Freshwater microbial communities from Finland to study Microbial Dark Matter (Phase II) - AM7a DNA metaG | ecosystem: Environmental > Aquatic > Freshwater > Lake | place: Finland: Lake Alinen...
GGGACTACCACTAGAGGACTGGAGTGTCATCATATCTATTTCAGATCAGAGGTTATGAACAATAAGTATAAGCATAGTAAGCGTAATCTTATTATCCTATGTGTAGAGTGTCATGATCTTATGGAAAGTAAGAAGTGAATAAGGGAACTACTTATTAAAGATAGGAAACTAGATTTACTTTTTAAACTTGACTATGCTTGAGAGAATCCAATTTAAACCATTGAGTCTGTTACTAGCTGAGCAAGCATTCAAAGACATGAGAATGTATGAGGGCAAACCTAGTGTCACTACTGTGCTTAAGATACTTAGGGACTCGGAAGAGTTCGAGAAGTTCAAGGCAGTAGACATGGATAGATACAAAGCTATGCTTAAGTCTAAGGCGTGACTAGGTACTATGCTTCATCATTGCATTGAGGAAACATATTCAACGGGTAAGTTCAAGTCACCACCTACTCAACATGCTCAAGCTCGAATGAAATTCTATGTAAGAGAATGACATCTATGGAAGCCTAAGCATCTGGAAACATTCCTGGCCTGTGATAATGTAGCAGGAACTTGTGATGCTATCTTCCAGGAAGAACAGTGACTGTGTTTAACAGACTGGAAGTCAGTAGGTGCAAAGATATATGATGAGCTGATGTTTAAGAATAAAATGCAGGTAGCTAAGTATGCTCAGATGTACAATAGTACTCACCCGGATAAAGTAACGTCCGGTAGGATCGTAGCCTTTAGTAAGGATGGCTGGTATAGAATTATACCATTCACTGACATAGATTATTATGCTTGACTATATGACCAGGTACTGGCCGAGTTTATTTCTTTACGAGAACAATATAATGAAGCTCAAGGTTGAACTAGCTGAGTACAGGAGAGCTGTATACAATGACACGGACAAGTGATTGATAGTGACAATCAAGTTTCCATTAATCAAATTGTTAATGACATCAGACTCTGAGATTAAAGAATTTGATTTCATTAAATACATTGAAAAGATTTGACAAGGCATGGTACATCTGTATATTGCTGGTAGGAAATATCCTGCTGTCCGTATCCATGGGTTTGATTATAATCAACCGATAAGGATTACATTCCCCGACTACTCACCACCTAATATTATCACGGTGTTGCAGATAATGGATAATGAAATCACTGAGGAAGATATAAGACACAAGGATTTAGTACTGGAGTTTTAGTTCGTAGTCTATTGAATGGCTAAAAATAAAGTCTACAAGGTAGGTGTGCTTGTACTCATTAGAGAGTATAAGGATCTTCGTCAGCATTACGCCGTAGTGAAATGAAAGCGTAAGATCAAAGAGCAGTATGGTAAGTACTCACCATTGAAATTACCTAACATCTATTTCCTACATGAGATGAAACCTTTATGCTGACAGGCTGGTACTATCACTGCAGTACATGGCGATAGGAATGAACGCTACTATTCAGTGGAGTTCTTCACCAAGTGATTGGATGATGACCGATTGTTTACTAGAGAAATGTTTGAGTAATCTTTTAATCTTTAAATATATATTCATGTGAAACAAGACTACAAGTAAGAAGCCATTAGCTGAACAGCTGAAAGAAGTTGAGCAAGCTAACAATGAAACACCTGCTATCTTTCCGGAAGCCGGACAGAGTACATCGGCTAAAGCTCCCTATGTATTCCAATTGGAACTAGGTGAGGACGATCAAGTTACACTAGAGGTATGACAGGTCAAGGAACTTAATCTATGACTAGTCATTAGTGCAGCAATGAAGATGGTCTATCTATCTACAAAGAAGATGTATGATCTAGATTTGGAATCAGATGCTGAGATGTCAGATGCAGATAAGCAGACTAAGTTGTATGATTCAGTAACCTACTGTATCGTAATGACTCAGATGATTATGTACTGAACACTTGAAGATATGTTTGGTAAATTTGACAAGGTAACATTAGAGAATTGTATCAAGGCAGCTAACAGTAACCTCGATCAATTCATTACTGACATGATGTCCAAAGCTAATAAGATCCAGGACAAAGTCGTTGGTGAATTATCTAAGGATAAGTTCGGTGACTACAAGCCAGTCGTTGACTGAGCATCTTTAGATAAAGCTGAATAGCATGACAGACGATTTACATACAGTAGATAGTGAGCAGACCACACAACTTAAGGTAGCCAATGCTTTTCTTATTGGTGAAACTCCAGAAAAAATTTCTGAAGACTTTGATATCCCATTAGAACAAGTGAAGTATATACTTGCTGATGATAAGACACAGAAGTATATTACGACTACCTCGGGCAATGAGGAATTGCAAATGAATCTCAAACGTATACGTAGAGCCACTGGCCTACAAGACACTATCATTGATAAGCTCGAAGAGTTTCTTAACAACGATGCTATCCCTGTATATATGTGGAAAGATTCTCATGTAACATTACTCAAAGATGTATTGCTTAAGCAGTTACCTAACACTATCTCGAAGACAATAGGGCTAGCTATCTCTATGAACTTTGGGAAGTGACAATGACCTGTAAGTAATGTGGATGAAACATTACAATGAGTCCTTAAGAGATTGACTCCATGACAAGTGATATTGTTTCGAGAGATCCTCGATGGGATAGGTGATGCATTCTTGCAAGGCAAGACAGATGTTATCAACCAGGTAAATAATATATTGAAATGAGTACAAGTAATTAATGCTGAAGAAGTTTAATACTTTTACATTTTAAATATCTACAATGTGATATGATCCGACATTGAATCCCTATCCACAAAGTGCACAGTGACCAACAAGACCAGCTCCAATGTCTAAGTCCCAACCCAATCGACCGTTCATTGGTATGCTACTCGTATGTGCAGTGTTGCTTGTGGGGTACTTTATACCGAGAACTAGTGCGGCGAGTAATCCAGACTATTCAAAGATGACACCAGGACAACTGTTAGATGTGAAGCTAGATTTAGATGCACAAGTTAAGAAGATATCCGTGCAGTCTAATACTGTATGTGGTATCATTCAGAGGACTACTGATGTAGTATCATGTGATCCTAGTGTAACGCCAACAGTAAATTCCGGGACAGTACAATCTACTGGCAGTGCTAGTGATACACTAACCCAGGCTTTGGATTTAAAGTAGACCAAGGTAGGAAGCAAACTACTACACGTCATGAAACTGTGTATCCCGAATGAATGAAGATAGTTCATAATGGATATCCATTAGACAGTCCTGTTCAGCAGTACGTACAGTATGCATATGACCAATGAGGTATGGCTTTAGTTATCACTATGCAATGTGAGCAGAGCTGGCAACCAGCTAAGTCCAATTGAAATGGTGACTACTGACTATGCCAAATCAATTGAGCTACTCACCCGGGAATTATTAATGACCCAAGGTTTACTACCAATCGACAGTGGGAGATAGAACAATGTGCTCAGCTATTGAAGCAAGGTACAGCATTCTATTGACCAGGAAGAATTAACCCTAAGACAGGTAAGCCCTGCTATGCAGAGGCAGAAAAATATTTTACTCTCATCGCAAAATAAAATATGCAGCACAGACATGCACCACTTATAGTAGCGGCCATTGGTATATCCCTAGCAATAATGTATGGGATAATGATGACGGCTGCTGCTATATTTACTCCTGTGAATAAATGTGACTGAGCATTGATAGTCTGAGAGTGAGGATATACTCATACATACTGTGCACATTTTAATTGATTAACAAAGAAAAATGCTGATAGAGCTAAAGACTAAGACCAAGTCTATCCCTATAGAGATAGATGAAACACCAGCTAGATGTGGCTGATGTTGAAAGGAAATCTTTCGGTGAAAGACTGAGGCCGGTAAGACTATGCCTGTAAGTATGCAAGATGGAGAATACATATCTCACTTCGCTGACTGTCCTGTGGCACAAAAGTTTAGAAAGAAATAAATTTTTAGTTGGATAACAATTGATAGTATGCAAAAGATTATGTATATGAAACTACCACTACATATAGAGTTGCCTCGTAAGACGAAGCCATCTAAGAAGATATATCTTAATATGAATACATATCGTAATCTTCATTTCCAATTAATGAATCAAGCTAAGGTAGAGTTCGCTAGGTTAGTCCATCCTATGTTGGAACAATGGAAGCGTGATCATGGCATAGCTGATACTCATTACATAATGCTTGAGTTCATTTACTTTAATGGAACAAGAAGACTATCGGACCTGGCCAATCATTGCGTAATTGTAGATAAGTTCTTTAGTGACTGTCTGGTTACAGAATGAATCATACCTGCTGATGATTACAATACAGTCAGAGAAGTCTTCTATAAGTATGGTGGCTATGCTAAAGGCGATGAACATATTCAAGCCTGTATTTATTTCCTACTCCCTAGAGAGCATGCAACTTAAAGAGTTAGCTGACGAGCTTAAACGCTATTTGAATCAGTATCCAGATATGGCTGACAAAGAAATATATTGGATGCAACTAGATATAGCTGCGACCAAAGATAACATAGGCATTGATAATAGAGATTGAATGCTATTTATTTCTAACGGTATCTTCGGAGCATGACCACAGCAAACCTAGATGAGCTTCGCTTACAGAGTGACTTTAGTTACTTCTCTAAGCGAAGCTGACCAGATCCAATTATGAACAATACGTTGATCGTTACTCCTCAACATAAGTCTTTGGTTGAATTGCTTATGAAGATTAGGGACACAGTCTGTATAGCATACAGATGATTTGGTAAATCGGTATTCATCTCTGGTAAGTATGCTATGTGGCGTGCTACCCAGCATGGTAAGTCTGTCTGTATCTTCTCAGCATCAGAAGACTTGGCCATAGATAAACTTCGTTGGCTTAAGATAGCATTTGAAACTGATGTAAATCTCAATCGTTACTGCGGTAAAGGAATCTATACCCGAAAGGATGATGAGATATGGTTGACCGATAAGACGAAGACTAGGACTGGAGCTAATGGTGAAACTATATATCCACTAGTCACTAGGATTAAAGCTATGGGATTTGATTCAAGAGCTAGAGGACTCCACTTTGATATTGTCATTGGTGATGATATTGTCGTTGAAGAGAATACTGTTACAGTAGACTGAGCTCCAGATCCAATGAAGATAGCAAAGGTTAAGGCCGACTTCAATGCTAAGGTTGTGCCTATCCGTAATCCCGGCTGAGCTATTGTACTGGTCGGGACTCCGCAAGTCTGGATACAAGATGATGTACCTAATTCAGATCTCCTATTTGATTGGGTAAACAGGAAAGGTAAAGAATCGTTCTTGCTTCCTGCACTCGATGAACATGGTGATCCATCATGTCCAGAGTTACATACTAAAGAATTTTTCCAGGAGCAGAAAGATACTATTGATGCAAAGACTTGGGAGAAAGAATATATGCTAAGACCTATGGTGTCAAATCAGAATATGCTTTCCGATGATCTCATCTATCAATGTCTGAAAGATAATGAAACATACTATGATGACTACATCCCTAAGATGCATGAGGTGGTAATACTCGGTGTGGATTTCGCTATCATTGATAATAAGTTCGAGGCTGAGAAGAAGAATTCTGCTTACTTTACTATGGCCGTATGGGTATACAATCTCTTAACGAATACTAGACAACAGAAGAATGTATTCTTTGATAGAGGTCTATGATTCTCTGAACAGATTGGCAAAGTAAATACCTGGTGTATCCAGTATCATGTTACTGCTGTAGGTGTGGAGATGCATTGAGGTATGAGATTGTTTGCTGGTGAACTACAGAAGTTATTACCATCTGATGTGATCATAGTAGATGCTACGAACCAAGGTAATAAGTTTGATACACTGACCGGGATTCCATCACTCACCTATCTCTTCGAAAAGAAGTTGATAGAGTTGCCGAACCAAACTGGTGAAGACAAGACTAAGAATCAGTTCTTAATCCATGAATTAAAATATATGAAAATGGCCCAGCACTTTGATTTGCTGGACGCATGTCTTAGATGTGATACTGTCATTAGGATGTACTACTATGTTGGTAGTTACAATCCCAATTTCTCTGTAAGGAATATTCCTAAACAGAAGACAGAATTATCAGATGACGATATAGAAGCTCTCTCAGTGTTCGGTCCACCGGATGAACAAAAGAAAAAGGAGCTACTAGCTCAGCGTGCTAAGGAAGTAGCCCATCAAAATATTCTTAATGAACAAGCAAGGATCAATGTGAACAAAAGAAAGACTTCGTACTAGTACGATGGTCTTTGATTGAATCCACCTTGAGGTGATCCACCATTATCTTGGCCAGGATTGAATGCTGCATGAAATGGTTTCTTAAATGAAGAGCCAGATGATCTATCTGCACCACCCCATTTGTTAAATTTCTTTCCAGCTTTTTGGAAAGATTTTTTAAATCCAGGTTTCTTTTTGAAGTTAGATTCACCGCCACCTTGGAAGCTAGATCCTCATTGTTGTGCATACGAGTTGAACATGATAATAGAGATAGGGTTAAAAGATTAGGTTATGGTGTAGGAATAGGTGCTACTACTGTTGTGAATCTTAATGTTCCATGAGTTGCTGTACCAATAGAGTTAACAAACGTAGCTTCAATAGCGTGAAGTCATTCAGCGAATACTACTGCTGTACCTGGAACATATGCTCGAACGAGTCCATCGAGTGTGGCCATGTGGCCATTAGTTACGCCATCAATTTTGACATCGACATTGCTTTGACTAATAGTTCCATCACAAGCAACATGCATAGTGAGTCCAGTGAAAGAATCCAAGCTATCAATCTCTACTGGACATTGATAGATAGTTGGTTCATCATTCAAAGGCATGATGTCTAATCCTGGGCTAGGAAAGTTGTCTGTCTGGAGATTAAGTAATTCCAATACAGGAGCTTCTTCTAATACATCTGCTCCAGGTGTATGCAAGCAGAGGTCTGCTGCAAATGCTTTAGCAAATGCGATAGGTAAAGTAACGATAGGATTGGTGATATCTTCACGGAAGATTTCGATCTTATCGGCATGAGTTTTAACTAGATACTCATCATAAGTTCTAGTAAGTGGTGTGACTGCAGGCATGTGATAATTGTATAGAAGATAAAAAGGTGTACTAATTTCATTGATTGTATATGGCATTGAGATCTGAAGCCATCTTAGCTGCAATAGCTCAATCCATCTTGTATACGAAGACAGATTTATCTTCGAGATAGATAGTAAGTGAATCAGGTTCAGCTAATAAGAGTAGTCACTGACATTTTAATTCAGCAGTTGGTGCTGGTGGTGGAGTCATGTTCATGGGAATAATAGTTTAAAGATAAAGGATTTATCATATACCGGCAGTAGGCTTATTTACTACGAGCATCTTCTCAGTTGTTCAGGTTCCGGATCAAGTAGATCCAGATCCTATATTAGCCTTAACAGCCTGTGATAGCCATGGTGCTATCGGTGTGGGTATGATGTCGTTAGATATACTTCACCCGGGAATTGTAGAGGTTGCTGCAGCTAGTGGTGGGATAGTAGTTCATCATTGAGTTGCTCATCATCCTCCGCCTCATCACTTAGCTGGTAGATTATTCTTAAGCTGGGTAAGTAGATCTGAAGTTTTAGGTGGGATATCAGTAGTTGGTTTAGCATAAGGGATATTCGTATTGGGGATATTACCTGGAGCTTGTCATCATCCACGTGATACTGTTCCCATGACTCAGCTATTCCAGTCAGTAGATAATCCAGAATATGGATTGGATTGATCTTGAGTAGACTTCCTTTCGGATCATTTAGTAGCATCATAGATTCTTGCAGCTTCAAATGATCATAAGCCAAGTGCTTTCTTTCCTGATTCATATGCAGCTCATAACTTTCATAGCCAGCTTAGAGCTGTTCATACTTTAGGTAACATAGTACTAGCTTCATAGGCAGGTCATACTCAAGGGATGACTGCAAGAGCTGGGGCTATATCTGATCGAGTAGGTTGATTCTTTTGTGAATATGCTTGGTTAATTAATCATTGATTGTTGGCTTGAAAAGATTGAGCTTCAGTCTTCATTCTTGATAGATTAGCTATAGCATCTTTTAATGCTTGTCAAGTAAGTGGGGCCATTATTGAATGATAGGAGCTAAAACATTTCAGTATAGGGGCTGAGTATTATTCATTATCCCAGTTCCCATAGAGTTATAGATATCGTCTAGCATCGTATCATATTGATATGACTCTAGGTCAAAGAGTGGTAACATATCTTTGTAAATACTCTGAGCTGTCTTGTATCCATATTGATCATAGACTGCTTGATATTGTTCCTTAACTGATTGGATTTGTGGTTGAACTGCTGCTAGGAATTTCTTCTCAGAAGCTGTGATAGTAGGCTGCCCGACATCCTGGGTAAGTATATCGTAAGCAGGTGTACCTTGATATTGGTTCACTAGAGTAGTGTACCATGGATTAGCTATCATATCTTTCTTAGCTTGTTGACTAGGTAATGAACTAGCTGGTGCATCATATGTTCTAACGATAGGGATCATAGCTTGCTGGAGATATTGATTGAGGTCAGCTCAGCTCTTATCATAGTAGGAAGCGAAGTCTTGTACTTTTCCCACAATGCTAGAAAGTAATGAAGCATCTTTAGCTTCATCCTCTGATTGAGTCCCGGCATAGTATTTCGTATTAAGGAAATCTTTGATAGCTCATGCTCATGTACCAATAGCCATCTTTAGTTTAGCTAGTGATTCAGCTGTAGCATTGGGATCTTTCCCTTGTTTAGCTTGCTGATAAGCTGTCTGAGCTTGGAGTATAGGTGGGAGAAATTGTTGGACTGCTGCTGCATGTGCACCAGAAGTCTTTTGATATTGTGGAAGATATGTATTTAATACATCTATAGCTGATCATAATTCATCTGTTCCTAGACCTAGATTCTCAGGTAATCCTATTCAAGATTTAGCTGGCTTAGCTACAGGGATTCACTGTCTAATAACAGTGAGTGCTGCATCATTAAGATTGGGATTCTCGTAAGCCGTGACTTTCATATTGATGTCATTGCCTTGAGGAGTGACTCCTAGTTGATCATATGTTGTAGCCTGTTTGAGTTGGTCAAAATAGTTAGCAATGTTTACGTTGGCATTGCCTCAGAATATATCATCAGGTGGTGTAACATTATCTGGAGTCACTGGGTTACCTCAGTTCTGTGCCTGTTGTGCAGGATTCTGTGGTGAGATACCAGCAAGAGATCAACCCATAATAGAGTTGATTTCTCATCCTGGACCTTTCTGATCCCCGAAGTTACCGTTCATTTCTCAAGCCATAATGTAGAAGATTATAAATTAAATAGCATATAGTCGGAATTAGTTTATTTGCAATAGAATTTAAGATAGTAATTGGAGCTCTCATTCATATTGAGCCATGAGTTTTTCTGGAGTAATACCATTGAGCTTCGTGAAGTTACTCGCATCATTCTTGTAGGAGATAAGATTCTTTAGGTATATCTGCTGTCATTTAAGATAATTCTGTTGAACTGTATTCTCCTTGTATTGAGTCTTCTTGTAAGCTGCTGTTGCAGATTCAGGATAGTTGGCTGCTTTAGCTTTACCCCATACTTCATTAAGATTACTCAGTGTAGGATTGAGTGTATCAATTCTAGATATTTCCTGGTTACGTTGCTGAGTAAGTTTATTGATTTGGTTCCAATAGTATGATGCATGATTGGGATCTTTATCAAGATTGTCATACTGGATATCTCTGAGGATAGTTAAGGTATTCAATGTAGCTCTAGAAGTATTCAAGTCTTCCATGATTTTACCTTGTCCTAGTTCCAGATACTTTTGGTACATAGTGGTAAGCTGTCGAGCAGATCCATTAAGGGTATCGGCTGGCGTATATGGGACAGGATTCTTGTAGATTCATTTAGTAATTTTGTCAACTTTTTGCTTGAAGTACTCTGCCGGATTTTCCTGTTCTAGCTTCTGCATCTTTGGATCAGAAAGCTCTTCTGCAAATTTATATCTGAATGCTCAGACTACTGCTGCATTAGCTGTAGAGTTCCAGTCTTTATCTGCCTTGTCATACTGAGATAGTACTGAATAATTCTGTGCATATCGTTGGAGTCTATCAACAAAGTCTGACATTGAACCTTGTTCTTTGACTAGGTCAAGAATAGATTTCTCGCCTTTCTTAACTGGTCTAGTCCCTCATTCTTTATCAATAGTATTGGTGGCCATGAAGTTAGCTTTGGTATCTAACGAGTCTGTCTGATTCCGGGTAAGTCCCACTGCAGTATTGGTAAGCAATCATTTCAATGCCTTGACTATAGTCTTTTGTGCATCTACATCTTTATACATATATCATTCCTTTGCTGGCATGATTTCTTCACGAGCTATATAGTCGGCCATGAGTTGGAGATAATCAAATTTGGAATCTTGTTTACCTGTTCAGAATATATTGCCTTGGAAATATTTATATGCTTGGACATCTTCTCTAGTCAATGGAGTCTGACCATTCTTGGATCTCCAGACATTGAATTGGTTTAATCCATATGATCACTTTGCAAGCAAAGCATCATAGTCTTTAGTATACCAATTTTTTACCATGTCTATTGATGTAGTATCCTTGAGTGATAGTCCGATACTATAGTAAGATAGTTGTCTAGCGAATGCTCATCGATCGTTACGAGTAAGTGGGGCTATGAGATTCCCGATACCTGGAGCTATTTTATCAAGAGCATAATCTATTGGGTGATAACTATTGTCAGTCAATAATCTTTTGTAAGATGGATCTTGGGTAGGAAAGAATAGCTTTTGATATGGGTATCCAAATACTGATGGATTGGTTACGTCTATTGGCAACGCTTTATTAATATCGAATCCTACATTACTGAAGCCTAGCATTCCTAAGATAGGTAATGCTGCTCTGTTGACATTGTAGTATCCTCTGAGTGACTGGTCATCTATATCTATCTGAGGTTTGGAGAAGTCCTGGAGTATATTAGAAGTGAATCTTAATGCTCACAGCCAGAACATAGCAGAGGTTGAAGACTTGCCTAATACCTTAAATGAATTGAACATGAAGTTCATCCATGGCATATAGTTCTCAAGTTGAGCTACGAAGACAGGATTAGCTGCATAGTTATAGAATGTGTTCTTAGTATTCTTGGAAGCAATCCTTTCGGTTTCCTTGAGGAGATTTGCTTTAATGAATCTTTCATCAGGAGTTAAACTACTATCTTCAGTAGTTAAACTACTATCTTCAGTAGTAAGTAATCTCTTTGCTTGCTCAGCGTAGCCAGGAGTCTGTTCTTCTTTGAATTTGATTTGCTTCTCCAATGCTGTGAAGTACTCGCCGCGAAAATATTTTCACTCAAATTTTCTGAGGAGATCAGATGGATAAGATTTCCATGTAGTGTCAGGGATTTTACCTATCCATGTAGATACAGATTCCTGTCGTCTTTTCTTGACAGGATCAGAGAAGTTCTTTCGTTGGTCGAATAATTTAGCACGATACCCGTTAAGCTCTTTGAAGTTAGTAAGTGTATCAAAGTCAAGTCACTTGATTTGTAATGGATCGGTTCGCCCCATTCTTTGTAGGAATGATGATTCATCAGCCGCATGGAATAGATATCCATTGATTGCTAAGTTCATAGCTCAGCCAGCCATCTCTAATGTCCTTCTACCTACGGAAGCTCAGACCATAACAGATTTGTATATCCTATTCATTGTGCTGACAATACTACCTAGGAAGTCTATACCATTATTGGCCTTGTAGGATTGCTCAAGCAATGTATTATCTAATTTGTCTTTGAAGTATTTAGCATCTCTATCTATGTTGACTCACTTTCAGCTTATGTCAATCATGAGTTTAGCTGTAGTGCTTGCCATCTTTGATACAATATTGCCCATAGTTCAGAGTTGAGATTTCGCTGCATCCTGGATAGCTTTAGTTGTTTCATCTGAGAAAGCTATCTTGCTTCATTCAATGACATCTTGGTTCACATCTTCCATAGCTAGTGCATATGCCTTATCTGCAGGGATTTGCTGGTCAGTATATCTCACCATGTAATCATCCATCTGCTTCTGGTATGCAGGATCTTTAGAAATTAAGTCATTGACTGTGCTATACAATCCTAGTAAGTTCTGCTGGAATTGTTGTTGACTAATCTTAGATGAACTATCCTGGATATTATATTTAATACCTTTGATATTCTTAGTCATGGTTTTGAGCTGATCATTTACATATGGTTTGATCTGAGCTATCTCTGGAGCTACTGTAGGTTGCTCTACTGATACCTGATGAGCAAAGTGAGTATTCATGTTATCGTAAATCTGTTTGATGTACTCACCGAGAAAAGGATTTTGTGCAGCTTCAGGGTCTGTTTTAGCTATCTCGTTTTGTAAATCACGGATAGGATTAGCATACTGAGCTACCAATTCTGGGGTACTATTATTGATAAGTTTGTAGAGATTATACATTCAACCTCTAGCACTAGCGATATCCGGAGCAGTACCATCTTTGAAAGTGGTAGTCTGATTCTCATCAAGTAAGTCAGCAAAGTATTTATTGACTGTATTCTTGATAAGATTCTGCTGTTCAGGATTCTCTATCTTGGTAGGTGATCATGCATTTTTATCTATGCTAGCTTCGATAGCTGCATCACTACGAGTCTTAGCTGGCTCGACAGTGAGCTTCTGATTCTCTGCAAGGAATTTCTGGAATCATTCGGTATCTCATCTGAGAAGATATGCTCATGCTTGAGCTTTCTTATTTCAATAATCATTGTATCATTCAGGGAGATTCTTGAAAAGCTGAGTATCTATGTCTGAGCCTACTCACATAGTATTGATAGCATCATTGAAGAGTGATGTCCATCCATTACTTTGCTGTGCTTGTTGAGCTCGGATATTATATTCGTTGATAAATTTTTGTGGGAATTTTTGTTGAACTACTGGGGTAACTGGATCTAGTTTTAATTCTAGAGCCGTGATAGCTAGTTTTCTACCATAGTCATTTGTCCTATTATCATTCAGTAATTTCTTGAATGCTGTTATATTGTTTGGTCACTTTAATTCAAATCCCGGGGTAAGTATTTTCTTGGTAACGAGATCCTTAGTAGGTAAGTCACCAGGCATTCACATATTTTGGAGTACGGTAGCTAGTCCTAGTTGAGTATAGTCATTGACCATCTGGTTGATGACTGTCTGATATGGAGCTTTGACTAGATCCTGTACTTGATTAAGCTGTACTTTTGGATCTTTCTTAGCAATGCCTTTGAGTCTTTTCATCTCAGCAGTGATCGCTGTAGTATCTCAGTTGCCTTGTAAACTCTTTGTAGCTTCAGCTTCATTGACTTTACCAGCTCAGAGTAAATTATCTACGACTTTGAGTCTAAGTAACTTATCGAATGCCGTATTACTACTTTCAGTTTTAGTGGAAATATCTCAGAGCGTTACTGGTTTATTGGTGTCTTCAACATTTTTTCCAAGATAATCAAAGATTCAACCTTTACCTTTCAGGATAATATCCTGAGCAGATTTCTTGAATAGTTTACCGAGATCTCCTTTTGTCTTATTAAGATTAGGGAATCCCTGATCATAGAGTCATCCTTTGGCAGTGACTGCACTGAATAATTCTGGCCATGGTTTCGTTAGACTACCATCGACAGCAGCATTGATATTCTCGCCACCGAGATTAGAATTATGGATTAATGATTTAACATCTGCAGGAGTTTCATTGAAAATATTCCAGCCTAAGATTGAAGCTGCTCTACCTACTGATGAGATATATGAGGTCAATGTTTTAGAATATTGTCTGAGTCCAGCGAATACCGTAGGTCATTGTCTATGGAAATCTGTACCATGTATCGCTTGTAGGTCAGCGAACTTAGGTTTAGTTGCGGTGACATCTTTCTGATCTGCATCAACGAGTTGTTGATATGGTTGCATTGCTTCAGCTAGAGGGATAGCATCTGCTGTAGGATGTTTAGATAGGTCTGGGAATATGAATGACTGATCTCCATCATTATCTGATGCCATAGATGTTGCTACCTTTTTGGAAGCAAATATTTCACCAGCTGGTAAATTTTCGTTTGTGACAAAGTAGGGCTTGACATCTAGTGGTAAGTCTTCAATGAAGAGAACGTGTGGGAAAATCACAGAGTTAGCTCAACCCATAGGGAAGTGGTTCATAAATACTGGATCACCTTGTTTCCAATCTGGAGAGAATTTCATTCTACTGGCTACTATCCAATTTCAATCTTTAGTCATCTCAGGATATTCAGCATTGATTTTGTCTACTATATTTGAGTTAACTCATGCAAGCGTTACATATTGGCCAGGAATCTTTTTAGAGAGAAGCTGGTCTTGAATGACAGTCTTGATTCTACCCATGAGATCTGGTCATAGGTCTAGAATATTTCAGTTAGCATCGAC
>Ga0114951_10004144_pt1 | contig 14371 bp, 6 predicted proteins | sample AM7aDNAmetaG_FD_88677 | JGI IMG/M metagenome (GOLD analysis project Ga0114951, IMG submission 88677) | Freshwater microbial communities from Finland to study Microbial Dark Matter (Phase II) - AM7a DNA metaG | ecosystem: Environmental > Aquatic > Freshwater > Lake | place: Finland: Lake Alinen...
CGCCCCATTCATACCAGCGCAGATACGGTTTCAAACCTTCATAGGCGCGGGTGAAGGTCTTGGTGGGCTGGCCAGTCAGCACCGGTTTGGCCTTGCCGGGTCCGGGTTCGCCGTCGTGGCAGCGGACGCAATGGCGATCCAGCACCGGTTGCACCAGGAGCGGAAAACTGAGCGGGCTCGAGCCGGCGGGTCCGGGCTTCAGCCGGGAGGGCGCCCGCTGCATCGCCAGGGTGGGCCGGTTGGCCGCGACGCTGCCCGGCGCCTCGTGACACCCCACACAGCCGCGCCGTTCTCCGGGCTGCAAGTAGGTCACGCTGCGCATGCTCTGGACGGCGCGGCCTTGTTCGTCCACCGCCTGGAAATAGATCGGTTTGCCGGCGGGGACTCGAAAATAGGCCGAGCCATCCGCCTCGACCGGCACCGTGCCGAGCAGTTGACGCGCGCTTTCGGCGTTGGCGTGGCCGATCCGCGGGACGTTGGCCGTGTGCGGGGCGGTCTTGGGAAGAATTTGAAAGACCCGCAGTTCACGGATGGGACGCCCTTCCGGCATCGGGAAGAGGCTGCGACGGACGTCGCTCAATAGCAGTTCGCCTTCCTTGCCCAGCGCGCCGTCCGCCTCCGGAGTGAGCACGGTTGGCCGCGCCCGCGACGCCAGCGGGATCGGATACATGCTCGAAATGGCCGGGTCGAGATAGAGCAGTTCGAGGTTGCCCATGCGGTCAAAGTAGTAGAGGCCGGTGTGGGTATCCTTGGTCTCGCCGGAGCTCATGCCGGGCAGCGGATCAAAACTGAACGAGACCAGGAGACAATCCTCCGACAATGGCCAAGGGCTGTGGAAATAGCTCTTGGGCCAGCCGACCGCCTCGGGGAAACAGACTTCCGGGGTCAGCACTTCCAGCGAATTGAAATTGTCTTCGCCCGTGGCAGTAAAGGCGGTCTGTCGAGGGTCCATCATCACCAGGGAGCCGCCCACATCGGCATGGTGCGCCCCGGCCACAAAGAGGAGGCGATGGGAGCCGGGAATCGCCCGCGCCTGGTAGCAGGCGGTGAGGTTCATGGTATAATTCCCGAAAAGACTCGCCACCGCGGTGCCGTCCGGATGGCACGTCCAAAGCCCGTGAAAATGGGCGGCCGAGCGGTCCACGTAATCCCACCGGGTGTACACCAGGCGGCCGTCGTTCAGGACAAACGGATGCCACTCGCTGGTTTCGTGCGCCGAGAGCCGGCGCACATTCGTGCCATCGGCGTCCATCCGATGCAGCGTGTAGCTGGTGGTGGGTTCCCAGGCGTTGTTGCAGCGCGCGAACCCGCCCCGCCGCGAGGACATGAAGGCCAGCCCCCCGTCGGGGAGCGGGCACGGATCGAAATCGTCCTCCGGCCCATCGGTGACCTGGCGCAGGTTGGCGCCATCGGCGTCCACCGCGTAGAGATGAAACGAGCGCCGCTCCGGCGAATAGAAATTCGGCTTCTTCTCGGCTCGCTCGGCGTATCCGAAATACGCGGTGCGACCATCGTAAGACAGCGCCAGCGTGGTGAAGTTGCCTTTGGGGAGCCGACCCAGCACAAGGTCGCGGGTCCGCAGCGAGAAGCCGGGCTGCTCCAGGACGCTCAGCCCGCCGCCGGAGACATCGCCGTAGTCGTAAAAATAGGCCATGTATTCGTGGAGCATCTGGCAGATGAACCGGTTCCGTTTCATGAAGACGATCGGCTGGCCGGCGACGCGGGGATTGCGCAGAGCCAGGTCGCGGGTGAACCAGCGCACCTTGTGATAGGCCGCCAACCGGTTGGTGGCATCGAGCGAGTCCCATCGGTCGAGCGCCTGCTGACCGCCTTCCAGGATCCCCACCCCCTCCGGCAGACCCGGTAGTTCCATTCTGTCGCGCAGGTAACCGCTCAGTTTCCGTGCCCGTGCCACCGCCTCACGCAGCGCCACAGCCGAGTAGGGGGCCCGCCCCCAGCGCTGCTCCTGGCGCGCCCAGTCTTCCTCGACCATCACGCGCATGTCGGCGTCGGGTTGGGTAACTGCCGCCGTGGCGGCAGGGCCGGTCAGAGCCAACAGGTAAAAGGAGAGGAGAGCCAGACGACTGGCGTTCGAGGTCGCGGTATTCATGCGTGCGAGCATCAGGGAGACGCTACCCAAAGAGCCTCGCTTTGGAAACGGAAAAGAGCATCTCCGATGCCCTGCCATTTGACGATCTGGCAAGCAAGCTAAAGCTTGAACTCCTGACGCCGGGCATTCTGCGTATGGAGTTCAAGCTTTAGCTTGTCTCCTTGCCGAAACGACTCTGCCCCACGCGCTGGCGGGTCGTCTCGTTCAGGCGTCGGCGTGCCGAGCGCGCGCTTGGCTTTGGCGCGCCTCGGCAATGAGCTTTTTCAACTCACCCAGGTCACCGGGTTGAAGATGCGGGGCCAACAAATCCAGCAACGGTTGGACGTCTGGGTCGTAGAGGGCCAGCAGAGTTTTGATATCGCCTTCGTAGATGTAAATCCTGGCCCAATCGAACTGCCGGTACAGTGACGGCAGCGCGTAGAGTTTGAGAAGGACGATGCCCTCCACCGTCGCCGTCGGAACCTGAATCTCGGCGAACGGATGGCAGGCCGCAAAACGGAGCGCCACGGTCTGAAACAACGGATTGGCGGTCAACAGAAAGTCCACTTGGAGACTGCGAAAGCGTCCGCGGGCGAAGAACTCGTTCTCGTCCTCGACGCGCAACTCGGAAATCCGCCGCACGTTTTCGACGGACATCAGCAGATTCACGTCTTTGGTATTGCGGCCTTGGATATAAGTGAGCAGAGCCAAGCCCCGACCAGCACGTGGGGAAGCTGGTGCTCCTGCAAAACCCGGAATAATTCCCTGACATCGGCAGGTGAGGGTGCCGAGATTGATGCAGGACCTTCTTTGAGTGCGTGGTTCTGCGCGGGCCAGTCAGTCCACTGGTGCGAACCAACTTCCCACGCGTCGAACAGCACCTGCCCAGCCCGCAACAAGCTGACGCCATTGGGCAGAGTCACACGGACATTCGGCTGCGTCGGATCGTCCACGGCTGCAAGCTTACCGCAAATCCAAACCCGCGCAAAGAGGGAATTCTGAAAGGGTGAATCCCGCGGTGCATTCTACGCAAACTGGCCGCTCCTACCGCGAAGCAGGTTCCCACGGTGGATGGGGCAGGCCCCGACCCAGTCATCCTGTAAGTACCAACCTCAAGCGGGCACCTGCGGTTTGGCGCTTCATTCGCATTTACCGTCATCCTCCTATCTCGTCAACCTAAAGAAGCGCGCGCCCGAGTCGGGCGCAAGATCGTAGATGAATTGGTTGTGGTTTGTCACGATGCCTCGGGTGACTGGCAGCCAAGTTGCCCCGGAGCCGAGGTGGCCAGAGGTTTCGAGGGTGAACCCAACCGTGCTGGTGGACCATTCCACCCGCACGCCAGCGCCAGATTGGCTCACGGATAAGACGGGACGCAGAGTCGCAAACACTGGGATCAGTGAGGAACCAGGAATGGAAGGCAAACCCAAGAGCGACAGGGCCAGATTGCCCAGATCCCCATTGCGCAACGGCTGCGGAACCGCATTGTAATCCAGCCACGCGGCCCCCGGATCGGCACGATTGGTAAACAGAGAATAAAGTTCGGCCCCCGGCAAGAATCCCGCACCCCGGGCGAGGATCGGGATGGCGAAGTTGTTGAATATGCCGGGATCATCATGCCAGCGCCCCTGTCCGCCGTGATCGCTCGTCACGATCAACGCGGTTTGCCCGGGGGCTGCAAGGGCTGGGTTCTGATCAATTGCCTGAAGAATCCGACCCAGTTGAGAATCCACATCTTGCAGTGCGGCGTAGTAATTCGTGGACCCCCAACCGTAATTATGGCCTGCACGGTCGGGGTCACAGAAATGCAGAAAAGCGTAATCGCAGGGGGTGACATTGGTGAGGATCGGCAGGAACGCGTCCACGATCACCGAACTGAGTTCATCCACGACGAGGAGATGGTCCATTTTGCTCCGGCCATTATCGGGAGGTAAAAGATCGGGCGCTCCGTTGAGCCCGTTATAACTTTGGGAGCAGATGGCCAGGCTGGTCTTTCCCACCATCAGAGCGGTCTGCAAACCGCGGTCGTGAACCACATCCAGGACGCTGGCTTTGTAGGGGACATTGGTATTGCCATCCTTGTGAACCGTGGCCGTGGCCGACCAAGTCCCATCGAGAGTGTAACCGTGCGGAACGGTGTTCGGCTGCCCAGCGGGTTGCCGGACCGGGCGGCCCGTCAACATGCAGAGATGGTTGGGCACGGTGATCGAGTCAGTGCAGTCGCACCGAGCGTTCAAGGTGAAGGCCCCTTCCGTGACCAAACGCATGAAGTTAGGGTAACTGGCCGGCGAGTTGGAAAGGGCGGCCGCGAGATAGCTGGCACCCAATCCGTCCACGCTGAGATGGATGACATGCAGCACCCGGCTGACGAGCAGAGGCATCGCCGGTCCCGTTGCGGTGCCGAGAGAATTGCTGACTACGACCCAGTAGGAACCGATTTGATTGGTCCGGACTGGCCGCAAGCAGAGCAGGGCGTTGGTTTCACCCGGTAAGGCCGAACCGTTAAACCACCACTGGTAGGTGAGTGGCAGGGAGCCGTAGGCCCGCGCCGAGAGCACGGTCTGCACTCCTTCCGGAGCGCGGACAAACGAGGGCGTGGACCCAAAGCCCGGCGCGGAATTGGTGACTGTGACCTCAGCGGTGGCTGAAACGGAGTTAGAGTCGTCGGACACAATCGCAGTGTAGATGACGCTGCCGGCGGCCGGAGCCGGCGGCACGGCATAGGTGGCCTGGCTGGCGCCAGGCACCGTCACTCCATCCGCCTGCCAAGTGAAGCGCAACGGGGTGAGGCCAACGGCAACGACCTCTAAGTTGCCACCAAGTCCCACCGGCAGGCGGAGACTGGAGGGTGGAGCGAGAATCGAGGGCGATAGCGCGGCGGGGTTATCCTCTACTTCATCCAGCCAAGCCGTTGGTGCATTCGTCGAATTGTTCACGGAGAAACGCCAGCTCAGCGCGTGGCTCCCGCTGGGAATGAACAGACCCGCTGGTTGCCAGGCACGGGCCACAGTCGCGCTCAGTCGCACCACGCCGTCAACCAGGAATTCCAGCCGGGGCGCGGCATCGCTTGCCTGCAGCTTCCACCAGAATGAGATTCGGGTCGGCCCCGTCACCATGGTGGCAAGGGTGGATTGTTCATTGGATTTGGTGGCGGTGGACTGCAAGGCGGCGAAACCGTCGTGGGTCGCCAGGTTCTGTGCCTGCCAGGGAGCGGTAGTCAGGTTCGTCCAAAGCAGGCCAGGACAGTTGAGCGTTTCTCCCAGAGTAGGGAGGAACAAGCGGGCCTCCTGGCTGAAGGTCACCCCGGCCTCATTGCTGGCAACGACACGATAGACGCCCCCCTGCGAGAACTGGACATTGGTCAGTAAGAGCAGCGCGTTGGTGGCCCCGGGGAGGTTCGTGCTCATGTATTGCCATTGAAGGACCGGCGTGGGGCATCCGGTGGCTTCCGCGCCGAAAACCACCGTTTGTCCGGCAGCGGTGACAGCCTCCACCGGTTGCAGACTGAAGGCGGGCTCGTTCGGCACGACCCGCAACAGGGCTGGCAGCGATTCGGCCGTCCCCAGAAGGTTCCCGACCGCCACCGCATAGAGACCAGCCACCTCGGCGTTGGCGCTTGATGTGAGTTGAAAACTCGCATTGGTTGCGTCCGGGATCGGAACATCGTTAAAGGTCCACTGGTAGGACAAAGGGGGCGTGCCGTAGGCGGTCACTTGGAGCTGTACGGGTTGGCCGATACAGACCGTAGAATTGGACATAGCGGTTGTCACCAGGGGCGGGGCGGGGATCAAGGCAAGGCTGGCTAATCGGCTGTAGGTCCAGAAAACTGGATTGCTGACGGTGACGAAATAGGCCCCATCGTCCCATCCGGACCGGGTGTTGGTGATTTGGAGAGTGCTTGCAGTGGCGCCTGCCACCGCTTGGGTCTGGTTGTGGGCCACCCGATACCACTGGTATTCGGCCCAGATGGAGGCCGTGTTGCTTAGCCCGATTTCAAAGAGCGCCGAACGGCCCTCCGGGACCACCAGGTCGGCGGGCTGGTTGGTGATGGTCAAGGGGCCAGGAGAGGCGTAAGTGGCGGTGATCAGGCTCAACCAATCAATGTCGCCACCCATGGGATTGGCCTGATGTAACTCAACGGCAACGACGTTGGTGCCGGGCAAAAGGAGTGTTCCCGGAACGGTGAAATAGTACCAGACGCTGGGGTTGGTGGCCACGGTGGCGAGGGTCTGATAGTTCACCACCCCAGCCGGCATGTTGTAGCGGCTGATCTCGGCGCCATTCAGGTAAAAGATCGCGCCGTCGTCAACCAAGTTGGAGAAAGTCAGGCCCATGCCCGGAGCCGCGAAACTGCCATCCTGGGTGAACGTGCTGCGAAGGTAATAAGTCAGATTGATCGTGCCGCTGGCCGACCCCACCCGGCTCAAGCGCGTCTGGAAGGTTCCCCAGCCTGGAACCACGTTCGGATTGGCCGGCATGTAATTCCCGATGGCGTCAATCCTGAACCCCAGCAAACCTGGTCCATTTGACCATTGGTCGGCGGGCGGATAGGAGGGTTCCTTCCAGGCCGTGCCCAGATCGGGTCCGGTGTCATTGAACCACCAGAGTTGATTGGTCCCGACAAGCGGGTGCGGCGGCCGGGTCACGGTGAGCAAGGCGGTGCGGCTCCAATTCGTGCTGGACGGGTTCCAGATCAAGGCTTGGTAGTCGCCACTCTGGCCTGGAGTCACATGGGTGAGCGCGAGGGTCGCATTGGTCGCATCGAGCAGCGCCACATTCCTCAGGAACCATTGGTAGTGGGTTTTACGGCCGGTGACACTTACGCTGAAGCTCGCGTCGGTTCCCACACTGACGGTCTGGTCGGCTGGTTGGCTCGTGATGACAACGGGGTCATAGGCCACGCTGAGGCTGGCCACCAGGCTGGTGCTGACGCCGAGGGTATTTGAAGCCACGAGGTAGAAGGGGCCGGTGTTGGTCTCGGCGGCAAGGATCGTCAACCCATTGCTGGTCGCGCCGGGAATCGCCACATCCGCTGCGGCATGGCCGCCTTGGTACCATTGGTAGCTGATGGGCCATACTCCCAGCGCTTGGGCTGTGAACGTGGCAGTCGTATCCTCCAACGCCGTCGTGTTGGTCGGTTGCACTTGGAAGAAAGGTGCGGTCGCCCACACTGTCACCTGGACGGGCGGGCAGACAGTCTGCCCCGAGGAGTTGGTCACGACCAGCGTGTAGAATCCCGCATCATCCAGGCTGGCGGTGGGAATGGCGAGGATCGAGTTGGTGGCATAGCGAATGGCGTTTGAGGCCGTGTTTTCGGTATTGCCCTTATACCATTGGCAGGATAGCGGCGGAGGCCCCATCACGAGCGCGTTCAACCCGTTGGAACCGCCCAAGCTAACCCACAAATTCGTGGGTGGCACCACGATCCTAGGTGGGCGCGCCACGAAAAACTCTTCAATCCGCAACGCTTCCAAACCGAAAACCGCGGCTGGACTGGACCAATCATTATTGTAGAACAGCGAGGGAATGCTGTTGGTAGGCCCATAGAACTTCCGGACGTTGATGACCACGATACCGTCCAACGCCGGAGCAATTCTTTCCCAGTCAAAGATGTCCCCGACGCGGTTGTCCCCGGTGCAAAGCACGACTTGATTGCTGGCCAGCCCAAAGGTGTTGCTGTCTCCCGTCAGACACCCGGTGGTGTGGGCATTGGCAAAGTTGTCAGCGCCCGTGAGCTCAAACAACGTCCAGCGATCGGCATTGTGATTGACGTCCCTGCCACTGATCGTGGTGCCCTTGATGCTGTAGGATTTGTCCGGATCCAGACCACTGAAGGTATAGGTCGCCTGTTGGTCATTGGTGAGAAAGTACATCTGGTTGCCAAAGGTGACATACTTCCCGAAGACGTTGGAGGCGGGACTGGCATTGGTGGGAAAGCCCGACACGAAGATGCGGGGGGCGGAATTGGTTTGCACGGTCAGCCTCACCTTGGTCAGCACCCCGTTGGTGATATTCTTGAGCAGACCGGCATTCTTGTTCGTCCCGAGCGGGACTGTCCAAAAGGTGGCGTTTGGCGAGGTGTTGGCCCCGCCGGCGTGCTCATTGAACGCAACAAATTGGCCGCGCGCCTCCCCTGCGAGGACGCCCAGGCAAATGGTCAAAACAACACTCCACCGCGCCAGACAAAGTTTGCTTGTGTTCATAGGTTTCCAACCCTGATTACCACAGTTTTCATCCAATTGGGCAACAGAAATCAATACAACGTACCCCCCCCCCAGTCCGGTACGTCAATAGCTATTTATCGTTATATTTTTGGTCAACCTCGATTTGGCGACCGGGGCCTTGGGCATACTATGGCGCGTAACCGATGGCTTGAAGTTGTTTCGCCCAGTCCGGCGGCAGTTCGGACAGCGGTTGGCCGGAGTTCTGCGCGGCGTAGCGCAGCAAGTTGACCAACAGTCGGTCGGCGGCCGGATGCTGGCCGAGAGTCTCGCGCAGACGAAGGGTATTCAGGATGAACCGGCCCGCCCCCAGCCGATGCACCGCGAGGACCAGCCCTGAAGAATAGCCGATGGAACAGTCATTGGCCCCGGCCACCGCCTCGGCGGGCGCATCCTGGCCCGCCCAGACCTGATCCGGGATCAATTCGCGATAGTAAGCATAATCGAGGAGGCCGGTGGGCAAGCTCTCGAAGATGGGATGGGGTTTGGCCCATTCGTCCTTGTGGTAGAGCCAGGTTCCCAACCGCGCCAGCGAGCCTTTGTTCGACAACGGCAGGTACACCCCGGATTTGCCGCCCTCCGAAAAGACCTCCGGTGCCAGGAAAACGGCGGATGATCCGCGCGCCAGTTGCGTGGCGAGTTCTCGAAACGCGGTGGCACCGCCCGGAGTCGGCGGGCGTGCTCCGGCCAGAATGACGACCCGCTGCGTCTCGGCCGCCCCACGGAATGGCCGATGCCGGATGCCTCGTCCGGAGAGCCAGTGCTGCAACGCTGCATCCTCGCCCCACAGCACCACCTCCGCGTCCACTTTGGGGAGCTGCGCGGGATCGGAGACAAAGAATTCCACCTCGCCGCCGGCGGGCGCGCCACCCTGCTCCAAAGTCGCGGTGAAACGATATCGCCCGGCCGGGCCATCCACCGCCACGCCCTCGCTGAAGACGGGCACCACAAAGGAAGAGCCCCCGCCAGCGCCCCGAGCGGGAATGACAAGGTTCGTCCTGGACTGCCAGATAAGCTGCTGGGCCGGGCCGAACACGGCCAGGCGGACGGGATAGCTGCCAGGCGGGAGCTGGTCTTCATTGGCCAGCACCGCTTCCAAGCGCGCTTTGGCGCCGCGATAGAAATGAACCGGCTCGACGAACAGGCACCAGCGCAGCGGGGCCAGCCCGTCGAACACGGCGTCCACCGTTCCGGGCTTGAGTTCGCGGAAGGTCGTAAACAAACCCTCGCCGGTCATGCCCTGGTCCACCGTGCCGGTGACACTGTGGCCGATGCAGTGAGGATTGGCGCGAATGGCGTTCAGCCCGAGCAGCCGCTGACTCGGCCAATACGCCCGAGGAAACTCGTTCTTTGCATGCGAGTTGGACGACCGGAGCGGCCGACAACTTCGGTCTGGTTCGTGGACAGAACTCAACGCACACTCCCCAATTCCCGGAGGATGACCTTCTCGATCGTGTAGTGTGAAATCATGTGGCTCGGGGCAGTCTCGTCAATCTCGACCTTGAACGAGCCGGGGCCGATCCCGGTCAGCGCGGCGCGCACCCGGCCCTCGAATTCGCGCATGGCTTCGGCGTAGGGCAGCCCTGTGGCCTTCTCGTCGTGTTGCGCCTGGCCAAAGCAGCAGTCATCATGGCGCGAGACGACTTGCACCTGCCTCCGCCCGGCCCCCAGGGTGCCGAGGATATAGAGGTCGGGATAGCCCGCCAAGCGGTAGAAAGAAGGCTCGAATTGTTCGAGATCTCCCACTGAGCCACCGCTCCGCAAATACAATGGAATCGTTCCGGCGACCGAAACACTGCGCCGGATGGTGGGATCGAGCGCCGCATAGACCGTGGTGGTCCACCCCCCGCCCGAAAGCCCGATCATGTGAAATACCCGGTAGCTCGGAAATCCTCCGGCGCGGCTGCGGGTCTTGAGGTAGTTCAGGCTGATGGCGGTGGGTTCCATGAAGAATTTGATGGGGCTGCCGGTGACGTTGGTCATCTGGAACATGGCGTCGTGGCCGCCCGTGCAATCGCCGGGCCGCATGTGCGGCATGAAGACCCCGAGCACACCATAGCCTTCCTGCAACAGGGTGCGAATGGTCCGCTGCAAACCAAAGCCGACGTCAGCGGGTCCCGGATCATCATCCAGGGTGCAGCCGTGCCCGTGGTGCAGCACCACCAACTCCCCTTTCGGATGTTGCGGAATGAAGTGATAGGCCAACCCCTGCAACCCCGGCGCCATCTCGATGCGGAATTCGTCCACCCGCGCCAGATTCGTCAGATGCCGAACCGGAGTGGGCACGTTGCTCAAGACGGTATTCGGCACCCGTTGCGCCGGCCACCCTGCATCCCCCCAAAGGTATTGAATCAGCGCGCGCCGTTTCTCCGCCACTTCGGTCTCCGAGCGAATCGTAATGAGCCGATCATCCAGGAGTCCGGCCGCCGGGCTGTGGTCTGCCCACAAGCTAAGGCCGAACATTGCACCCAGAACCGCCGTTTGCATCGAGACTTTCTTCATGCCGGAGGCATTGTGACGCTCAGCGACACCCCTTTTGCAACTCAAAACCCTTCTGCAACTCAAAAAGGCGCCAGTGACGCAGCGTGGGCGCGTCTCCAGGTTGGCGGTGACTGCTGGCGGCGGGGCGCGGCTCTGTGAGCCGCAGCAGGTGGGAATGACCGGAGGCGTGGTTAGGCCCCAGGAGGTCCTGGCAGCTTCCAAGGCGCCTGTCCCTGCCCACTCGCTGCGGCTCACAGAACCGCGCCCCGCCGCCAACCTGGAGATGCCCACGCGGCGTTGAAGATGAATTTCATCTTCGAGGAGGGCTCGCTTCCAGTTCTTGTCGGAGCATTTCGAGAGCCTGCTGGGAGGTGACATGTTTGAAAGTGTCGCGCTCGAACGTATTGAGAAACTGGCGGACAAGGGTTTGGCGGCCGGTGGCCAGCGCGATGAAAACGGTGCCAACCGGTTTGTCGCGGGTGCCCCCGGAGGGTCCGGCGATCCCTGTCACGGCCAGGGCGTAATCGGCTTGGCTGCGGGCACGCGCCCCTTCCGCCATCTCGCGGACCACCGGTTCGCTGACCGCCCCATGCTGGGCGAGAGTTTCAGGCCGAACCCCGATCAACTGTTCCTTGGCGGCATTGGCGTAGGTGACCCAGCCGCCCCAGAACACCTGGGACGCACCCGGTACATTCGTGATGCGGTTGGCGATCAGGCCGCCGGTGCAGGATTCCGCGCACGCGAGCGTTTGGTGGCGCTCGGTCAATTGGTGGACGACGACCTCTTCAATCAAGTCGTCTTCGGTCCCATAGATCGCTTCCCCCACCAATTGACGAACGATCTGCTCGGCTTGGGTGACGATGGCCTCAGCGCTGGGAGGACAGGAAGATTGGTGACTTGCGGAGGTGCAATCACCTTGGGTGACTGTATCCCGGATACCGAGTGCTTGGGGCGGGTTGGGGGGCGCGGCGGGGAGGGGGGCCGCAATCCCCGGGCCACCGTCCCGGGCCGCCAGGCGGACGTCCACTTCGCCCGGCCGGGCGCAGTATCCCAAATCCAGGCCGGCGGCGACCAGCGGCGCCAGGGCGGGGGCGATCGCCTCCTCCATCCGGGATTCCGGAATGCCAGTGCTACGCAAGGTGCGGCAAAAGTATGCGGGCTGAGGAGGAAGCGATTTACGCAATAACGGGAGCACCTGCCGGCTGAACATGGGCCGCAGTTCCCGCGGCGGCCCCGGCAACATCACCAGGAGCGAACCTTTTCCGGGCGCAACTCGCATCACCAGGCCGGGGGCGGTGCCAAAAGCGTTTGACAGGACGGTGGCTCCGGCGGGGACAAGCGCTTGAACCTCGGCGCTGCGTGGCATCGGCCGGCCGCGCGCGGTAAAGAACTTCTCGATATGGCGTAGAGCGGCCTCATCGCGCTGGAGCGACAGGCCCAGCAGGGCGGCGATCACGTCCCGGGTGCGATCGTCACTCGTTGGCCCCAGCCCGCCGGTGGTAATGATCAGGTCGGCGCGCCTCAAGGCTTCCTGGACGGCCTCGCGGATCATCTCCGCATTGTCATCCACGGCGACCTGCCGGGTCACCACCCAGCCTTGGTCGGCCAATTGTCGGCAAATCCACTGTTGGTGGCTGTTCAGCACCCGCCCCAGCATCAATTCGCTGCCCGTGTTGATGAGTTCTATGTTCATCGGGAGAGAATTATAGTGGGAGGGAAGCCGTGTGACGATTCTGGAATTCACCGCCCAGCGCCAGGCTAAAGCCCCGCGATGAGGCTGCGCGCCCCGGCCACCAGGTGCTCGGCTAGGGCCGCCACCAGTTGGTCCGGCACACCCATCCTCGGGTTGGCACTTTGGCTGAGGGTGTGGCACTGGTCGTTGACGTAGTCAATCACCACAAAATCACCGCTTTCGGTCTGAGCCATCTCGCTGGAAAAGAAATTCATCCCCGTCAGCGCGGCAATGCGGCGGATGATGTCTTCCAGCCCTGCCAATCGGTGGATGGCGCGCTCCTCTTCGGTGAGCAGGCGATAGCGGTCTGTGTAGCAGTTCCACCAGGCGGTCCAGACCGTGCCAAAGACAAAAAAGACGCGAAAGTAAGCCGGCTCATCCCCGAGCAGACGCGGGATGATCCGGCGCTGCACCAGGTAGCTTTGGTCTTTCCAGGCGGCCACGGAACGTTGCAGATCGGCTTCGCTCGTGGCGTCCAGCACCACGCCGCGTTTGCCGTAGCCCATCCCTGGCTTGATGACAAACAGGGTGCCCAAGGCGGCCCGGTCGGTCTCGGAAAGCTGAAAGGCGCCCACCTCGCTCCGCGGCACAATGAGGGTATGCGGCACCGGCACGCCGGCTTCGAGGAGGCGGCGATGGAGGCGGGCTTTGTCAAAGGCGGCAATGGCGATGCTGGGAGGATCAATCACTTGGCTGCCCCGCTCTTCCGCCAGCTTCACCAGCCGATGGAAGATATCTTCCGGCAAGTGATGCTCGCTATGCATGTTCAGGAGGCACTTCACCTGGATGTCGCCGCGCTCGAACAAGTCCAGAAACCGCTCCACCCAAAGGGGTTCCACCAGGAAGAAGCTCATCCCGCTGGCGGCGCAATGCCATTGAACCCGATGAATGAAGAATTCATCGGCGTCCAGGTTGTGCGTCATCGCCAGATCATAAACCCGCGTCACGGGGGCGAATCATCCGATTCCGGCTGAGGATGTCAATCTCCGCGGTTTATGGCGACGGCTGAACCTGAGGGCGGTCCGCACCCCCTGCGTGAGGCTGTCGAGCTTTCCAGGCCCTTCCCTTCCAGCCCACAAAGAAGATAAGCAGGTCATCTAACCGGAATTCAGCGGCTCACCCAGGAGGCCCAAGCCAGGGGATTGTGACCCTCCAGGGCTTCGGTCTGGCGTGCCACAGCCGGGGAACAGGGCTTTTCGGACCCCCCAAACCTGCCCAAAGCCGCCGTTTTTGGCTGGTTTTCTGGGTGTCCTTACCAGAGGCGCAGGCTCCTGGTTCAAGGATGAGCCGGCTTCAACCCCACAGCAGGGATTGATCCCCGGCAGACCTGCCCTTTCCACAAATACTCGCAAATATATGCGCTGCAATATTTTATGTGTTTCATAACTCTGTGGCGCGGCGGGCTCAGATGTGTTACTGTATAGGGTGGACGCAAGACCGCCCAGCATCTCTCCGGGCAGGCCAGCCGGTTTCATGATTTCGGCACGGCTTCCCCAAGCCCAAGTCGGCTGCCCCTCTGGGGTGGGGGGGGGAGGTTTTTGGGGTCACTATAAAACAAGCTGCATTACAGCATAAAAAAAGTTGACAAACCGGTCGCGAGAGTTGACCTTGCACCTGACCTTCGGCTGATGCGAAGGTCAGCAACACTAACAACAACGTTAACCACAATACGGCAGCCGCCAACGAGAAGGGTGGCCACTATGACAAAGACAGCGAAAATGACGGGCGGCCTTCGGGCCAGTAAGAACCTGCGACGCACCGGTGTCATGACAGTGTCCCGTGTGTCCGAACAACCCCGGTTGGATCCCACCGCGGAAGCCAGCGAAAAAGCTGAACCGGTGCGGACACGAC
>Ga0114951_10004146_pt1 | contig 14370 bp, 20 predicted proteins | sample AM7aDNAmetaG_FD_88677 | JGI IMG/M metagenome (GOLD analysis project Ga0114951, IMG submission 88677) | Freshwater microbial communities from Finland to study Microbial Dark Matter (Phase II) - AM7a DNA metaG | ecosystem: Environmental > Aquatic > Freshwater > Lake | place: Finland: Lake Alinen...
TGGCGCTCTCGGCGGAGGAGACGGCAGTGGCGACAGCATATCCCGGCCCCTTGTATGGTGCCCCATGGCTATCCCCCTCCTTGCCGAGCGCGGCGCGGGCCATGTCGGAGAGGGCGGCGGCGAATTGTTGCCACGGCATCCCCCCGTTGGCGGCGGTGGCGATCCTGTCCAGCGCCTCCCGCAGCACCTTCGTCTCAGGAAACGACTCGCGCAGGATGGCGGCGATGCCGTTGACGCTACCATGAGCATGGGCACACTTCTCGGCCACTTCGTCGTACTTGTCACTCATCTCTCCCTCCACGATACCCAATTGCTGAGCACTTTCTTTTATTGCTTCCAATTTAGTTATCACCCTACGCCCCCGTCATCCGCGATAGTATCCCACCCCTCAGTGCCGATTGCTTTGAGTGATGACTGAAATGCGTCATGCTGTCGTTGAAGAATAGTTGAATCTGTAATGGTGTCAGAGCGATCTATTTTTTTATCTTGATCCTTGGCCACACGAGAACGGCAAAGATCCATATTCGTTGAGTCCATGAATACTACGAGTTTAGTATCCGCATTATGCGCTTTTGCTATTTTGAGAAGAGTTTTGCGAGTGTCCGATCGTGTAGCAGTAGAATCAAAAATAACATTTTTGTTCTGACTGAGGAGGAACTCAGTGATAGTGAACGCACTATCGGCTACTCGGGAATTTTGTGTTTGGTCGGAGATGCTGCCGGTATAGAGTTTGCGGAGGTCATCCATACAAACGCGGATGAATCCTCTGCTTTCCATATCTCGGCTGTATAACGATTTACCCGAACCGGAAATACCCATTGTTACAATGAGCTGCGACATATTAGTCTCCTATCAAAAAAGTTTTGAAGGCTTCCTTATCCCTTTTCATATTTTGGAATTCATCATTAAGCCAGCTAATCGGCGCCATCGAGGTTATGATGTTGGGGTAATGCTGTTGCAAATCCTCCACCATCATTCTATTGCCCGCGAGATTAGCGCTGTGCACATAGATTCGCTTGACGGTGGGCAATTCAATGTTTTGTGCTATCATGGCTTTGACCATCTCAGAGCCTTTCATATTTGACCCGAGATCGTGATCCCAAAATAACACCTTGGCGTTGACTTGCCCATTCTCCATGAGTGTTAACATAGTTTCTGCGGTATACACACTGTCAAAACCATTGCCAATAAAACGGAGAAATAAGTCATGTCGTTCGATCTGATCATCCATTACCAGAATTTCTGACTTCTGGGCAATGCCGTGGGAACTCTGATTTATCAGTCCATCTTGTTTAGCCATTGTAAATATAATATCCCTTCGCCCCCCAAAGAGGCAAACTAAATTAGCGAGTATACCCTCACATTTTTTATGTGGTGCGTTTTGCAATAGTCGTCAATTACCTGTTTGTGCACGGGGTCATCGTCAATAAGGAAAACGGAATCAAAAATCTTATTCTTGATCAATTCGAGAATAATATGTAGTTTGAGTTCCGAATCGGTTGTATGTTTGGGGAAGGAATATTTGGGATCATGGACGGCAAAGATAAGCTCGGGGTCAATATCAATATGTATTCCCTGTTTAGAAAGAAAGGCGGGGAGAGCGGCTTCGACGGCTTCTTCGGAAGATCGAGCCGTCAGAATCCCTATTTCAGTATCAGGATCTTCTGCGGCGTCTTTGAGAATATGAATTCCAGCGGCAGGCACTGCATTGAGAAACGATTGTTTGACTTTGTCTACTTGAGTGAATTCATCGAAATCAGGAATGTAATTTTTGAGTTTGCCCGCTTGTTTCCAATCGCGGAATTGATCTGTGGATAGCTGATGAACCAATTCATTAGTGTCGGGGTCGCGAAGACCGATTTTTGCGTCTGTGACGAGAAGAGTGTCATCAATATCAAACAAAACAAGTGAGGACTTCATAGTTAATTAGTTCAAAGAAGGGAATCATTTCACTCCTGCCTTGATTGCCCAATCGCGTTGCTTGACAATGGTGCCACGAGTAGCAACCAATCCGGCGCTTACTGAGAGAGGGCAGTATTTCGGTTGGCCGAGGAAGCCACAGAATTCACACATACGATTCAAATTGGCTTCGGGCTTCCAATCGTTTTTTTCAATCGTAGCAATGAGATCTTTGTAATGAGCACGGGCATCAGCAAGAGTGCTATCCGTAAACTTGATTTCTTTGAATACTTTCAAAGCATCCTTTTCTATGTCCGCAAGAGCAAAGTATACATTGACTTTAACTCTCTTGACGAGTTCTTCGGCGGGAATATTATACTGGCGGTGTAGTGCCCAAGTATAGAGCATCATCTGATCTACATAGTAGGAGGTATTGGTTGATTTGCCTGTTTTATAGTCTATGATGTGAAGGGTGCCGTCGGGCTTTTCAAGCAGGACGTCAAGACGCCCCGTAAAATTGTTATCATCGAAATCGAATTTGAACTCAATCTCCTTGTGAACCTTTCCACCGGCTAATGCCACAGGGGCCATTATCTCATCGTAGAATTTGATAAAGCGCTTTATGGGTTCAACGAGAGAGAATTCTTCGGGGAGCTTGTATTTTGCCTCCACATCTAACCGGCGTTGATCGATGTAATCTGGTGACCATAGGGGATCATAATGCTCGGCGAATTCGTGGAAGGCGTTTCCTTTTCGGGTGAGAACATTTTGCATGGTCTCTTCGGCGTAATAACCCCTCTTATACGAGAGATCATATTTCAGGTGGCAAGATTCGAATGTGCCAACGCGAGATGAGGAGTAAGTAGCTTTTGCCATGTGGGAGTCCTTTAGATTTTGATGTATATAATATACAGGAAAAAAGCGACCTTTCGGCCGCTTTTTCCTTATCTGTGTTCTCTAATGTCGCGTTCGATATCTTCGACTTCTCGATTCGTGTATTTCATCTTATCTACTATTAGTTCTTGTAATATGGCGTATACAATCTTATCCAAGTAAGGCTGTAGATAATCCCAAATGCCGTTATCTATATCTTCACTGAGGCCAACTTCCCGAAGATAATTTATTATTTCGGGAAATCGATATGCATATTGAGTTGATAGATGCACAAGATCTTTTAATTTATCGGTAACAAGATCGTGAATCTTCTCAATCACCTTTTCGGGAATACGGGGAGGCGGTGTTTCATATTCACCAACATCCCCGATATCCTGAAAATCGCTCATTTGTCTCTCCGTAAAAAGTCTTATTAACTTTTACTATTGGCTTTCTTAGCGTCGTCGTCTTTCTTTTCTTTTTCGTCTTTCTTAGCCTTTTGGGCTTCGGTGGCGCTTACTGCGCGGGGCCTGCGAACCTCTCCAAAAAGCTCAAGAATTTGTCTATCAGACATTCCAAGACGAATTGCTTCTTCAAGTTCTTCCTCTTCAAGTTCTTCGTCGCGAGCGGCAAAAGGATTCTCTCCGGATTCGTGTTCAGCGGCCTCTTCTTCAGCCTCACCTTCCTCACCCTCTTCGGCTTCCTCTTCTTCAGATTCGCCTTCTTCCTCTTCCTCAGTCTCTTCGTCGTCGAACTCGTCCATAGGGGTCAGAGTGATGCAATAGCGGCGGCCATCGATGACTATCTCACCACCGGATTCACCTTCGCATTCCTCTTCTTCATCTTCGAATTCTTCGTCATCAGCAGGGGGGCCTTCGGGGGCCTCGCCTTCGAATTCTTCTTCCTCTTCGTCAGGAAGCTCATCTCCGGCCATTTCCTCGTCATCCTCAAATTCGTCATCTTCAGGCTCAAATTCAGGAGCCCCTTCACGAACTCTCTTATTCCTATTCATAATGGACTCCTTATACCTATTTTACGTCCGCTAATTCGCGGGTATCACCTAAGACTAAAGCGGTGAGGTCTTCACCGTTATTGACGTTCTCCTGCATAGAGGCTTTGATGCGGGCTGGGCTAATTTCATCCGAGAGGCTTTCATTAAACGCTCCTCGTGCTGCCATAGCAGCAATATCACTTGCGTCAGCTCCCTTCTCTTGTGCTTGGGGAGAAACTATTTCTTTCATGCGTTTGAGACCTTTGGAAACCTCTTCATCATTCGCTTCTGCTAAAAGCGCGCTGGCTACTGCACCGGCACCAAGTCGCTCACGAATTTCTTCATCATTGACATGAGTCTCAACAAGATCGCGCCATCCGCTCATATCACTGACATCTTGGCGAGCATAGGGGCTTGCGAGTATATCAGCTTCTTGGAGTTTGTTAGGCTTGGCTTGGGCTTTTTCAACCACTCGCTTGTAGATCTTATTTTCATCGTTCTTAGTGAACACTTCGGGAGTGGATGGTCGGCGCTGATATCCTTCTTTGATATGTTTAAAATCAAGAGAGCCTTCTTGATACTCTTCCTCTTGGTGTTCCGCTTCCCACATAGTGCGAGTTTCGTTGAGAAGATCTTGGCCTTTGGCTTTGAGAATAGCGCTTTCAAGCGCGGCAAACTCATCATCCTCGTCGTCCTCGATCTCTTTATACGGCTCAACCAAATCCCCGCCACTGGCCTCGTCTTCGCTGTCATACCCGCACTCAGGGCAGAAGCCATCAGTGAGTTCTGTATCACATTTAGGGCACTGGTTATAGAAAAAGTGTTCTTTCATACGACGGGCACTTTCACCCATACCCATTCCTGGCGTCGGGGGGATAGCAGAGCCGGCATTAGGAACCACACCGGCCATAGCACCGGATGGATTGGGAGGGGGTGTTCCCGATCCCATTTGCCCCATCTGAGGCTCATTCATCATAGCTTCTTCACCGCGAGGAACACGAACCTTAGAAAGAGGAAGGCTATCTAAGTATTGGATAATAGAATCAATAGCAACGGGATTTCCCTGTTGGCTAATGAAATTCTGAATACCAACAACGAACTGAGTCCGGAGTTGATTAGGAATCACCTTGGAGATATCACCGCCAAAATTGCCGGCATCATTAGCCGCTTCTTGAGCAGTCTGAATTACCTCAGACAACATTTCCTTTATAGAGAAAAGTTGCGTGTATAGGCGATCAATATTAGGTTTCGCAACCTCATGTAGCTTATCCATTATCATCCTCCGGAATTGCTATCTAAATTAGTGGTAGGAACTTCTTGAACCTGTTTCTGCCACGCCTTATTCTCCCAAAACCACGTTCATGATGTAGCGCTGCGCGTGTTCTTGTTGTTCTTGCTGGAATACTTCATCAATAACGCGCCTGACATCCTTTCCGGATTCTGCTATTCTATCCCAGTATTCTACCTCGCAGAAAGGGGGACTGAGGGTTTCGATCAGTTGTGTGAAGTTTGAGGAGTATTCTTGGAGAAGGTAATCTCTGACCTCGTCGTAAAACTCGGCGTGGCCATTGCTTTGTTCCTTGAATCGGTCCCAGATCTTATCAGGCTCCGATTTATAATATGATATTCCACTCATACATAATTAGTCATTCCCTTCTGTTATGTTACTAATGGCATTGTCTATCTTGATTTCAAGTAGCTCAGTAATGATATTTTGCTTCCCATCGAAAATTTCCCCGATAATCTTCTTGAAAAACGGGGATAATCCTACAAAAGAATCCACGGTGGTTTCAATAGATCCATCCATTCCCAATTGATCTTCCACATACCTGACGCCCACAGTCCCCAAAAAAGGAATCTGGAGATGGTTGAGTTTTGTGGGATCTCGGGTGAGTTGTTCTACCCATCTGATGAAGGTGAACTCCCAGACTTCTCGAATGACATCGCGTTGGATACCTGACAAAGCGGAGATTTCTTCTATGGTGTGACGAGTCTCTTCATCTTGCTTTAGAAACACTATTTTGCCCTCTCTCGCGATGGCTCGGCAGTCGCGTATGATATAATATAACCTTCAGGGTAGTTAGGATAAAGATTCCCATCCTCTCTTTTCTCAATTAACGCTTTACCGCGAGATCCCTTGATTTCCAATAAGCGATTCATAAAGGTGGAGCCTAACGAGATGGCTATGCCTGACAGTTTAGCTGCGTTCTCCGCACTGCGTAAAGGAGCGTCAGGATCGCCTTCATTATTGAATAGCTTTTGTGTGAAGGCTACAAACATATCCTTGACCGCTTCTGTTGTCTTACCAAAACGATAAATACGCGCTTCTGCGACCAATTGTGGTGCTACTGGGGAAGTATGGACGACTGGCTCTTCATGAGGACTTTCAGTTGCTCCTGATCCTCTAATTGAGGGCGGGGGTGTAGGACGAACCGGTATGTCTGTGGGGGGTTCCCCACTAACGGGAAAGGTAGGAGCCGGCGCGGCTACCTCCTTCGGAGGCTCGGGGGCGACGACTTCCTTAGGAGGGGTATCTTGGACTAATGGCTCAGAATGATCTATTGTATTGACCACTGTTTTCGGGGGCACCCAAGGTTTGATGGGTTCAATAGGCTCTTGATGTCTACGAACCGGCACGGACCCAATGGAAGTTGATTCCGTCGGCAATAATTTAGGCATCTTCAAAACTGCGGGAGCAATCTCTACTTTTGGTGGAGGGTGGTTTACTTCATCAACATCTTTCTTTACATTAGACCACCATTGAGCCATGCGACCCGCGAATGTCTGGCGTCTTGGCTGATCTTTCTTTTTGTGCCCTTGAACCTCAGCAAGCAATTCTTCTGCCTTATGTGCCGACATTTCATCAAGGAAGTGTTTGAGATGCTTTTGGTCAATAGGAATAGCGGGTGATGTTGAGATAATGCCGAGCTCAATAATGATTGATATCGCCAACAGTAAAAAGAGCATCAAAGAGTTTTCATCGAGAGAGGGGACCGCCCATTTGAAGCCATTAGCCATTAGCTTAAACATACTGACCGTAGTGGTTGATTGCCTGGTAGCCTCGATTGCTTGCGTTCTTAGTGTTGTTTCATTCGCGCGCTCTGACATCAATTTAGCTTGAAGATCTGCTTCGTTCGCCTGTAATTTAGAAATAGTATTATTCAATGATTGGGCAGCAGAGGTAAAGTCCGCGGGGAGAACACCTAAGCGATCTTGGTTAGCCTTGATATTGCTATTTATGGATTTCAAAGTAGCATTGTATTCTTTTTGGGTAGCTTGGCTATTGGTGATTTGAAGCTGGATTGTTGAACTATCATTGACTTGGATATTGCGATTGATAACCGTAAGAGTAAATCCGTATGATGCCATAACTGCCACGATGGCGAGGATAGTATACATAACATAAGCGCGTGTCGCTTGGACCTTTAGTTTTAGTCTCCATAGGGTATTGCCTCGAACGATGGAGAAGATTTTGAAAAACTCAAGAGTGACGCCGACAGCGACAAGAGCAAAACTTTCTACGGGCGCGGATGATAATCGCATGAACATATTGACCGATAGGATGGCAGAAATACCGGTGAACCCAAGAAAGGCAAGGTATTTGAACGCAACGAAGAAGGTGGAGACTGAAAAAAGGTTTCTCAGACCACCGACTATTCCGAGTAAGAAGGACGAAAAAGTAACTTTCTTTTGTGTAAATGCTACACTGTTATCACTTTGGGGCATGAATTTTCTCCATGTAGATATGCTATTATAATATACTCCGCACTAATTAGTAATTGAGGTATGGAATGGCAGAACTTCTAACCGGATTCCCCACGGGCAACATAGAAAAATACGCCCCTTTGATGCAATCGCAAATGCCTAAGGCGGCGAGCCTTCTTTTCAAAACCATAGATCCGTTAGTATGCTCGAGCCTGATTGAACTTTTAGGTAGTAGTTCGCATTTCCGCAAGAAAATGGGGATGATTACTCCTCGGCAAGATCCTGATGGTGGCGAGCAGAATTTCGAAATAAGATTGGTGTATAGCGTTCCTGATTTCATAGGATTCAATGGCGGAGAAGTGCCTATCAAGACCGATCAAAAATATATCCTCGATAAGCTGCAAAAGGTGTCCAGCGTTGAATGGAAAAATACCTCAGTGAGAATCCTGCCGAGTGATGGATCCGTGACAGTAATGTTTTCTCTTCCAATCTCAGGGAGCCGATAATGAGTGAAACTCTTACTAAATTCCAAATTCTCAAAACCTATAGGCTCGCAGGACACCCCGAATATATCCGAGATACTTGGCAGAATCTTGGTGGGGCGGTTATTACTCCTGAGTCGAGAACCTTTATAAAAGATATGATCTATCGAGTAGACGCGCCTGATGTCGTAACACCTCCTCCTCCTCCAGCGCCGGATGCGCCGCCTATACTTCCGGGCATCTATCCGGTATCTACCGACCCCTTCAATCCCATAACGCAAAATGGATACCCCTATAATGTTCCTCACTCTCCTGAAGGATCAGAGGGGCCTTGGGATGGCTTGGGGGGAGGATACTCTTCTTCGGGTGATTGGATTCCCGGGCCTCCCTTGTTTGGATCATTGATCCTGTGTGAAGCGAGCCTCTATAATTCTAACCCACTTGAATGGCAAATGGGTAGCATAGAAGATGACGAAGAAGGCTATGTTTCTTTTACCCAAGGAATCATCTCCCCTCATTTTAGATTGCTCCTGACAGCAGAAGAATTAGCGGGCTTGTGGAACACTCCAACCGATCCCGCGTATATCGAGCCTGATGTCACCTTCGTTCCGTATTCAGAAACGGCGACTGCGGTTGTTATTATTCCTGATGATGAACTTGAAAAAATTCTTGTTGAGGTCGGCGTTCCTTTTATTCTATTAGAAGAATTGGAATTGCCGCGCAATAAGATTTGCGATAGTATAATCAGCACGGCTATGCAAGACTATTTCAAATTCTTCCCCATAATTCATCGCGAGTCTGTCTATAATACTATTGCTCAGGCAGGACAGATTTTTAGAGTGCCGATGCCGCAAGGCGCATATGGTGCTGTCCGCGTCTTCGTAAATCAGGGAACGACCGGTGAAGGTGGTGCTTCTGCCGGCAATCCTATGCACTTCTTCGCGTCTGAAATTGCTTGGTGGGGCGGCGGATCAAATAACAACTGGTCACCTATCAGATACGGTTCAGGGCGTTCGCCCGGCTATTCCAATTTGCAGGGATTTGGAACTTTGGCTTTGGACAGAGCCGCGCGACAAGGAATCCTGAATTACGCCACGCGCTGTGAATTCCACATCGAGTATAATGAGAAAACTAAACTAAGAGAACTGATTGGCTACGCTAATAGGACAGGCACTCTTGAAATATATTGGGCGCATGCCTCGAATGACTGGAATACTATTGACTATGCCCGAACGCCTGAGGTGAGAAAACTTGCGACTGCTCGGGTGTTGCGAGCATTAGGTATGCTGCGGGGACAAGTGAAATCTGATATACCCGGAACGATCAATTTCGATATGTTCATTACTCGTGCTGATACTCTTGAGAAAGAAGTGATGGATTTTTGGACTAACAAACCAATTGCGGTAACGATTCGAGGTTCAATGTAATATGGTTTACTTCATTCAGAACCCACAAGGGCATATAAAAATCGGCAGCTCCACCGATGTGGAAAGGCGCCGATTCGAATTACAGACGGGGAATAGTGGTGCGTTGCGGATTCTATATGCGATCGATACTCCTGATGAAGAGTCCTTAGCGTTCGAACAGCACACGCAAGGTGTTTGTGGTCGCTATGCTTTACAGGGTGAGTGGTTTAGTGCTGGCGTGCTTGATCATTTGCTTCATCATCCGTGGTATAAGGAACATATGAGGCCGATTGAGATTCCGATGAGGATTTTATCTTCGCCCATTTTTGAATAGAGGGATATTTTCTTCTATCTCATCATCACCCCGTAAAAGCTTTTGGGCTTCTTCTGCAACTTGATAGCAGATTCGCATTCCGTCGGGGTTCATTGCGCTCAACATTCGTTCAGCGTGTGATTTACTTTTCATATTACCTTTCCTTTAATACCTCAAATGTCATAAAACGATTATTCATTTTCTTAAACATCGAGGGATCTTTTTCAATTAAGATAGCGTTTCTATTTAATTCTTTACAAGCGATGCCGGTGGACCCTGAGCCAGCAAAAGTATCTAGTACTAGATCCCCTGAGTTAGATAGTAATTCTATAAAGTATCGTAAAACTTCTTCCGGCTTTTGAGTTGGGTGAATTTTATTTTTTCCTCCACCACCACTAAAAGTAATCGTATTGGGTATAACACACTCTATTATTCCATTATTCTGTTTTCTAGATGCTAGCACTTTAACATATTCCTTTTTAACAGAATCAAACAACTCATCGAGATCGTCCGCAGATTTACTACCCTTAATGGCCTTATAAAGAATGCTACTCGCTTTGTCTGCCGCGGCGTAACGTTCAACCATACTATCCAAAGGGGCATCCGAATTGAAGGTTCTTTTCCCTTTCGGCTTTATACCAAAAAGAATGTATTCCGCGCCGCTAACAGGATTCACGGATCTATTGAAAGGGACTGCTGCGGGCTTCTTCCAAGTCCATACTCTTTTGGGTTCAAACCCGCTATCTTGCATGATCTTCCATAGATAGGAAATATACTTATCTGAGATGAAGATAGCAAAAGAGCCGCCCTTCCTTATTTTCTTAAACCAAAATGCCGACCATTTAGTTATTTGTTCAAGAAATTCTTCGTGCCCAACATCATCCCAATTGTCATCAAAAGACTCAGAGAATTTTTGATTATGTATAGTTGTCTTACTCTTCCCTGTCTCTTTATCAACCCAAACTGGCTGAGCCCCGTCAGCACTAATGTTATAGGGAGGATCTGTCAACAACAGATCTATACTATCGTCTTTTACGGCTGCGTCTTGTTCTAACATATCACCATAAATACGTGTGATCATTTCTTTTCCTCCACGGGCTTTATTCCCATCCAATTACCCCACGCCGCGGTTGCTCTACTATGATATTCCAGGGTCCACCTATTCACATGCTCGGCTCGCTGCTCTGTAAAAGTGGATACTCCATTTTTAATTTCTACCATAATAAATACTATGCCCCGCAGATACTCAAAAACAATAGAGGTGATCCCATCAATGCGTCCGAAAAAGGCTCGGGTTAAGGTGTTCAATGTGAAGTTAAAGGGGTCGAGGAAACCTCTCGCCCAATGTTCCCTGGGAGTCACATTATCAGAATTCTCGGGCTCTTCTCTGGGTATCCCTAGCACTTTCTTCTTTAATATAAACGAGGAATTTGATTTAATCTGGTTATAGAAATCATTATAGGAATGAGAATTAACATAATTTTGTATGTCGTTTTGCGTTGTCCCCCCTATAATGTTAGCCAGAATTTTTATCTGGGGGCTTACTTCGGCCGCATACTTAAAAAAGTTATCTTTATCGTGTTCGCTCACTGCCTTCAAAAACTTTCCCGCGGCGGTTGCGGGAAAAAAGCAGCCCTCAAGAGCCGATAGAACTACTTTGTTACTGGTTTTAGCATCCTTAACACTGACAGGTGTCCAGGCGTTGTTTATTAGTATGTAGTAATCATTCACTGCCTCATTGCTCTTTTTAGAAAATCGTATCCGATATCCATCAGATACGTGCTTATAGGCAGACATTATTTCGCCGAAATCAGAAACGATTTTTGTTCGGTTATCTTTTAGAAATTGAGTCTCCAAAATAGGGGCGTCGCCCAACAAGGAGATGAGTAGTCTGATCGTTTCATCGTTCTCGTTTATATCGTTTAGCCCTTTGATTACCTTGTTTTTGAATTCCACCTTGCTATCGGTTTCATACCCGTTTAATCCGAGGGCCCCGGGCGCCCATCTTTTTCGCTCACTTTTGCCTTCCGGCGCTATGCCATAGAGCACCCCGACTTGGGTGTCGTTCCATTTTACATAGCCACCGATTTCATAGGATTTACTAAATCCGCCGATAGGCGCGGGAGAATAATTCATAGAATTAAATAGGGCTAGAAAATCTTCTTCGGTTTCAACTCCACAGCCGCGGCTAAAACGAACGTGACGCCTGCGTTCTTTGGCGGACCGATTTTTTATCTTCTTTTTATTGAGTTCGGGGTGTTTTTTTAGAAGGTAGGATATGAATTGAGTTTCAATTGTTTTAGCCATTTTCCGCGCCTCCCTTTATGTATATGTAATATCACTTTTGGGAGGCAAAAGGCAAAAATAAAGGGGCAATGTAACTCGTTGTAGAATAAAGAGTTAGTATTTTATTGTATTATAAGGAATTAAAAAATAAAAGCTCCTTTCCAGGAGCTTTATTCTACGAGGTAAAAAACTATTTATACTGGGCGAAGAAGCCGCATCATCGCCCAGAGCTTGTCTACCTCAATATATGCGCCTCCATCAAAGGATCCCCCGCATTGAAGACCTTTCCCATTCCAATTGGAACCAAAAAGCTCTTGAAGCTGGGTATTAGAAATAATGCCATCCCGAAGAGGGAGCTGGCCCCAAGCATCATAATACACTTCTCCATCAGGAAAAGTGATGTTGCCAGAATCTTCTCGGTCGGGGTAACTAGTGACTGCGTAAACTATAACCCTGTAATTTTTCGGCGTTGTGGTCGGAGAGATAGAAAGACCATAACTGCCGTCAGGGGTCACGCCCGGGTGTTGCCTCCCCTTCTTGTTCCGGGAGACGGCGCATTTTTGTATCTGAAGTCCATACTCTAGATTACTTTCGGAATCATACTGCCTGGCTTCTATTCGAACTAATGTTTTTGCCATTTACGGCCTCCTTATAGAATTACTTGTAATATCCTTTTACCTCTTTTGAAGGTCAACTTACAAATAAGACTTAATAATTTTCCATGCTTTGGGCAATTCTTCAGGGGTATCGTTACGAATAATAGAAATGTAATTTTCTGATCCCTCAATACACGAATTAACCATGTCGATAAGCTCTTTTTCGATAAAGGTTTTGAACTGAGCTAATGTGGTTATCTTGCGCTTATTAACCTCACGAACAAGATAAGAACGATCAATATCCTCATCGCAGGTCCAACCATCTTTACTGACAATACCAATCGAAACCCACCCGTTTTTAGGGTTGGTGGAAATCTGATAGTGGCGGAGTCGAATCGCTGGCTTGGAAGAGGGTTTTTTGGGTTGAGCTTCTTTTCTTAATTCGATAGTCACATCACTCAAATATTCGTTAGCTTCGGGAACAAGGGTAGCCGAAACAAACGGTCGAAAATCAAGGCGAACTTTTTTACCTGGAATAAGAAGGGATTTGAGTTTATTGATCGCTACGTGAGTCATAGCTCCATAGAATTCAGATAGATCATCATAACTCACAAATTGGTCTATACCGCCGTCCTTACAAACCATAGTGAGAAGGGGCTTCTTAGAGGACGCCTCGAGCTCCTTGGTTAAACCTTTCAAATCCTCGGACACTTCTTTAAGTTGTTTAAGAGTTGATTTCATGTTGGCCTCTATAAAAATTAGTATGTGTTGGGAATTTCTTTAACGGCAATAAAAAAGCCCCTCATACGAGAGGCTAATACTTATCATTGGACTTGAATTTACCGTTACTGAAAATCATGAGGATCTTACGAATAGCGAGGTAGGTCGCCATCGTGATCGCATAGACCACAGGATCTTTTTCGACCCATTCGGAAGCTTCGAGAGAGTAGCCAAGAAGCTTATTGAGAAAGCGGCCAACAGACGCGGCGGTGTCCATGGCCTTCATCGCGCACTCACGAAGCTTGGTCGTCCCCATGTCGAGGGATTCCATGGCGCGTGATTCGAATACGAGGTAACGGCTGGCCGTGAGGCACGCGCACTGTTCGTGGATGTTATTCGCCCAATGATCAAGGCGCGCTTCGATGGTGATCATTGCGGCGGGCCCAGGAAGAAGTTAAGGATGCGCGCGATGAAAAGTATAATCTTCCACCGACGGATGTGGTATTGACGAATGGCCGTGTGCACCAGCGTCCAGTAACACTTCAGGTATCCTTCGGGGTTACTTTCAGTAGTCCCGATTTGTAGGTGATTGAGAACAAAAACTGTTGCCAGGTCATTACAATTGTCCCACTCTTCTTTGGAAAGACCTTTCCAAATGTAGCGCTCATAATCGTCTCTAGTATGGAGAGAAGGAACTCCCTGGCAATTGAGGTGGCGATCAATTTTACGACCGACGAGTATGCGCTCAGGTTCAGTGGTTAAGTTATATATGAACATTTCGAACCTGGTATATTGCCCGTTTTTCATGATGTAGTGCCTCCTTCTCTCATATAATATCCCTTTAAGGAGTGTGGAGGCCAAAAGAAAGGGGCGAAAAAGAAATAAATAACTTCTTAGTTTATAGTCTTTTTGCGAGAAAACCCTGAAATCTTCAGTTTCAGGGATGAATCGCAAACAATTCAAAATAATCTCACCTTAAAAAAGTTACCACTAATTAAGTATCAGAAAACGAAAACCAAGTTTTCTGATAAGCTGTTCTTTGACATAAACAATTAGTATGGGGTTTTACAGAGAAAGGTTTCTGCCTTCTGTAAGTAAA
>Ga0114951_10004151_pt1 | contig 14363 bp, 10 predicted proteins | sample AM7aDNAmetaG_FD_88677 | JGI IMG/M metagenome (GOLD analysis project Ga0114951, IMG submission 88677) | Freshwater microbial communities from Finland to study Microbial Dark Matter (Phase II) - AM7a DNA metaG | ecosystem: Environmental > Aquatic > Freshwater > Lake | place: Finland: Lake Alinen...
AGATGCTTTTGAAAAAGGCGATGATCTACATAAAAGACCAAGCGGTTTTTTTAATTCTGCAAAAAACATCAGGGAGTTGCTCAAGGATTATGATGTTGATATTTACTTTTCTCACATTATCAGGGAATCATTGCCTGAAAAGCCAAAAGGTTTGGACGATCTGCTGATTGCCGGAAAGGGTTTAGAAGAAGAAATTGTTCAGGATATTATTACCCTCAGCAAACCGGGAAAATATTTTTACCGGGAAAATATAACGTATAGTCTTCTCAAGGTCCAGCGTTATCTGCATATTAATTCAGCCCAGGAATTCTATAACTTTCATTCGGATTCAATAAAAAACAATGAATTTGTATTCAATGGAACAAAATATCAAAATAATCAGGACAAAGAAGAATTAACCATTATAAGAAGCCGGGAGGCTAAGGACTATTTTCGAGTGGGTGATAATTATTATGAATATGTTCTTATACCCAATAAATATGGTCTTCTTGAATTGCATTACATTCCCCGCAGAAAATCAACAATTATAGAAGACTATGGCAAACTATTTATAAATCAGATTGATAAATACAAAGCATTCTTTGTTCTTCCTGATCATATTAATTTTCAGCAAATAATTCACAACTGCTATAATCTTTATTCCCCCTTTGAGCATGTTCCGGAGAAAGGTCTCTGTCCAAAAATATTGAAATTTTTCAGGCATATTTTTGGCAAACAATATCGTCTGGGTATTGATTATATCCAGTTGCTATATCAGAACCCTACCCAGGCACTCCCTGTTCTTTGCTTTGTGTCTGTCGAAAACACTACAGGGAAAACGACAGCTACTAAACTTTTAAAAGCAATTTTTACAAGTAATATGATCATTGTAGGGAATGCGGATCTGGCAAATGATTTTAATGCGCATTATGCCTGTAAACTCATAATTTGCTGTGATGAAACCTTTATAGATAAACAGACAGTAATAGAAAGAGTTAAGTCACTGTCAACCGGCGACAAAATAACCATGAATGCCAAAGGGAAGGATCAGGTGGAAATTGACTTTTTCGGGAAGTTTATTCTCCTGTCAAATAATGAGGAAAACTTTATTTATGCAAATAAATTCGATAGCCGTTACTGGGTTATCAAAGTCCCTGTTCCAAAATATGATAATGTTAACCTGCTAAGCGAAATGATAGAGGAAATTCCTTTTTTTCTGAACTATCTGAACATGCGAAAAATGAAGGTGGCTACAAGCCAATCACGTATGTGGTTTAACCCGAATGACCTGATAACAGATGCTTTAAAAAAGATTATTGAGAATAGTCGCCCAAGCCTTGAAAAGGAACTTCACGAAAAAATCCGGAATCTGTTTTTTGAGTTCGGAAATGAAGAATTACTTCTTACTTCAGCAGTTATTTGTGAACGCTATCTGAACAAGAAAGTCAATGAAAGTTATGTATCGCAGGTTCTGAAAAATCAATTCAAAGTCTCATTTTACAAGAATACCGAAGGCAAAGAAGTTACTCATCGTTTTAAGGTTCCATATTGGGAAAAGTCCGTTGACTTTTCGGGTAATGATGCTATTAAGCGGGCCGAATCAAGCTACACAGGGAGACCATTCGTTTTTAAAAGAGAAGATTTTCTTTCACCCGAAGAAATTGCAAGTTTAGCACCTCATAATAATGAAAATGATGACAACCCCTTTTAATAAATATTTCCTGACTTATTTTAATGTTACAATGTTACAATGAAGAAATCAAATCTACAAATAGCTATCAATCAAATTTCTAAAAGATCTATTAATTGTAACATTCCTGTTACAATCTGTTACATATTGTTACAAATAATTATTTTAAGATGCATGTATTTGAGATGTTGAAAAGCAGTTAATCAATAATTGTTACATGTGTTACACTTTGTTACATCACAAACATCTGATTATGATATTAGTAACGATTGTGTCAATTGTAACAGCATTTTCAACATTACCGTACATCACTTTAAAATTTAATAAAATGCAAACAGGAAAAAAAACAAAATCAATCAGAGTAGATGCAGACCCGATCCTGCATGACCTTTTAGAAAATATGCAAGCAAGTATTAAAACAAGAACAGGTAAAATAACATCTTTAGGTAATATAATGCATGAAATATGCTTAAAATCACTTATGAACATTGATTTTGATCAGAATTCTGATCAGAATTTAATGGAAGGCAATGAAGAACCGATAACAAACACCGGTTTCCTGTCCAAAGAAGGTAAGAAACTGTTAAAATTGGATAATGAACTTAAAAAGGCTGGTACCGTATTAAAGGAAAAAGAAAAGAAACTTATTGAAAGAGAGAGAAGTATGCAAGATCAGATTAATGATTTCCTTGATCAAAAAAGTGCTTTTATAAATATGAAGCAAGTTTTATTTGAAAGAGGTAGAGATAACTACGATAAGTTATTGAAGCTGGCCGATGCTGAAAAGGCACTTATTGAAAAGGATAAAATAATCACTGATCTTAATGATGAATTGGAAGAAGCATATAATTTATCAGACAGCCAGCAAAATGATATTAATAATACAAAACATGGAATAGACGGGATCTTACAATCAGTTAACACCTACCTGCCAGCTATTGATACTGTCTTATTAGCTTATATCGCAAGTATAATAAATAATAACGGTCAAACTTTAGGTGCAGATAATAACACTTCTAAGATTGATTTGAAAAGTATTATAACAGAAATAATTGATCAGGTGAGCCAATCAAAAGGGAAAAGTGTCGAGGAAATAATTATTGAAATAATAAAAAGATTCACTTCACCGGGTAAAGATGCCCCTCCGCAATCGTAAAACACAAGTAACATAATAAAATGATTAACTTTTAAATAAAATTAGAAAAAACCAATAAATAAAATGAATAACAGGATCACAGAACAGCTTAATGCTATCAGGATAATAGTTGTGTATCAAATCATGTGCAGCGGATTTATAGAGTCTGAAATAGGTAAAACTCTTAATGAGTACAGAGATTATGTCTTAAATTCACTTGATGATGAAGAAAAGTTAACAATGGAACGATTATTAAGACCTCTAGAGATTAGAGAGAGGTCGGTGATAATTCCAAGTATTGCTCTTACCTTGATTGACCAAATGCTACCTTTGATTAAGTGTCAAAGAGATGAACATACTCTGCCTCAAACATAAAGGCAATAATTCACTGGTTGCTCTGATTAAAAATTGCACAAGCTTTCGTATTTTAATGCGATCTAATGCATGATAGTAATACTTTACGGCGCTTTGCAAATCCGACTCATCTGAGGGAAATGCGATCCGCAAAAAAGCAATCAGGCAGAAAGTCTTTAATCAAAATCATAATAGAATATATCTAAAATTGATTGAATATTTCAATTCTGATCAAAGTTTTGTTTCGAATTCGGAAAATAATGATGAAAATCGTATGAAAATCCGGAATTTATTGCCGAAAACGAGAATTGAGTTATAAAACTGATCATTTTTTAAGTATGATAGAATCAAACATACTGATAAAGAAAAAGATATGTTATTATAAATGAATGATCAGCTTGACCAAAATTGGCAATGAACCTGGCTCAGTTTAGTCCGGAATAGTTATTTGGTAAGCTGAGTACTAACCCTCAACTATCCTTACATCGGACTTACACTATTATAAAAAATTTACTGAACAGGTTTCATTTGGGATAAAATCTAAAAAGTTATATATTTGCCAAAATATGAATGACCAACTGATTAATAAAATAACCATAAACAACTCCTGAATGGGTTATTGAGGAAGTGTCTGGAAAATATCCGGTACAGGAGTTCGAAATGTTATCTAATATTAAATTGCTAAAAAATAAATGAGATATAATCATAAAGCTTTACATGATAAGAAAAATGTATTTAATGTTAAATAACCGCATTAAGCTATTCCTGATCTTTGGATTTATTTTCATCATTTTCACTTCAAAGAATTTATTCTGTCAGCAATTTGAGAAAGGATTTGACTTTGATAGTATTTATAACAAAGGGCTTAGTAAAATTAATTCTGATCTGAACATTTCAAAACAATGCCTGAATAAGCTGGAGTATAATAAAAAGGGATTATCTCTTATTCATCAGGCACAAACGAACTTTTTAAGGCTGAAAGTAATTTATGCCGATACTGAAGTGGTAAAGGCTCTTGAAAAAAGAATGTTTGAAAGCCCAGATTCACTTGGTCATTATGATGCACTGATATATTCTGCCCGGAAATTTCTTGAAAAGTCGATGCCCGATAAAGCAATTAATCTACTGATGGAAGCGCTTGATACATTACAAGCAGGCTCCGAAAAATCTGATTTCTGTAGCATAAATCTATGTGAAGCATACAGGCAAAAGCAGGAGTATTACAAAGGTGTTGAAATACTGAATGAGATATTGTCCAGTGAAAGGCAAATTTCAAATATTAACAAGGCTTATGCCTACAACCGCCTTGCTGCCATTTATGACGAATGGGGAAATAATAAATTCAACACAGCCGATTCAGTCGAAAAATATTCTGATCTGGGTATTTCTTTATCCGAGAAAATAAATAGCAAAGCAAACCTGGCATTATCGCAAAACGAATTGAGTTACCAGTTACACCAAAAAAGGCAGTTTAATAAAGCCCTGGAATTATCTTTAAAAGCAATAAGGAATTTCAATGATGCAGGAATGTTTTACAATGAGATGAGTGCAATGATCAACCTTAGTAATATTTATATCGGATTAAAAGAATATAAGCTTGCTCTTCAGGCTGCTGTTAATGCAACAAATCTTTGTGCGATTGAGGAAAACAGGAATCTTTTTATGCGGTTATACCTGCAATTTTCAAACATTTATAAACTAACCGGAGATTATAAGGATGCTTATGCTTTTTTATCTTTAAGCCGTTTCCTTCAGGAGGATTTTTACAGAGACAGGATAAGTACTCAAATCAACGAACAATCCGCAAAATATGACCTGTTTACGAAAGAGCAGAGAATAAAAGAGGAAGAACATAAGAATGTGTTTCAAAAAAAACAACTTACATCCCTAATACTCATCCTTGTTTTCCTGTGCATTGCATTTGCTCTTAGCTTTTTATATTTCAGGCTAAAGAGAAAAGAATTTGCTAAGCAAAAAATGATTGAAGCCGTTATTCAAACCGAAGAAAAAGAGCGTAAGCGAATAGCCTCAGATCTGCATGACGGGTTGGGCCCCTTATTATCGGCGGCAAAACTATATTTTCAGGCTTATATTGATGCTAATGATGAAAACAATAAAAACGATATTGAAGCTAAACTTAAAAAAATTATTGAAAATGCAATAACTGATACGTCGCGGATTTCGCATAATATCAGCCCTTATATTCTTGAAAATTACGGGCTGATCATAGCTCTGGAAAATTTCATCAGCGATATAAATATAAGTGAAAAATTAAAGTTCGATATAAAATTCGATAAGCTTAACCGTTTTGAGTTGAAAGAAGAATTGACAGTTTACCGCACAATTACTGAACTAATCAACAATACAATAAAACATGCGAAGGCCTCAATGATTAATATTCATATTTATATTACGGAAAATATACTCAATCTTATTTACAAGGATAATGGTGTTGGCTTCTATGTCGAAGAAAAAATGAACGCAATACAAGGTATGGGTTTAAAAAATATCGAGAATCGAATCAATTCTTTAAAAGGAAGTATTATTTTTAATAATGAAGCAGGGAAAGGGATGAAAGTTGTAATTACAATACCATATAAAGAAGTTACCATTGATGAAACAAATTAAAATTGCGATTATTGATGACCATGATCTGTTCAGGGAAGGTATCAAGCTTGTTTTAAGTCAGATTGAGGGGTTTGAGGTTGTATTCGATGCTTCAAACGGGAATATTTTCATTGAGTTTCTTCACCATTCTTTTCCTGATGTGGTTTTAATGGATATTAACATGCCAGTTATCGATGGCATTGAGACAACCCGCAAAGCCTTAGAATTACACCCTGAAATGAATGTTATTGCCCTCACGATGTTCTCTGACACAACCCATTATACCCAAATGATCAATGCCGGAATAAAAGGCTTTATTTTAAAAAAATCCAATAAATTTGAGCTTCAGCAGGCTATCAACACGGTTTATTCGGGTGGTAATTATTTCAGCCAGGAAATATTGCAAAAAATTGCCTTCCAATCTGTTCATTTCGCATCCGGCCCCGACCGTTTAACTCGTCGCGAACTGGATGTCCTCAGTTTCGTTTGTAAGGGATTCACCTCCCAGGAAATTTCAGAAAGATTATTCATCAGTATAAAAACGGTAGAGGTACACAGGACTAACATTTTCCGCAAATCGAATGTCAGAAATATTGCCGAACTAATATCCTGGGCAATTAAAAATAACTACTTTTCGATAGAATAAGTATCCTTCTTGCCTTTAATATTTCTACAGGTTTACCCTTAATACAAATATTGGTTTCCCTTTAACCTAATTACAGGTATCACTGTATTATACAGGTTACCTGCACGTTGTATATTTGTAAAGGAAATTTACAACAAAAAAAAATATATTAAATTAAAGAAGAAAACAGGATATTTCGTAAAAGCCTGTAATTTAAAGCAAAGTTACCGTTTGGCAACGCCGGGGTAAATACAGTTTTATGAATAGCCCACAATAACAATTAATAAAAACAAACATATAGCATTTATGAATAATTACATTGATGAAGTAATGCAGACCGCAACTATGGCAGCGGCTGAATACAGTCAGTTTACCCAGGAGCAGACTGATAAAATTGTAAAAAGTGTTTTTGAAGTAGCATTTAACAACAGAGTTATGCTTGCGAAAATGGCACAGCAAGAGACCAACATTGGAATATGGGAGCATAAAGTAATGAAGAATGTGATTGCATCTCAACTCGTTTATGAAGACATTAAGGATTTAAAAACTGCCGGTATCATTAATGAAGGTAAAGATAGCGGGATTATTGAAATTGCCCAGCCGATGGGACCGATTTTAGCAATAATACCTATAACTAATCCAACATCAACTGTTATTTTCAAAATACTGATATCCTTAAAAGCCAGAAATCCAATTATTATATGTCCTTCAAAAAAAGCAATTAACTGTTGCAGCGAAACAGCCCGTATTTGCTATGAAGCTGCATTACAGGCCGGAGCGCCTGAAGGTAGTATTCAATGGCTCACAAGTGTAACCCGCGAACAGACTCAGGCCTTGATGGCACATAAAGACCTTTCTCTTATTCTGGCAACAGGAGGATCCGGGCTGGTTAAATCAGCTTATAGTTCAGGAACCCCGACTATTGGAGTTGGAGCCGGTAATGTCCCGGTATTTATTGAAAAATCTGCTGATATTCCATTTGCAGTAGAGCAGATTTTCCTTTCAAAAACCTTCGACAATGGAACGGTTTGTGCAAGTGAACAGGCAATAGTTGTTGAAAAAGAAATAGCAGAAAAAGTGATTGATGAATTTAAAAAGCGCAAAGCCTATTTCCTTAATCCAGAAGAAATACTTTTATTAAATAAAGTTGCAATTGACGAGACTACTCATCTGATGAACGCAGAAATTGTAGGACATCATGCCTATGATATTGCTAAAAAAGCCGGAATTAATTCAGCCGAAGACGTTAAAATACTTATAGCACCAATTAAGGCAGTTGGAAACGAATATCCATTATCATCCGAAGTACTGGCACCTATACTTGCGTTTTACGAAGTTGACAACTTTGAAAAAGCCATTAATATGTGTATTGATCTCAACTACCATGGTGGAATAGGCCATTCTGCAAGTATTTTCTCAAATAATGATGAGAAAATAAAATATTTTGCAATGAACATGAATGCAGGAAGAATTTGTGTAAATACACCATCTTCTCAGGGTGCCGTGGGAGGGATGTTTAATAAATTAAGCCCTTCATTTACCCTCGGCTGTGGTACTGGTGGTAAAAATATTACAACCGACAATGTCAGCGCCAGACATTTGATTAATATTCAGAGAATTACCAGAAGAAGACCCAATGAACGTTTTATGCGATTCGATGCAGCCTTATATTTGGATGAGAATATTAAAGCAGATGAAATAATTAAATTGTACAATAAAAACTCATAAATAATTAAAATATGAATAAATATATCTGTGACAACAATCTTTTAACGTGTGTTTTAAGTGGCAAAATTGATACTTTAAATTGCTCAGTGCTTGAAAACGAAATCACCGAAAATATGAAAGAAAATATTACTTCTGTGGTATTTGATATGCAGGATGTGGATTATATTTCTTCGACATTTTTGCGGATTGTAATAAAAATGGTTAAATCGCTGAGTGTCGAAAACTTTGTAATATTAAATGTTCAACCTTCAGTTTTAAAGGTATTTAAAATTGCTAATTTAACCGAAATTATTAAAATTGAATGAGATATCATATTACGACTTTTTAAATTAAAACTTGTTTTTGTAACTTGAAATCAGAAAGATAAAATACTTTTAATATAAAAACGATATTTTAATCTCCAATAAATCAAAATAACGTATTTTTATTTCAAACTAAATCCGAATGAAAGCAAGTCTTGCAAAGCATCCATTAGTAAAATTCAAAGAATTCAGAATTTTTTTTGCAGCTCGCATGTTGTCGTCTGTGGGCGATAAGTTTTTCACTATTACCCTTGCTTGGTGGATTATTTCGCAAGGGCAGGCGAACAGCAAACTTCATCTTGGAATACTAATGGCATTGAATGTTTTGCCGGCAGTTTTGCTGGGTTCTGCTATGGGTACGTTTGCAGACAGGTTCAGCCGGAAAAAATGTATGCAGCTTGCGAACTTTATTCGATTCTCTCTGATAGCTGTATTGTCCCTGCTTTTTTTCACCAATACTCTCAGCCTGCCATTGCTTTATATTATGGTTTTTTTTATTTCCACCTTTGTACCATTGTTTGAATCATCGGCACAATCTTCACTTAAAGATTTTTCGGATGAGGAATCCGTTTCTCAGGTTGTGGCTCTTAACTCTACTTCTGTTTATCTTTCAAATATTCTTGGTGCCATGATGGGGGGTATTATTATTGCTGTTATCGGGATTGGTTGGGCGCTGGGCTTTAATGCAATTTGTTATTTCTTTTCTTTTATACTGATATCTTTTATAAGGCACGCCTACAAGCACCAAGCTATAAAAGAAAAGTTCTCGGAACAGCTTAAACAGGGCTTCCGGTTTTTGGGAAAAAACAAACCTATTCTATACATGCTGCTGATATTTGCAACACTAAATCTATTTGCTGCACCCCTTACATTGATTATACCAATGATAGTTAAATTTGAATTAAAGGAAAATGCCCACTGGCTCGCATTTCTGGATGGATCTTTCGCTTTGGGTGCAGGTATTACAGCAATCATTCTCAGTTTCAGAAAATCATACAACAGGATTTATCTTACCATTTTCCTTGCACTTTTTACAATGGGCCTTTCCATGGTACTGGTTGGTTATACACCCGTAAAATGTATTTTAATTGCCGAATTCCTTGTGATCGGCGCTACACTTGCCATAACTAATGCCATTGTGATTTCTTTGTTCCAGCACCATGTTCCTGATGATATTAAAGGAAGGTTTTTTTCTCTGCAGGTGTCGATCGCTACGGCCGTAATCCCGTTGGCATACCTGCTCAATGGACTGATGGCGCAAAGCCTTGCGGTTCAGACTATGCTGCTGATTAATGGGGGGCTGACTGTTATTGCCGCTTTGCCTATTTTGTTTATTCCGAGGATCAGTAATAAAATCTGAGATTCTATTTGCAAATAAAATACTGCCATGAAAAGTATCTTAATATCAATTCATAACGACATCAAATTAATCAATGCCGTTATGGCCGGCGCAGTTTCTTATGCACAAACCCTTGGTTTTTCAGAAAAAGAATGCAGGCATATAGAGCTTATTCTTGAAGAAATTTTAAGTAATGTTATCAAGTATAATTATATGCCGGGTCAAAGCGAAAATATTGAGGTCGAGATTGAAACGACAACGCTTGGAATAGGCATGCGTATCAAATCAAAAGGCATTCCGCTGGATATTGACAGCATAAAAAATTTTGAACAGGTAAAGCCCGAAGATATACTGAATCATGATGCCCACGGTCTTGGAATAATGTTGATAAACAGTTTATCAGACCAGGTTGTTTATACCAATAAAGGTAAAGGCGGAGAGGAGATATGGGTTGAAAAGTATCTTCCTTATGCCCCAATAAACTATACTGAAACCATTCCCAATGTGGTAGTGGAAAAAGTTGAAGAAACTACAAAGACCGATTTTTATATTCGCAGAATCAAACCTGAAGAAAGTCCTGTCATTTCTCGGCTTGCATATTATGCATACAATCTAAGCTACGTCTATGAGCAGATCTATTATCCTGAAAGAGTGAGGCAGTTGAACGAAAAGGACGAAATGATGAGTTATGTGGCAGTTAACATGATTAATGAGGAAATAATCGGTCATTGCGCACTCATGCAGGATGAATCTTCTGATTTAAGCGAAATGGCTATTGCATTTGTCAATCCTGCCTATCGCGGTTCTGGCTGCCTGAAAGACATTTCAAAATTTCATATTGCTGAACTTGAAAAAAAAGGTTTATATGGCGTTTTCGTTCATGCTGTTACGTCTCATCCATATTCGCAGAAAGCTGCCTGGGGTCTGGGTTTAAAAGAATCTGCACTCTTTATTTCGAGAGTAAGCGCATTGAAGATGAATAAACTAAATGACGATAATGAAATCCGCGATTCGTTGCTTTTTCAATGCAGGTACTTTAATATTCCCCGGCCCGAAAAGGTCTTCGTTCCACCCCATCACAGAGAAATGATCGCTAAAATATTTTTAAATATTGGCACAGAAGTTCAGTCTTATGAAGAGGTTAAAGCGCCAAATGATGCTGATACTGACAAAGATACGATGAGTACGATTGAAACAAAAAGCGATGCATACTCATGTGCTCATATTTTTGTGAAAAAATATGGCATTGATATACTCAGATGTGTAAGCAAGACATTGAAAGCTTTTTGTGTCAACCGTATTGAAACGGTTTATCTTTTTCTGCCGCTTGACTATCCGGAGACCTCGTTTCTCTGCGTTGAATTTGAAGCAATGGGGTTTTTCTTCGGAGGCCTGCGTCCCGGGAAAGAGGGTAAAACATGGCTTATGCTTCAGTATCTCAACAATCAGAAATATGAGTATGAAAAACTCCGCTTTTGTTCCGGATTTGGACAGGAATTGATGGAATATATCAGAGTTCATGATCCGAATATTGACAATGATTAATACCAAAACAACATGAATTTTCCTAACATTGAAAAGCTTTGCAACGAGACAAAAGCCTACACTTTTTCACAGGAAAACGAACAGGTTTTCTTCGAAGCCATGAAAGAGAATTACCTGTTCCAGTATGGGCAACAACCTTATATCCGCTTCCTTTCGGACCGTTCAGGGTTTAATCCATCCATGATGAAAACGTATAAGGATGTATTCAGGATTCCTCCTTTATTTGTTGGAACGATGAAGATACACGGCTTCAAGAGTGTTCCTGATGAAGAGATCACGATGACATTAACAAGTTCAGGTACAGCAGGGCAGAAAACCCAGACCTTTTTTGATGCTCCTTCACTGGAGCGGCTTGAAAAACTTTCCGGCTTCGCTTTTAGGGACATTGGCATGGGAAGCCTGAAACCTGCTCATTATTTTGTGTTTAATTACGACCGGGGAAAAGCGTCTGATGTCGGTACAGCCTGGAGCGCTGAACAGAAAACAAATCTGGCACCTGCCATTGCAAAATATTGGACAATAGAATGGAATGACAAAAAAGGAGAATTTGATTTTGATATTGAAAAATGGGTGAGAAAAATCATTGAAATACCTTCGGGAGATGCCGTAAGATTCGTCGGTTTTCCGGCTTTTATTTTCAGGTTTGTCCAGGAACTGATTAAAATGAAACCCGGATTTAAGGTTCATCCTGATAGTTTTGTGATTGCAGGCGGCGGCTGGAAAAATCACACGGGGGAAACAATGACACATAAAGATTTTGCATCCTTTCTGGAAAATAGCGTTGGCTTGCCTGCAGAAAATGTGCGCGATACATATGGCATGGCTGAACATGGTATTCCTTATGCCGCCTGTAAAAAAGGTCTTCATCATGTACCCATTTATGGACGTTTGTTGGTGCGCGATCCTCTGAGTATGAAAATCCTGTCTCCGGGCGAAGAGGGTTTATTGCAGTTGATCACACCTTTCAATACGGCGCAATCTAATCTGTCGGTACTGTCAACTGACCTGTGCATACTCAAAGATAACTGCTCCTGTGGCATGCCCGGCTTGTTTATTTCATCCATCAGAAGAGGGGGCATCCGCAAACATAAAGGTTGTGCCATTGCAGCACAGGAAATTCTGAATAAATCGCAAAAAGCTAAATGATTAAATTATGTTCAACCTCATTGTGGTTAATAATTCATTAAGGGAATTTGCAAATAAAGAAATAAAAAGAAAAACTATGAAAAAACTGATTTTAGTCTTATCATGCCTTATTTTCGTCACATTTAGTCTGTCAGCTCAAAATGAAGCGTCAAATAAACCGGACGGTAAGCCGGTTCCGTTTCGGGTTGGAAATTGGCTTCCTTCTGACAAGGTCATATTGGACAAATGGATTAAAACCCTCGTTGCAGAAACTGAAATGGATAAGACTCCATTGCTGCCTGTTATGCAGGAGTTTAAAGATTTAATTGAGGGGGATCCTACAATATATATTCTTTTTAATCAGATGTTTTCACAGGTTCCGCGGAAACCTCTATACAATAACGATCCCACAGGAAAGCCTGAAGTGAGGGATTACAACCACATGCTCAGGCTTATCAATCATATACTGACCACTGCACCCGGGTTCGATAAAACCGGGCTGGTTGGCTTCCCAATTAATGCCATCTTCGACTGGCCTATGGGTACAGAAGCGGGATTTGCCGCTTTTACAAACGAAAAAGTTAACCGTCAGTTGAAAAAGGTACTAAGTGTATGGTCAAAGTTCTTAAGATCTGCTGATTCCAGATATGTTCTAAACGATAACCCTAAATCAGGATGGTTTGGCAAGGATGCGCTGCAAGCAATGCCAAATTTCGCAAAAGAGTTTCAATGCAATCCTGATCAATTATATTATGGATTTACGTCATGGGACAACTTCTTCACACGGATATTCCGCGAAGGTCAGCGACCAGTTGCAAGCCCCGGTGATAATGCCGTAATAGCAAATGCATGCGAATCGGCACCATACCGGATAGCAGAAAATGTGAAAAGCTTCGATAAATTCTGGATTAAAGCACAACCATATTCACTCGATTTCATGCTGGCAGGCGACTCATTGGCTCAGCAGTTTAAAGGAGGAACAATATACCAGGCTTTTTTAAGTGCGTTGAGCTACCATCGGTGGCATAGCCCCGTCAGCGGCACAATTGTAAAGATCCGCATAATTGATGGGACCTATTATGCCGAGGCCTTGTCTGAAAAGTATGACCCTTCAGGCCCGAACGAATCACAGGCATTTATTACCGAAGTGGCAACAAGGGCTCTCATCTTTATTCAGGCCGACAACCCTGATATAGGTTTGATGTGTGTGATGTTTGTCGGTATGGCTGAAGTGTCATCATGCGATCCGGGCGTAAAGGTTGGTCAGCATGTGAATAAAGGAGATCAAATCGGTATGTTCCATTTTGGTGGTTCTACTCATTGCCTGATATTCAGACCTGAGGTGAAGCTTAATTTTGATATGCACGGGCAGAAACCGGGACTTAATTCAAACAATATTCCTGTAAAGGAAAGAATAGCAACTGTAATGAAATAATGACAGCAACCAGCGGAGTGTTTTTGAAGGACAATTCAGTCTGGACCTGTGTCATAGACGAGGCTTGCTTTTATAAAGTATAACACAAAAAACGATAATTATTTATGGAACTCAAAGATTTTAAACATTATATTTTCGGTACACAGCATGCTTTCGCTGGTGAATTATCAGCAGATTTTGCTTCAGGCGTTTTAACAGAGGAGCTTCTGGATGAGAAAAGCAGGCAGTTCATTGATGTACCGGTTGATAATATTCTGATGGTGCTTGAACGGACTGCAAATATTCTGTGTGATTTTAATGGCAGCTACTATAAAACCGCAATGCAGGAGCTGCCAATACATCTTCAGTATTCTCCGGAAATGATTACGTATGGCTTCAATGCTTTCAGAGCTTCAAACAGCAGGAGCTCCCTGAAAAGGATGCTAAAGCAGGTTGGCCCCGATTATCACTGCCTTGATTATTACGTGAACCTGCGTCATTCCCGGCATCAACGGGCAAT
>Ga0114951_10004152_pt1 | contig 14361 bp, 20 predicted proteins | sample AM7aDNAmetaG_FD_88677 | JGI IMG/M metagenome (GOLD analysis project Ga0114951, IMG submission 88677) | Freshwater microbial communities from Finland to study Microbial Dark Matter (Phase II) - AM7a DNA metaG | ecosystem: Environmental > Aquatic > Freshwater > Lake | place: Finland: Lake Alinen...
ACGAACCTGAGTTATCGAGTTTCATTAAAAGATATTGAATCTTTTGATGTTTTTAGGAAAAAAGTTAGAATGTATGACATTTACCAATTTTAATTTGGGTTATATTTTTCTATGTTTTTTGCAACTCTATGAAAAATTTTAAAATGTGGAAATATTCATTGCTGGAAAATAACACAAATTTTAATATTGGTGATTATGTAATATTAGATGATACTGGAAATGGTAGTTTACCTGCAGCTTTTTGGAATAATTGGTATGGTAAAATAAAAGATAAAAAATACGATTATAATGTTTCGGATACTGTATTTTTAATAGAATTTTTTAATGAACTTGATGATAATGAGAAAAAATTTATAAATACAAATGGAATACGAATGGATAATATGTTTTTTAATAGATGCTATTTAGTAAAATATACAAAAAAAGAATTTGTTAAAACTGTTGAAAAAATAGAAATAGAAAAAACTGCAAAAAAATTTGGATTATAGAATGAAATGTTCAATATTAATATATAATCAAAAATAAATAATTAAATGGAAATAAAAAAATATAATGAATTTTTTAATAATGAAAATTATGTCAAACCTGATATAAAAAAATTAATGAATGACGTTGAGTATGATTGTGGCAATAAATCTGACTTGAATGTTATAGCTGAACACAATTCTTATAAAGAAGTTGTTAAAAATGGTGTTAAATCTATACCGTTCATAATAGAAAAAATAAACAAAAATGAGTGTCAAATGATATGGTTTAAAGCTATGAGTGAAATAACAAACAATTATACAAATATTTGTAAATATGATAATATCAATAATTATTGGAAAAAATGGGCGATAGAAAATGGATATTGAAAATTGGCATCCTAAATTAAAAGGAAAAAATTACAAAATAATAGACCTTGGAAAGAAACAGATAGGCAAACAATAGCAAGAGATCTATCTATGCTATGGATATAAAACACCTGAAATAATAAAAATATATAATAGTGAAGTAACAGAATTAGAAAAACAAATTGAATTTTTCAAAAATACTAATAAATTTGGATTATAATTATGATAACACAATTTAAAATATTTGAAAATAAAGATACTGCGTTTTTTGTTGGTGATTATGTTAGTTTAACTTCTGGATTCGGTAATAGTATTATTTGGAATAAATGGTATGGTAAAATTATTAATTTAGAATTTAATACTTCAATTAATGATTATCTTTATAGAGTTAAATTTTTTAATAATTTAAGTGAATTAGATGAAAAATTTTTAAGAAGAAATAGTCACATGGCAGGAGTTAATAGCAAAAACAGTACAAATTCAATGGCGATTAATAAAAGTTATTTAATAAAATATGATACTAAAGAGGAATTTGATAAAGCTGTTGAAGAAATTGAAATGGAAAAAACTGCAAAAAAATTTGGATTATAACATTAGAAAAACAAAATAAAAAATTAATATATAAACAAAAACAATATTACTCAAATGTCTAAAAATACATTATATAACATGATTGGTTTTTCGGATTTTACACAAAACTGGAAACCAGAAATAGCAAAAAAAACCAAAAGAACTGATGTTGCTCTTGATATATTAAAAGAAAATAAATCAAAAGGAAACTGGCAATCAGATAAAAATGGTATGAAATGTAAAACTTGTGAAACATTTGTTCCTAAAAATAGTGAACTGATTTGTGAATGTGATAAAAAAATCTCTGAAACAAATATAACTTCTTTTTCTAATTTTCTTTTTGAGGATTTTAAATTATGGCACGATGAAAATATTGTTCAATTAAAAGAAGAATATAATGAATATTGTTTTAATGAAGATGAGCCAGAAACATTTACTGATTGGGCTAAACGTAAATATAACCATGAAAAAGGATTTAATACTGTAATAAGTGAAAATTTTCAAGAATGGTATCAAGAAAATAAAAATTCTGATATTCTATATGATGAATATAGACAATATTTGTTAGATGCTGATGAAGGAGATGAAGATGTTATGAGTTTTAAAGATTGGATGAAAGATAAATATAGATGGATGGAAGAATATGATGAGGTTACTGAAACCAAAAAGGTTAAAAATGAATTGATGCAATGTCCAAATTGTAAAAGAGAACTTAAAATTAATTCAAAATATAAATTTGTAAAATGTAAATGCGGAAAAAAAATAAAATTTTCTAACACAACAGGAGAATATAGAGAAATGACAATAGAAGCCAATATGCCAAAATATTCTATGCTTGGAGAAGAACAAGAAATGAAATCCAATCCTTTATTTGGATATGCCGCAGTTAGAGATCAAGAAATTAAAAAAATTGGTGCTTTTACAACCTATTCAAAAATGAAAGATCCGAAAACACCAAAAGAAAGACCAATCTTAAACGCTGGTATTTATATTGAAACTGATACAGTAAGAGGTCATATAAATCGTATAGAAGGCTCAACAGTTTTTGTTGAATCATTAGACGAACCTATGAAAATTGTTGAGGTAAAATTAAAAGATGCTGTTAAATTACCTAAAGAAGATAAAAATAAAATTGCTAAATTTAGTGGACTTGACGTTTTAACAGAAAAAAAGTAAACTATATTTAAATTTTAATTTTCCTGAATCGTAAATCTTATTAAGAGTGTCATCTAAAACTTTTGTTTTACGTCCATCTTGAATATAATAAAAACTTGGTTTAATTTTTGAAACTAATTCGAATCCTAATTTTTTATAAATTCCACCTTGACTTGTTGAACGATTAACGTAAACAATAACCTCTCTGGTTTTATAATTATCTAAAAAATATTTAAATAATTTAGAAGCACTATCAATATCAACATTTAATCTATTACAAAATCTTAATAACTCAAAATTGTTTTTATTTTTATTAAAGGATATTATAGAAATTAATTCGTTGTTGTGGAATAAACCTATTCTTATATTTGCTTTTACATAACCATCAATATGATTGTTTTCTAAAAATATTTTATATGATTTATTTTCTACTTTTTTAATAGTGTATTCTTTTTCAGAAATTGTATTTGAAATTTTATTTAATTTTTTTAAAATTATAGATTTAATAATTTCTTGTTTGTAAATCCAATCATCTTCAAAAATATGAAATAATTGAATTCCTATTTTTTCACATTTTTCTGTTTTATTTAAATGATAATTTTTATCAATATGGGAATCATTGTGCCAATATAAGCCATTGAACTCAAAAGCCAAATTTAAATCTGGCAAATAAATATCTAATTCGTAAGGTGAAATTATATTTTTACAATTTAGTAAGGTTTTTCCTGAATAATTTGATGAAATAAAACTACTTAGTTGAATTTCTAATCCACTAATATTTTTGGAAATTGGATTACAAATTGTACATATTGTTGTATTTGAATTTTTCCTATTCCATAGCAATTTATAACTGATTTTAAACGTATGATTATGTTTACAATCACAACTAAATTCGTAAAGTTTATTTTCATAATTGATTATGTTTTCATAATTTTTTAATATTCTGTTTTTGTGAAATATATTATTTGATTTCATCATCTTTTCTTTGATGATTAAATTTTGTGCCGGTGCTTCGACGCCATATTTTTCTAAATTTGTGTTTTTAATTTTTTCGATATTAACATAATTTTCATCACCATATAATTTTAATTTGGTTTGCTTGCTTTTCTCAAAAATTTTTTCTGATTGCTGAGGATGCTTAACACCAAAATTTTTTAAACAAGTTTCTACTTTTTTATCTTTGATGTCTTGACTTTGTGAAACGTTTTCTACACCGTATTTTTCTAAAACTGTAATTTTGCTTTTTTGATCTGCACATTTTCTACTACAAGCATAATCAATTGTTTTATTGGTTGTGTTTTTAATATATCTTCTAAATGATATTTCACTTTTTTGATGACAAATATCACATTTAACTTTAATTCGTGCTGTGCTATTGTTTGGTAGATCTGAAACTTTAACAGATAATATATCTCCGCTTTTAACTTTATATCCTTTTTCTTTCCAATATTTGATTTGATTGTTGTTGATGAATAACTTAACAGTTTTAGATAGAATCATTCATTATATATAATTTTATAATGTTTCATCTTCTAGTTTTTTTAAATCATCTTTTAATTTTTCAAGTTCAACATGTTTATCATTCATAACCTTTTTCCAACTTTTACGATCACCGTAGATTTCGGCCATTCGTTGTGTAACAACCCCCTGTTCATTGCGAAAGACCGATCCATTTAAAGTTATAATATCATCATCTTCAATTTGTATTTGATGACCGTTAAACATTGAATAATTTTTGCCTTTTACTTGTTGACCTTTATATGAATCCGCAGAAATATTAAATTCTCGCATGGTAGTTGGGTATAGTGAGCTAAAGTCAAAACAGCATGTAAATGTGGCCATTCCTCTTATAGGCTCTTTAACCCATCCGCCCTTTACAGCCTTATCATCACTTTCTCCATATTCATCAGTATGATCATCACGAACCAAAACTATATTTTTTTCGTCTCTTAATTTTTCTCTTAAAATACCTTCAGTTAGTGCTAATGTTGACATAGCATCTTTAACTTTAATCTTACCTAAAACACTCATTCCATAAAGAACATCAACATATTTCATTTTTATATGAATTTGTTGTACCAAAGCAGAGTCAATTGCGTTATAAAAAACAAATTTTTTATAGTCTTCTCTGTGTAATCTTGTTAAGTCTCCTTCATAATTAATTTTTTTTACATCTTTACCTAATATTTTTTCTGATGCAAAATCTAATGATAAACTTTCTTTAACTTTAACTGATGTGTCCCATTTTTTGAAAAGATCCATATAATCAACAATTATTCTATGTGCTGGAATTTCAGCATAAACTTGATTATAACCACTTTTAAAATTGAATGGTGCAATTAATTTTTTAGTAAATGATGCTACACTTGGATCTATTCCTATTTTTCTGGCTCTGTTCACTAAAAAAACCCAATCGTATTCTACAAAATTCCAGCCGGTCAAAACTGCCATTGTTGGTACTAATGTTTTGAAAAAATTATTTAACATATCATACTCATTTTTATAATAAATATATTTAAAAATATAATTTGTAGAAAATTTTCTGAAATGATTGTTAATATCACTTTGTATTGATTCTTCTTGATTTGCTGTTAAAGGTTTGGTACCAATAACCAAAATTTTATTCTTGTTAACAATAGATATTGTTTGTATTTCACTTTGTGCTAAGTGTGGTTGAGGTTTAGATTCTAAAATCTGATTTTCTATATCTATGAAAAAAATATCAGGTTCATTATACTCATAAATTTCTTTTTTTTCATCTTCTGGTAAACTATCAATAAAATCGTAAACTGAGTATTTATTTGGATACCTACTATATATTTCTTTTACACTTTGGCCGTTCCAAGTCACAAACCTGCCAGATTTTTCGGGATCATCATCACTGGTTGTAATAAATTTAGTAGGACGAGACCAAGATTTATATTTCAGTTTTATTTTTCCATTTTTATTAACAAATGATATGATCAAATTACTTCCACGGAATTCATAATCGACAAGCATACAACAAATTATTTTTTGACTCCAATATGATTAATATATACAGATAAAAATAAAAAGTTTATGAATAATTTGGGAAAATTTTTAGAAAAATTTAAAAGAATTAAATATTAGAAAAATTTAAAAGAATTAAATATTAAAAAACTTTATGAAAAAAATAACATTAGAAAAATTTATTGATAGAGCAAATAAAATTCATAATAAAAGATATGATTATTCTTTAGTTAATTATAAAAACATTTTAAATAAAATTAAAATTATTTGTCCAATTCATGGTGAATTTGAACAATCGGTTAAAACTCACATGAACGGATCAGGTTGTTCAAAATGCAAAGGCAAATATAAATTAACAAAAAATAGATTTATTGAGTTTTCAAATAAAATTCACAACAACAAATATGATTATTCTCTTATGGAAGATTATAAAAATATGCGAACAAAAATAAAAATTATTTGCCCAATTCATGGTGTATTTGAACAGAGTTCTGATAATCATTTAAAAGGTTGTGGTTGTCCAGAATGTGGAAGTGTTAAGATACCAAGCACAAAAGAATATATTTCTAAAGTTAAAATAAAGCACAAAAATAAATATGATTATAGTTTAGTTATTTATAAAAATGCATATACAAAAATTAAAATTATTTGTCCAATACATGGTGTGTTTGAGCAAAAGGCAACAAATCATTTAAGTGGTCAAGGATGTGCTAAATGTGTTGGCAAAAATAAATCTGTTGATGAAATTATAGACATGTTTAATAAAAAGCACAACTATAAATATGATTATTCTTTAGTTGAGTATAAAAATAGAAATACTAAAATTAAAATTATATGTAAAATACATGGAATTTTTGAGCAAGCACCTAAAACACATCTTAATTATGGTTGTTCACAATGTGGAAAAAGCAAGAAAAAAACAAAAAACGAATTTGTTGAACAGTCTAATAAAATTCACAATAATAAATATGATTATTCTTTAGCTATTTATAAAAATGCACATACAAAAATTAAAATTATTTGTCCTGTACATGGAATATTTGAACAACGACCTTGTAATCATACTAAAGGAGTTGGTTGTCCGTCCTGTCGTGAATCTCATGGCGAAAAAGAAATTAAAAAAATTTTAGATAAAAAAAATATATCTTTTATTTACAACAAAAGATATAAAGAATGTAGATATAAAAATCCATTACCATTTGATTTTTATTTACCAGATTATAACATTTGCATTGAATATGATGGTGAGCAACATTTTAGATCTTGGAATCGTTGGGGTGGAGATGAAGCACTTAGAACACAAAAAATAAGAGATAAAATAAAAACTGATTTTTGTGCTCAAAATAATATAACTCTTATTAGAATTTCATACAATGAAAATATTTTAGAAAAATTAAATTCGATCTTTTAAATTTCTATTTCTCATTTCTTTTTCACTATCATTTTTCCTTAATGTATCTCTTTTGTCGTAGTTATTTTTTCCTTTTGCAAGTGAAATTGTAACTTTACATAAACCACTTTTATTAATAAACATATTAATTGGAATAATAGTAAATCCTTTTTCATAAATTTTGGTACGAAGTTTTTTCAATTCTCTTTTTTTAAGTAGAAGTTTTCTGGGTCGTTTTGGAACATGATTAAATTGGTGAGCAAAAGAATACTCATCAATATGAACATTATTTAAATATAATTCGTTGCCTACAAAGGAGCAGAAGCTATCACTTAAACTTACTTTACCTTGTCGAATTGATTTTATTTCTGTACCTTGAAGTACAATACCAGAAATTATTTCATCAAACAAGAAATATTCATAACTTGCTTTTTTATTTTTTATTAACATTTGTTTTTTATTTTTAGCATTTTTCTTTTTCTAATTTCGGCAATATCTTCAAAAGGATCGTCATCTAATTCGATTGCATCAAAAGATTTTATTCTATCAATGTTAACAATATTATTAATTGGATCAACCGATCCAATTGAACTTGATCTAAACACATAATTGTGTAAATTTTTATTTAAAATTCTACCATGAACGGTGTTTAATATTGTTATATCGCCAATAACTTTATTGTTAACAATTCTAACATTATTTATTGTATGTGATGCTTTTGAAAGTGTTACATCTCCACGACCATCTTCAGGCCAATTTATTTGACCATAAACAATAGGTCTTTCATTAAAATCTTTAATTGCAGCTTTTAAAGATTCGTTATTAGTATATATTCTATCATTTAGATTTTTCTTTTCTAAGATAATAAGAGTTGACGAAAAACTTTTATTTATCATATTTGTTCTTTATATTTTATTAAATATATTAAAATGTTAGATTTTTGTTTTAAAAATTTTTACAATTAGCAAAAACCAACCCATTTCATTTAATATATAAATAAAAATAATTTTTTAAATGGCTAACGATAAAGTTGATTTGATTGGAAAAGTCGCTAAATTTCCAAAAAATGTAAAAGCACATAACGCATACAATTTCCTCGAAAACATCAAGGCTTCGAAAAAAAAGTTATGGTATATTCTTATTGAAAAGGAAGATAATGAATTACAATGTATTAAATATAACAATAAGATGGGTGTTAACTTAAAAATTTTTGTTGAGCAAATGAAAAATTATTATAAAAAAAACGAACAGATGTGTGAATATATTGATAAATTGGTTATAGAAGGAAACGACAAATTTTCAATAATAAAGAACATTCCTGATATTGAGGTTGTTCCAGGCAAAAAAATGATCACATTTCTTACTGAAAAACTCATCACATTATTAAAATGAAACATATTAAATTATTTGAAAATTCCGAAAAAACTAAATTGATTAAAACTTTATATAATGAAGATATAGAAATTAAATTAGGAGATTGGGTTGAATATTTTTATTCTCAATTTGATTATTTTTTAAATAAAGAATTATATCATAATGAAATAGGTGAAATATTTTATATGGAAAAAGAATATTTAGATTTTGATATTTTGGTTAAACCAAAATCAGATAATAGATTGCCAGAAAGATGGATTAGATCAGTCGATATCTATCGTAAACTTGAAGATTTTGAAGTTGATTCTAAAAAATTTAATTTATGAAACATATTAAATTATTTACGGAGAGTGAGGAAAATTCAGATTATTCTGACCCTGGCAAATCTGCCAAATTCAAATTAATTAAAACTTTATCTAATGATGTTATAGAAATTAAATTAGGAGATTGGATCGAATATCACTGTTCACGATATTGTCTTGAAAATTCTGACGAAATAGGCCTATATTGAGAAAGAAATTGCAAACCTTGATATTTTTGTAAAAACAGAAAAAAGTGAAGAACGATGGATTAGATCAGGTAATATCAAGCGCAAACTTGAAGATTTTGAAGTTGATTCTAAAAAATTTAATTTATAATTTTTAAGTAGTTTCTAAAAAATTTAATTTATAATTTTTAAGTAGTTTCTAAAAAATTTAATTTATAATTTTTAAGTAGTTATACTCACTATTAATCCACCTGCAATATGAATAGTAGCACCAGCAAGATCACGAACTGCATAATCTCCAGTTATTCCAATTGATACATTACCACTTGCGTCCATTGAAGCAAATCCAGATGATAAAGTTAAACCTGTGACAATTAAGTTAAAATTCTTATTTGTGCTTCCATCTAACATAACATTTGTTCCGATATAAACAGAATCAAGTATATTTGTTCCTAGTACCGATTTGCCAATAACATTTAAAACACCATCATTAGCATTTGGTGAATACGTTCCAGAATTAATATAAATTGGGCTTTGTAAATTTGATGCGCCATTAGGACTAACTGGTGACCAATACAAATCAACATATGTTCCTCCGGTTGCACTTGATGAACCACTATTTGTGAGGCTGACCCATCCTGCAGCTTTTTTTCCATAAAAATCACCGCTTGCATATTTAATGCTACCTTGTGGTGCAGATACTGTTGCATCACCAATATTAATAGCACCATTAACAGTTAAAGATTCTGTACTGAATGTTGATGTTCCAACAGCTACTTTACCAGAAGAATAATAAATATCATTCACAACTCTGTTCCATTCACTTGTAGCGCCACTTGTAGTGCCACTAGAGATCCACATAACTACTGGGCCATCTTTTGCCCAAACGCCTCTATCATCATAACCTAAATAAATAAATCCATTTTCAGCAGGAGTTACAATTTCTGGGGAAATTTTTTCAATTCTAACAAAACTCATATAATTTTTTATTTTCTTTATATATAAAAAACTCCTACCTTTATTTTTATTTTATTAAAAAATTGATTATTTTTGTTAAAAAATTTAAATGAAACATATCAAAGATCGTTTTGTAATTGGAGATATATTAACGGTAGAAGAATTTAAAAATCTTAAACAGGGTGATATTATTCACCACACTACAATTACTGATGAAGGAATAGTCCGGGAAAATGATTTTGATTCTGTGTTTAGTGATGCGATTTGTAGAGGTAATTGCTATGAAATAACATCATCAAATTGTTATTCTTTTTATGTTCGTGCTTCCGACGCAAATGATAAAAGGTTGGAAAATTATATAGAAACTTCTGGTTGGAGATTCACATTAAGAAAAGCTATCAATAAAACCAAATATGAAAGAAAAGAAAAATTAAAAAAATTGTATGAAATTTAAAATTGGCGATATTGTTTATAATAAAAAATTTCATTCCGCTCATAATTTAAAAATAACATCACTTGATAAAAACGTATATTATTTTACGTCAATAGACATTGGTTATAATGGATTTTTTTCTATTTCTTGTGAAAGTTTTTACACAAATATCAAGCATGAAAGAAAAGAAAAATTAAAAAAATTATATGAAATTTAAAATTGGTGATATTATTTATCAAAACCACACAGATATTATCAAGTTTAAAATAATTGATATTAGTGAAAAATATTATTATATACAAGCTATTAGTATAGACAAAAAAGAAACACCAATTAATTGGTTCACAATTCGTTATATAGACAAATATTATATGAATAAAAAAGATGCAAGAAAGATGAAATTAAAAAAATTGTATGAAAAAATTTAAAAAAGGTGACGAGGTTAGAATGTCTCAAAAATTTAAAGATGGTAATTTGCAGTGGATGACTGAGCACATTTTAGAATTTAAAAATTGTACTGGAATTGTTGAAGATAGGGTATTTCCAAATTGTTCGGAAGAAGAAGCACCGGAAATTAATGTAAAATGGAAACCATCAAATTATGTTTATGGTTATCATCCAGAAAACCTTACATATTCTTTACGCAAAGAAAGAAAATTAAAATTAAACAATATCAACTTCAATATCAAATAACTTTTTATAAGTAAAAAAGGAAATTCTCAATTTATCAGTTTGCTCTAAAATATTTTCTTCTGGCTGAGCCCAAATAATTTCATCAGCTTTAAATTTAACATCAGATAATGTTTGATAAGTTTTAGAATCATAAAAATTATCAATTTGAATACTTAATTCTGGTGTTTGTTTTTTTCCTGAATAGCTAAAAACAATTTTATTTTCATCTTTTTTATATGATATACTCATTAAATTTTTGTCTAAAATAAAATTGCCTTTTAAATTCGTATTAAAATCAAACGGTTTTGGATTTTCTATTAATTTGTTTTCAATAATTTGATCTGCAACCATTTTTGGTGTGATATTAATTGTACATTCAAATTGTCTATCGGTGTTTTTTTGCTCAGGACACCAATTCCAATCACCTTTATCAAAAACGTGTCTGTTAAAACATCCATTGCACACAGTAAAATTGTGAATGTTGATAATATTAGATTTAAATTCACATAATGGATCGCTAAAACCAGAAATCATTACAACTTTTTTACCTAATGCCCAAGCTAACCAACTTAGACCGCTGCCGACACCAATAAAAAATTCACAATATTTAATATCATTTATTCTGTGTTCAATTGGAAAATCACCAGTTTTATTTATAATATTTTTTAAATTTGTTTTTTGTTTACTAATCACAACAACTTTATAACCTTGTTTGTTTAGCCAATCAACTAAAATTTGCCAGCCAAGATTAGAATTTTTAAATGGAAAATGCCAATGTTTAGCATTTGCTGTGCTAAATTGTGCTATACAAACATATTTATCTTTTATTGTTCTAATTCCTTTGTGCGTACTAATTTTTGGTGATATTTCTTTAAATTTTAAACCTAAAATATCACTTGCTGTTTTTTGTAATGGTATTTTTTTGAAATCTTCTGGATTAGTATTTTGCCAAGGATAAAACCAACCTATATTATATTTTGCATAAATTTCTTCTGTGATATTTTCATCTGGTTCTAAAAATTTGATATTTGGATATTCTTTAATAAACCATTTATTCCAATGTGTAGAACAAATAATTTTACAATTATGTTTTTTTCTAAATTCTTCTACATATGGAAACCAAGCAATAGTGTCGCCCATAGCACTAGACTCTAATGAAATAAAAACATTTTTATCAGTTAAATTTAGTTCATGTGACAAAACTAATTTTTGTTTATGGTAAAGATTAACTTTCCAATCTACAAAATATTTTATATCTGTGGTTTTTATACTGTGTGGTGTTTTAATTGTTTCTTTAAAAACATTTTTTGTATTTTTATCAATAAATTCAACATCAAAACTGGTTTCTATATTGCTTTTAATTTCAACTCTGGCACCATTTGTAAAATCTATTTTATATGAAATTATTTCATTTATTGATTCTTTATTTTCATTTGTTGGTTTTTGTTCTATGTTTTTTTCGTATTCTTCAATCAATAACTTTTTAAAATTGTTTTCTTTTTTATCAAAAAAATTGGTAATTTTTTCAACATCTAAATTTAGAAATTGTGTTAAATATGTTATTGTTTTTTCTGAATCATATTTATTATCATAATTTTTATTATTAAACATAAAAATTGGCAAATTATATGAAATTGCTTCTTTTATAACTAATGGATTTAATTCTATTTTACTTGAATGTATTAATAAATCTGATGCTTGATAAAATTTTTCAATATCATCTCTTTCATTCCAAATAATACAATTATCTGGTTTATTTTTAATCAAAGGTTCCCAATAAGATTTAAAATTGTCGGCTTTATTACCAACAAAATGAAATTTAATTGGATAGTTTGTCATTTTTTTTGCAATATCAAAAACATAGCTTTGATTTTTATTTTCATTAAATAATCCAACATTTAACACATTAAAGCATGTTGTGTCAAAGTTTAATTCTTGTGCATAAATATTTTTATAAGATTTTTTTTCTATTGGATATTCAACTACAACAGAAGGAATATTTAAAGTAGAATATTGTTTTTGACTGAATGTAGAAACAAAAATAAATTTATCAGGAATAAATTTTTTATTTTCCACATTAAATGTAGATGTGTGTGTGCTTTCAAATATTTTATAAGTTCTATTTTTTCTATATAAATATTTAGCATGATCATTTCTCATAAACAATTCTGGAATTTCTTCCATATGAATAATGTCTGGTGATATTTGTTTTATGTATGAAATAAAATTGTCACGTATGGTTTCATTTTCGTAGCTGCCAAGTGATATAAATTTATCACCTAAGATTTCTATTATTTGTTTTCGCTGTACTGTCCAAGCGGTTGATAACTCTCTATATTCTATAAGATAAATATCATATTTATCTTTTAAAGATTCTATTCTTTTTAATGTAAATTTTGGTAGTCCCCCTGTTGATGTGTGTGGGATAAGATATAATAATTTCAAGCTAAAAATATTTTTCTTTTATATATATTTTTATCTTGGATTTGTTTTAAAAATTATTCTGGATTAATTGTTGCCATAAAAATATCCAGTGTAACATCATAATCTTGATCATTATTAATAAATATTTTAGGTAACGTATGTTCAACTGAACCTGTTAGAACCAGTAATCTTCCAATAGGACGAATAATTGTTGGATCATCTTCAAAATAATATGAAATATTATAATATTCTTTTTCATACATATAATATGGATCATTCGCTTCATCATATGTTACTTTAATTATTATACAAGTAACGCCAGAATTTCCTAAAAAACCAAAAAGTATAGGTTGATCTGTTACAGAAGCAGGCAAAACCAATTTACCTCTATATTGAGAATCATAAGGAATTGATAAATCTTCTAAACTTAATTTTCCGACAACATTTGGTCCTTCTACTGCAATAAATGTACAATTCCAATTTTTAATACATTTCTCGGTTGGTTGTAAAAGGTCATTTGGAACAATTTTAGTCATATTGGAATTATTTTTCTTTTATATATTAAAAATGCTAATTGATTTTTTAATATATAAAAGAAAAAAATTAAAATTGAAATATTTAAAAGCATTTTCAAAATTAAAAGAAAATTTTAATTTTATTAAGAGTCGAATAGGAAGTTATTTATATGGAAGTTTTATAAAAACAGACAAATTAAATAATATTGAAATTTTAATTGAATTTTTATCTGATTTAAAAATTGAACATAAATTGTTATATCAAAATAATGATTTTTTGGTTCTTTTCACAAATTCTACAGATTTACAAAAATTGCCATCGGATGAACACAATGAAAATAATCCATATTTACCAATTGATGGTGCTGAAGAAATTAGACTAATATATAAAGAAATGATTGATGAATTTCCTTGGACAGAAATAACATCGGAAGATTTAAATATTGAAAATTTAAAAAGAATTGACGATTCTATTAAATTTGGTTTATAAAAAATGATTATTTTATGCAATATATTTTAAATGAAAAATTTGATGGTACATTTTCAATAAATTTTATAGG
>Ga0114951_10004153_pt1 | contig 14360 bp, 13 predicted proteins | sample AM7aDNAmetaG_FD_88677 | JGI IMG/M metagenome (GOLD analysis project Ga0114951, IMG submission 88677) | Freshwater microbial communities from Finland to study Microbial Dark Matter (Phase II) - AM7a DNA metaG | ecosystem: Environmental > Aquatic > Freshwater > Lake | place: Finland: Lake Alinen...
AAAGAATTGTTTAGTTTTAAATATATTTTAGTGATTATTAAATTTTTATTCTTTTTAAAAACACTATCACGATAACCAAATTTACAATCTTTATTTTTTAAGGTAAATATTTTAAAACTTTTTGCATCAATAACTTCTACTGAATCAATATAATCTTCGAGCTCAACTCCATACGCACCAATATTTTGCACGACTCCCGCCCCTACTGTGCCGGGGATATTCCAAAGGTTTTCAATACCAGACAAATTATTTTTTACCAAAAATTTAATAAGGTTGTCTGTTGACTCACCGGCACCAACTGAAACAATTGAATGTTTTTTACTCTTTAATTCAATCTTTCCCGCCCCGTCAAATTGACTTTTTATTTGACTAGGGTTGCTTTTAATAGAAATTTTTATAACAAGTCCGTCAAAATCTTTATCACTAAACAATAGATTTGATCCATTACCTATTACAAAAAATTTTGCTTTTCTTTTTTTAGCAAATTTTATTGCCTTTATTAATTCATTTTTATTTCTGACTGTACAAAAAAACCGTGCGTTTCCGCCGGTTCTAAACGTATTTATTTTGGAAAGATTTATATTTTGTATTATTTTCACTTATGACCGGCGAGGTTCAACTCCAAAGAAATGTCTTTAAATGAGTGCAATCGCCGGCCATAAGTAAAAACAATTTCTCTATATATTATAACAAATAGTATAAATAATTAGCAATTTTATCAACACAAAACTCCCTTTCGGGAGTTATGTGAAGACATTTATTTAAGTGATGAACTCTTACTATTTAGCACTCACTTGCTCAGTATTCTATCATAAATATACAGAAAAAGCAAGCCTTTTATATTATTTCAAACTACCATCTTGAATACCTTGTATTATTTTTTGACCCTGTACCTGAAATGCTGGAGCTAAATTAATTGCTTTTTTTATCTCTCCAATCGCAGAATTTTTGTCCCCTTTTTGACTAAAATCTTCCGCTAACAAAAGATACGACCTTACGACAATCTCATTCGACACTGTTGTTGTCCCAATAACTTGTTTTGCTAATGTTTCATTTCCATTAAGAATGAGTGATGCAGCATAATTCATTTGTGCGTCAGTGTATTCTGGAACCAAATCATAAGCTTTTTTGTTAATTTCAAGCGCTATATTTTTTTGACCTAAATATGAGTAACATTTTGCTAGCTCAAACATCATTGTCAATTTGTTTGGAGAAAGAGCTAGGGCTTTTTGTAAATATGGAAGTGCTAATTGATATTGATTTATATTATCTAAAAATACTCCCATAAAAAATTGATATCTTGCATCGTCAGGGGTTTGTTTTATTTGTTCTTGCATCTGTGTGTACGCCAAGTCAACAAAATCTTTTGATACACCTGCATCAACTTTAGATGATGAAAGCACCTGAGGAATAACACTGACTATTTGTTCGCGTGCCTCAGAATTACCAAAAGTGTTTGCAGCAAAAACTTGTTTATAAGAATCTAGAGATGCTTGAGCAGACTGCCTTCCTGCCTGCATCGCATTTATTAAATTAAGATTTGCATTTATTGGCATAATATTGCAATACCATAACATTGCACCAAAAATAACTACAAGTATTGGTGTAACAACATAATTTGCGACATCATCAGTAATTTTCCTATCATCTTTTGTTTCTTCGTTCGTATCTCTTGAATAAAGGTATGCAAGAACTACATAAAAGAATATATAACTTACTAGATTGTCAAAAACGAAAAGATTTTGAGCAAAATAAGCAGAGAGTAAACCTATTATTAAACCAGCCTCTATGACATTAAAATTATTTTTCTTTTTAAGAATTACAAACAAAGCTGCAATAAAAATTGAAAGATATGCAATAAGACCAAGTGCACCTCCAGCAACAAGAACATCAAGTGGTGTATCGTGCGCTCTATCAAACCACTGCTCTTGGTTATACATTCTTACATCATAATATTTATTAAATACATTATTGAATCCTTCTTGTCCCCAACCAAGAATTGGCTTCTCCAAAAAGCCTTTGATTGCCATCGGCCAAACATATTGTCTAGCTTGACCTTGCCCGGCTACATCATTCCATGAAATTTCTGCAAATCTTTCCAAAGTAACATTATTTTTTACAAACTTGGTATTTTTTATTGATAAAAAACCTCCAACCAAAACAACAATAGCAATTAAAACTCCAATTGAAGATTTTTTTAGTAATTTATTTTTCTTTTCAAAAATAGCGATTATTATTGAAGCAACAACTAAACCACCAAGTAAACCAAGTATTACTCCTCTTGTAGATGTTCTCCAAATTCCAAAGAAACAAATTATAGCGGCAATAGAATACGCATAAGTAAGCCAATCGCTACAAATTGCTTTTAGTGGTTTAGGATTATTTTCCGTCTTCGCAATTACATCTTTGTATAGAAGTATCAAGGCAAAGAAAAAATTGAACATAAAATAGACGGCAACATAAATTGGATTTCCAAGCGTTACAGAAACTCTAGTAGCATGAGTGCTAATCCATTCATTCAAAACTGGAAATATCATGATAATACTTGCGATTAATGATGACCTAAAAAACCATGACCAAATTTTTTCGGTTTTCATTACAGCCGCAAAAACAAACAAGTACATAATCAAATGTAGAAGTGTGATAAAACCATCCATTCTTTCATAATTGCTCCAAATTGCTTTTAAAGGATTAACTGCAAAAATATCCGCAAGCGCCATTATTATTACAAAAGCACCAACTGAAACAGTTACCCATGAAAATTTTGGTCTATATTTTGCATCTATAAAAGCCAAGTAAACCCAGAGGGCAAAAATTATTTCAACAATAATTCTAAACGCAAAATTTTTCCCGGTTATAAAAGGGAAAAACATATTATTTGCTACAAAGAAAGGTACCAGCAAAACTGCCCAAAGTCCTGTTAATATTGTCCATTTTATAACATTGTTTTTGTTCATTTGATTTTTCTTATTTTGTTATTTTTAATGACTAGAATTATAGCATAAAAAAATGGTCAGGAATAATTTAAATATAGGTTTTATTTTATGTCAAAAAATGCTAGCATTTCTACATAAGCAAAAGATTATGTATATATTTTCTTGGAATTATATTAAGGAAAAATGGGCCCACGCCGGCTTTCAAAAGTATTTTCAAAATACTGGGTGGATGTTTGCGGCTCAAATATTCAGCATGGTCATATCTTTTTTCGCTACTATAATTATCGCTAGAAGATTGGGACCTGGAAACTTTGGGCAATTAAGCTACGCCCTAAGTTTGATTAGTATTTTTTCTATTTTGGCGACACTTGGAATAGACAGCATTCTTTACAGAGATATCATTAAATATCCTGAAAAAAAGAAAGATTACCTCGGTTCAGCTCTAACGATCAAACTTATAGCTGGTTTTATTACGGCAGTTCTAGTTTGTATTTTTGCATTTTTTTTTGGCCAAAGTGACGTATCAAAAATTCTTATAATAATACTTTCTGGAACTTTTATCTTTAATGCTTTTCAAATAATAAATTTTGAATTTCAAGCTCAAGTAAAATCTAAATATCCATCGATCATATCTTGCATCGTTAATTTAATAATTAATATGCTTGAAGTAACAATAATACTAACAGGAAAAGGTGTTATTTATCTAGCTTTCGTCACCCTATTTGGATCAATTCTTAATGCAATATTTTATTGGTATTTCTACGAGAAAAAAATTGAAGGGAAATTGTTTGAATGGAAATTTGATAAAAATATAGCGAAAAACCTATTGATAGATTCTTGGCCACTTATTTTTGCAAATGGTTTTGGCCTTATATACTCAAGAATAGATCAAGTACTTATAAAAAATATGCTTGGAGCAAGCCAAGTAGGTATTTATAGCGTAGCAGTGATTTTAGCTGAGGTTTGGGGTTTTATACCCACAATAATTGTTTCATCACTCTTTCCAGCAATAATAAATGCTAGAAAGACTTCAGAAAAGATGTACCACGAGCGATTAAAAAAACTAGCACTCTTGCTTTTGGCTCTAGCCATCATTGTTTCCTCAGTAATAACACTGCTAGCACCATTTTTAATAAAATTAATTTATGGACCAGCCTTTTCTGGTGGAATTAAAATTCTTCAGATATATGTTTGGGCATCATTAGGAACTTTCTTAGGATCTTTGGCATACAATTATTTACTGGCCGAAAACAATAAAAAATTGATGGTTTCTATGACTTTCATCCCAATGGCAATTAATATTGTTTTAAATGTATTATGGATACCAAAATACGGAATAATCGGTGCCGCCTATGCAACTCTTATTTCGTACTCTTTCGGTCCTCTAACATTATTATTGTTTAAGGAAACAAGACAAAAAATAAAAAAAATATTTATAAAAATTTAAAATATATAATGATTTGCTTATTTCCTCACTATATTACTTAATTTTTTAAGCACCCTCCAACCCATAGAATTCCTTATTGAATTTAATTCACTTGATATTTCGATATTATTTTTTAGTAGCAATTTTGCATCGGAGTTTACTATAAATAAATTTAACTTTTTCCCAATCTTTGTGTGGATTTTTTCTAGTGGAAGAAAAAGGTTGAAAAATTTATAGATAATTTGTAAGACAATCCATTTACGTGATTTATAGACTTTCATCAATTCTGTCCTCAATTCATTATTGCGTTTTTGCAACATATTTACATCAGTAAGAACCCAATTAGAAGAAGATTCGTTAATTTCTTTTAAATAAAATTGGTCCTCTTCACTAATTTTAGATGAGTCAGAATACCACGGTAAATGTCTAGCAACATAAGGATAATCAGTACGGATAGATTTGTACCAATATTTATTATTAGGAAAAATCCCAGGGCGATATAGGGCAAATGTCGTATCGATTGGTGCATCAAATAATCCTTTATCGATTTTTTTTGTCCAAAATTTTTTTTCCCAATCTACCACCACATCCTTAAATAGATATTGATCTGGTAAATCGTCAACTTTGAGGGCAAACCCAACTTTCGTTAAATGTCTATATTTATTTAAAATACTTAAAAAATATTCTGTGACATTTGAAGTACATTCATTAACTGGTAATATATCACAATCAGATACAATATAATATTTATTGTTTAATATGTCATTGAACTTCCCACACGCCCAAACAACCAAATGCCCGTAATTTTTATCCATTATACAGACATCATGTTTAGAAAATTTTAAATATTCCAACAATGGTGGATATGTTGAATTATTATCAATAATGTGGATATTTTCAAAACCAGCTTTTTCAAGCCAATTAATAATAGATTTTAGATAAGTTAATCTATTGAATGAAATGACAAAAACATCTATATTTTTATTAGTCATATTTTAAATTTATTAAAATTAAACAGTTTTATCAAAATAATATGTAAAGCATTGTAGCATAATCAAAAAAAAGGCGTACCATGATATAATAATCTTGTTGTTAAATATACATAAAGTGTCTACAGTCAGCAAAAAATAATCATCTTTATTTTTATCTTTGTTTTAATTAATTAACAATAAAATGAAAAAAACAATAAAAAAAATCTATAAAAATACTTTTAAGAAAGTCTTCCCAGCTCCTGGAGAGATAGTTGATAAATTCTTAATTAATGAATTAAAAGATTGTTCCAAGATATTGGATCTTGGCTGTGGACCATCTTCTCCTTTGGAACGAATAAAAAAACAGCTATCGCCTTCTTTATATTCGGTCGGCGTTGATGATTTTGATCCATATTTAGAAAAAAGCAAACAAAGCAAAATACATTCTGAATATGTTAAAAATAATATTTTTAACATAAATTTTCCAGAAAAATCTTTTGACTGCGTCATGATGCTTGATGTGATAGAACATTTTTCTAAAGATGATTTTCTTAAACTGCTTCCCAAACTTGAAAAAATAGCAAAAAAAATCATTATTATGACTCCAAATGGTTTTGTTAAGCAAGAAAAATATGACAATAATGAATATCAGCTGCATAAATCTGGTTGGACAACAAAAGACATGAATGATCTTGGTTTTATCTGTTACGGTGTGTCTGGATTAAAATGTTTACGAGGCGAATTAACTATACCTAAAATAAAACCAGCAATTATTGGCGGTATGATTTCAAATTTAACTGAACCTTTCGTATACGACAATCCCAAATATGCATTTCATTTACTTTGTGTCAAAAATAAAAATATAAATAATAAATCTTCATTATGACTATAAATATAATTACGGTAACATACGGAAAAAGGTTCAATCTTTTGGAGAAAACACTGGATGCGATAATTTCAGATAAAAATGTTGATAAGATTATTTTAGTTGATAATGGTTCAGTAAATAGCACCGAAATAGATGTTTATATAAAAAACAACCGACAGAAAAAAATAATTTTAGTAAGAAATAAGGAAAATATAGGTTCAGCCGGAGGCTACAAAGCCGGTATTCTTGAAGCGAAAAAACATGTAAGCGACTATGTCCTGCTCTTGGATGATGATAATGTCGCTGAAGATAATTGGTCAGATTACTTTTTAAATATCTTATCTTTTTTTCCTAAAAGAGATGACATTATTCTGGTGGGAAATAGAACAAATTCAAATTTTAATCTAGCAAGCATACCGACGGAAAAAGAAAAAAGGTTTAAAATAAGTTATTTTAATTTTGGAAAGGTAAAAAACTTTTTTTTAGGTCAAAAAGAAAATAGTCATTTTCAGCCAATAATCTACATGCCCCATGGCGCTTATGGTTATGGTGGTGCTTTGCTACCATTTAAAGCTATCAGAGAAACAGAACCACCATTTGAGCCTTTTTATTTATACGCCGATGATACTGAATACTTATATAGAATAAGTAAAAATGGTTATAAAGCATATCAATTAAGCAGGCCAGTGATACGCGATATAGATCAGACTTTTTCTGATCTATCATCATATTTAATGGCTTTTGACAAAAATGTCAGTTTGATTAAATTATTTTTTATGACCAGAAATCAATATGCACTAGCATTAATGACCGAATCACAAACAAAACTATCAATCATATTAAATGGTGTTTTTGGAACTTCAATCAAAATCGCCTATGCTTTTATAAAACTCGGAATAAATAAATTTACAATCGAGAGATCAAAAATATTAATCCTGGCTTTTTATGACGGAGTGCGACTCAATTTTAGTAATGAGAAAAATATAAAAAAATATACGAGATTATAAAATAACGATGAAAATAGCATATATAATCCATTCATATAAACTGCCTGACCAACTAGCAAGACTAGTGAATTCGCTTGCAACAACTGACGCTTACTTTTTTATTCACGTAGATAAAAAAATAAAAATATCACCATTTAAAAAAGCACTTGAGAATACGGAAGCAAAAAATATAATATGGGTAGAACGCGAATATTCAAATTGGGGTACGATTGCATGCGTAAAAGCAGTGCTAAATGCCTTGCTTGTAGCGCTTAATCACAAAGAACACTTAGAATATTTTTACTGCTTAAGTGGACAAGATTATCCGATTCAATCAAAAATCTTCATTGAGCAATTTTTTGAAAAAAACAAAAACACTGATTTTGTAAAATATTTTCCTCTTCCCTATTCTGGATGGAAAGGAGGAGGAATCCATCGCTATAATAGATTTCATTTTATTATTTCAAAAAACAGATATATTCGTCGATTGGTAAATATTGTAAATTTTTTTCTACCAAGACGAAAAATGCCTTATGATTTAAAACCTTTCGGCGGCGAATTTTACCTTGGTTTAAGCAGAAAAAGTGCAGAATATATTAAGAATTTCATGCAAACACATTCTCTCTATCTTCCCTTCTTCAAATATTCATATATCCCAGAAGAAATATTTTTTCAAACCATATTACTAAATGGACCAGAAGAAATTATTAATGATATAAATAATGAAACATTAACCTATATTGACTGGCAAAAACAAAAAGTAAGTTTGCCAGCTGTCTTAACTAGTGAAGATTTTGAAAATTCAAAAAAATCAGATATGCTATTTGCTAGAAAATTTGATGAAAATATTAACAATGAAATATTAAATTTGATAGATAGTAAATTATTAAAATGAATACAGATTATCCAAAAATAAGCATAGTTACAATTACTAAAAATCGAGTTGATTTTATTGCAAAAGCTATCGAAAGTGCCAGAAATCAAACTTTTATTGATTGGGAACTCTTAATTCTAGACGACGATTCAAATGACCAAACTAAAGCTATTGTCGAAAATTTTATTGTAAAAGATGACAGGATAAAATATTACAAAAACTCCCCTGCTTTAGGTATTTCCAAAAACAGAAATCTTGGTCTTTCCCTATCAAAAGGTAAATATATTGCCATGCTTGATAGTGATGATATGTGGATAGATAAAGAAAAACTTCAAAAACAATTTGATGTTTTAGAAAAAAATAATGAGATTGGAATAATTGGTTCGTCGATTATTTGCGTGAATGAAAAAGGTCAAAAAATAAAAGATTTTTTCTACGAAACTGAGGACAATAAAATAAGGAATAAAATTTTAGTAAGAAATCAATTCGCTCAATCTAGCGTTATGTTCAGAAAATCTATTTTTAATGAAATAGAAGGATACAACGAAAAACTTAATGTCGCCGAAGATCTCGATTTGTGGCTTAAAATCGGCTTAAAATATATGTTTGCAAATCTTGAAGAACAAACAACGACTTATACTATTCACAACAAAGGAATATCGAAAGAAAAAAAACTGGAAATGGCTACCACAGTTGATAAAATAATAGATGAAAATAAAAATAACTATCCAAACTATTTTTTAGCAAAGATTGTTTCTATTCTAAGAATCATCAGAGTGAGGATATGAAATAATTAAATACTGAGATATTTTTGAACAACTGTTTCAATTATTCTATCATCAGGAATATTGAATAAACAAGCCATGTATTCATTATTTTTATATTTAATCATACTACACTGTCTTTCATATAGATCACATGTGCATCCTTCAGAAGCAACCAATATTGTTGCCTTAGAATTAAATTTATAATTAAACATATATACGCCTTTGATTGTAATCATTACTGTGGGTATTTGCAGCATGTTTACAATAATTGCATTTCCAGTATGGACACAAACAGTAAGTTTGGCTTTTTTATAAATATTTAAAAGCTCTTGCATATTAATTTCTCCACACAAATCCAACAAATTTTTCCTAGGCAAACCTTCAATACATTCGTTTATAAAAATTGAATCTTTTTTCGCTCCAGTAAAAACTATTTTTATATTTGGAATTTTTTGCTGTATATTTTTTATAATATTATTCCACCTGTTTGGCGGTAAACTGCGATCTGTATGAGATGACATTAGATGCATACATAGGTATTCGTTTTTTGTGAGATTGTACTTTGGCAAAATTTTTTCATCATCAATGTATTCCAGAAAAGGAGGGCGTCCGACAGATTTGTATCCAAGCCAGACAAGCATACGATTTGCCTGTTCATAAAATAGTTCCGTGTCAACTTTTGCTGGAATAATATTTTTTGCTCCAAGGAAATAGGCCGAGCCATGTTTTTTAAATGATATACTTCCCTCCAGGTTAAATCCTATTATTCTGCTTCTAGTAAAAAATCTTATATAATAGGCAAAAATTTTAAAATAAACAGGATGAACAAGTGGAAGAACGAGAACAAAATAATTTTTTTTCCAAATACTGCTTAATGCCAACCATAGCAAAGATATTTTTCCAACAACACTTTCCCAGTTTATATTTTTTATATACGGATAAGGTAAAGAAAGATCACTTAAAAAAGTAAAATAATGCTTACATATTAATGTAGATTTAATACCAGACGACTCATAAAATCTATTCGCAAAATCTACAAACAAAGCATGGTCTCCTATTGGACCTGCGGAGAAAAAAACAAATTGATTATATTTTTGTTTCATATCAAAACAATTGCATGTTAAATTTACTTATTAAGAAATATATTAATCTTTGTTCATACTAACCCAATCTCCTAAAGCTGGCTCGTGACCATAATTATGCGTCGGCTGATGCCCCGCATAATAGTTTAAATAGTATTTTGGTTTTTGATATAATTTTTCAACATTACCTGCAAACTGAAAATGATCACCTAAAAGATCATTTCTAACAAAAAAAGCATTCGAACCAATTAGTTCACAAGCAACAAGGGTATACCCTTTTTCTTTCGCCAATTCAGATATCACCGTAAGACTCGCGCCAAAAAAATTACTTCCATTCCAACCTTTATCGCTTTCTTTTTGTAAAAACTTAACGTGCGCCGGATAAGTAGAGTTATATTCAATTAAAACTACGCGTGGAGAAATTTTATCAAGCGCTTTCCAAATATAATAATCATTGCCATCGACATCAATTGATAATAAATCAATTTCCTTTGGCATTTTAAAATTTTCAACGATAGTATTTATATTTTTACTAGTTATAATTTTTGAATCGACAATGAGTTCACCGGATGATATTGATGTAGCATATAGTTTCTTATAAGTATCTATAAAAGAAGAATTGCCATCAATCCACCAGCCACGCCAACCTTGCATCAATAAATGTATTGAATTATTTTCCGTTCCATTTCCAGCGCCAAATTCAAAAAAGGTTTTAGATTTTGTGCCTATCCTCTTAAAAATTTCATAAAGTATGCCGTCCTCGCCATGCTGAGAATAAATCTTATATTCTAGACGATTTAAATCAAGCGAAGCATTTTTGCGCAATTCTTCTATTTCCTTGTCGGAAAAAAACATGTAAAGATTGCGAACATAATTAAAAAACCATTGTAAACGAATAAAATATTTTTTCATATGAGCCTAAAGTATATCGTTTAATTTGGTTTTAAACAACATTTAAAAATGTCATATTTTATTCAATTATATCAAAATCGTCAGCGGAAAGATCACCTTTTTCAATTCTTTTTATCTCTTTTTTACTATTTATACGAATCAAAATAACTACGATTGAAGATAAAACTATAAGTGCAAAAAGAATTAGAGACCACTTTGACATAGTGTTAAATTCCTAAAGTTTTCTTTAAATCATCTTCTTCGACTTCCCCACTATTTTTTTCAACTGAATCTTGTGTTATATCACTAGACGTAACTTTAGCTTTTTCTGGTATATCTTTCTTTGCGGATTTTTCTGAATCATTTTTTTTGATGACAGAACTTAGTACAGCACGTAAACTAGATAAATTCTCAGGTGTCATTGTTTTCTGATGAATTTTTGTTGTTTTTTTCGCTGTTACTTCCGTTTTTTTATCTTCCATTTTTGGGCTAGCTGCCAAATTTTTCACTAGTGCTTTTAGAGGAACAAAATCATCATTTGCTTCTTCCAAAGGCGGAAAATCAATTGGTTTTTTCTCATATTTTGGCTTTTCCTCTACCTTTATTGGTTTTGGGTTTGAAATAATAGGCGCAACTTTTGTCACTGAAATAACATTTTCTGTTTTTTTTATTTCGGAAGTGGTAACTTCAGTCTTTTGTGCAATATTTATTGAACCATTTGCCACTATATTTTTTATTATGGGGTTTGCCACAGTTTGTTTAATAGTGGTTTTTGGTATCGGTCTGCCTTCTTCTGCCCATTTTTTAATTAGGCCTTCAATTTCGGCTCTTGGTTTTGCAAAATTCTTTCTTGAATTATCAATAATTTCTGATTTATATGAAATGATTGGTGCTGGGAATGGTGGTAGTGATGATGCAGAAAATGGAACAGAACCGACGCCATTTATCATGAGCTTCAAATACATCTGAAACATTCCAAGATTCACCAAATCTTCCACTGTAAATTGTGGGGCAAATTCTTTTTCAAGAACTTCAGCATCATAAGCGCCAACTCTAAATGTTATCATTGTACCAACGTTACCAAATACTGCAGCCCTAACTTCCTCAGACATTTGCTCAACATATTGGTGCGCAATTGTAAGATTAAGATTATATTTTCTCGCTTCAGAAAGAATATCTGCGAAAGATTCATTCGCAAAAGATTGGAATTCGTCTACATATAAATAAAAATTTGGCAATTTGCTTAAGACTTTTTGCGAAACGTCTGCGCGTGACATGGCCGCTAAATATATTTTTGTAATCATCATGGAACCGAGCAAATTTGCGTTTGTTTCACCCACCATTCCTTTTGAAAGATTAATTATCAATATCTTTCTATCATCCATAATTTTTCTAATATCAAAAGATGATTTTTCTTGCCCAACAATATTTCTAATCAAAGGATTCGCAGTAAATTGTCCAATTTTATTTTGGATTGCAGGAACTGCTTCAGCAGCTTGTCTTTCGGTATATTTTGCAAATTCGTCAAGCCAAAAACTTTTTACAGAAACATCTTTAACATTATCAACAATTTTTTTTCTATACTCTTTGTCGGCAAGCATGCGATTTACACCGAGAAGTGTAGCACCAGGATATTCGATGAGCGCTAAAAGAGTGTTGGTCAAAATATATTCCATTCTAGCAGACCATGTATCAACCCAAATTTTCTTAAACGTACTCATCAGCCCAGCCACAACAAGATGCCTTTTGTCTACACCGACATCTTCAAGTACGTTGAATGAAATAGGATTTTCAACGTCAAAAGGAGCGAAATAAATAACATCGTTTAATCTTTCTGGAGTAATATAACTTAATAATAATTCTGCGGTCTTACCATGAGGATCAAGAAATGCCATACCTTCGCCATTTTGGATATCTTGAATGGCCATATTTTCAAGCAAGGTGGACTTACCCATACCAGTCTTACCTATAACATAAATATGTTTTGTTCTGTCCTTTGCCCTAATACCAAATCTGACACGTTTGCCACGAGAATCTGTTTCTCCAAAATATGTGATTTTTTCTGGATCCATGTTATTAAATCAAAATAAAATATCAAAAATCAAAATTATCATTAAAACAAACTGGAAACTCAGATAATTATAACATAAGTAGCAATCAAAATGCCCAATTTATTTATTTGGACTCTTCCTTTTCTTCTTGTTGTTTTAAATTACTTTCTGCAAAAGAATCAGTAACAATCACTTCATTGTGTAGACTTTTGATGACTTCCAATAATTCTCTTCTTATAAGCAAAGATAAAATTGTGATAAGTAAACCACAAATTATATACAAAATATTCTTTAAAGGAAAAGCACTGTCATTTGGAAACCCTGTAAAAGGAATTATAACCACAAAAATACCTAATACAAATATCGTTGAAATTTTTACCATAAGATTATATTAACATAAATTTTTTAAAAAATAAAACGCTTTTGGCGGGTTTTGCTTCGCAAAACCCGCTCTCACCTTTCTATTTCTCACTTATCAAAACCACAAACTCCCCTCTTATTTTGTCTTTGTTATCCAAAAAATATTTTTCTACTTCGGCCGAAGTTCCAGAAATTACTTCCTCATATATTTTAGATATTTCACGAGCTATAACTATTTTTCTTTCTCCAACATACTTTTTTAGAGAATCCAAAGTTTTCATTATTCTATGTGGAGATTCATAAAATGCGACGGTTCTTTTCATCCCAGATATTTCCTTGAACAAAGTTTCGCGTCCTTTTTTGTGTGGCAAAAAACCCAAAAAAATGAATTCTGAAGCTGGTAAACCTGATATAGAAAGAGCTGAAACTAGCGCACTAGGGCCTGGAATTGCGATAATTTTGACCTCTGGATAGGTAAATCTAACCTTTGATACAAGCACAGAACCGGGGTCTGAAATAGTGGGTGTGCCAGCATCGGAAACAAGAGCTAGTGTTTTTCCTTCACCTATCATTTCCAAAATTTTGTCTATTTTTGAAAGCTTGCTCTGAGAATGATAGCTCATCGTTGGTCTATTAATTCCATATTTATTTAACAAATTTATAGTAACCCTTGTGTCCTCACAAAGAATCAAATCAACTTCATTTAAAATCCTTACCGCTCTGTAAGTGATATCTTCAAGATTTCCTATTGGAGTTGCTACTACATAAAACCGGGTAGTAGATTTTGGCATCAAAAATGTTTTTTCTTGTTGATAAGTCATTTAAAAGATATTTAATTTGCTAAGGTATTATTAGATAATAATTTAAGCACATTTTTAAAAATAATGCCAAAATTCACTACCCGGTAAAATTTTGACATAAGATTATATAAATATCATTAAAAAATTAATACCGTTAACAAGCATGGTGCGCGTGCCAGGACTCGAACCTGGGACCTCGTCATTATCAGTGACGCGCTCTAACCACCTGAGCTACACGCGCAATAAGATAAATCTAACAAAAAAATGGTAAAAATACAAATAATTTGGTTATGTAATCATAATTAAATTATGCAGTCCCGTAGCTAACTTTTCCCTTCAGAAAAGTTA
>Ga0114951_10004154_pt1 | contig 14355 bp, 9 predicted proteins | sample AM7aDNAmetaG_FD_88677 | JGI IMG/M metagenome (GOLD analysis project Ga0114951, IMG submission 88677) | Freshwater microbial communities from Finland to study Microbial Dark Matter (Phase II) - AM7a DNA metaG | ecosystem: Environmental > Aquatic > Freshwater > Lake | place: Finland: Lake Alinen...
CGCTGGGTACGGTGTCGGTTCCCCGCGGCGAATTTTGGATCAAGCACCGTAATATGTTCCTGATCAAGGAAGTAGCAAGCGCCTCGCATATTTATAGTCAGAAAATAGTGGATGCTGAGTCGTTTACCACCTGGAGAAGATGGAAAGATTCTCCGTTTGATATGAAAAAAATCGTTGACCGGGCATTTTGCGAAGGATTGAACAACATCACTTTCCATACTTTTGCCAGTACAAATCCTGAAGACGGATTGCCGGGCCGCACCTATCATGCCGGTTACGATATGAATCCGGGTACCACCTGGTGGGGAAAATCAAAACCCTTTATGGACTACCTTGCCAGATGCAGTTACCTGCTGCAGCAAGGGTTATTCGTGGGTGATGCCTGTTATTTTTATGGTGACCAGACCCCTAATTTTTTCCCATTTTTCCATGATGTGCCGGAAAAACCGAGATTGAAAGGTTTAGGCAAGGGATATGATTATGATGTTGTTAACTCTGATATTATCCTGAACAGGATGTCGGTTAAGAATGGCCGGCTGGTATTGCCCGATGGGTTGAGCTATGCCATCATGTTGCTGCCCGATCAGGTTCAAATGCCGCTGGTAGTATTGAAAAAGATCAGCGAATTGGTTAAAGCCGGTGCCATCGTGGTGGGCCCGCGGCCAACAACAGTTCCGGGGCTGAAAGATTGGGAACCCGAAAATGTGGCCCTCAATCAACTCGCCTGTGAATTATGGGGAGCAGCCGACGGCAAAACTATCTTTGAAAATGCATACGGTAAAGGGAAAATAATATGTGGCTTGTCCGCAGATGAGGTGCTGCAAAAGAACGGCATCGGTGCGGATTTCAGTTTTACTGGAGATCTTGGAATTGATTATATCCATCGAACCACCGCATTCGGAGAAATATATTTTCTGCGAAACGACCGGGAAGAACCGGTAAAAGGGTTGTGTCATTTTCGGGTTTTTGGGAAATACCCTGAACTTTGGGATGCATCAACCGGTTCGGAAATGCGTATCGCAGATTTTGCAAAAGAAAAAACCGGGACAAGCTTTGAAATCGAACTACCTGCTCACGGGTCGATCTTCGTGGTTTTCAACAATGAAATTCGCAAAAGCCTGTCGATATTAACCTCTAATGAAAAGAATACTACTCGGTCTGAAATTGCGGGCCCGTGGAAAGTGAATTTCCCTCCGAATTGGGGCGCTCCGCCAACAGCTGTATTCGACCGGTTAATTTCCTGGACGGAATCTGAAGTCCCCGGAATCAAATACTTTTCGGGCACAGCAACCTATCAGAATTCATTCAAGGTGGAGAAGGGATCGGTTAAAAACGGAATGATCATTGACCTTGGAGAAGTACGCGATGTTGCGGAGATTTTTATCAATGGAAAATCTGCCGGGATATTATGGAAGAAGCCGTATCAGGCAGATGTCAGTAAATTAATTAAAGAAGGTGAGAATGATCTGAAGATAGAAATTGTAAATTTATGGGTTAACCGATTGACTGGTGATATGTTAGCCGACCCGAAAGACCGTTTTTGCAAAACTAATATGACCTACATGAAATCAGAAGTCTGGCCGGGTGGCGATGAACCATTCAGGTTACAGACGGCAGGTTTACTGGGGCCGGTAACGATGTCAACTTGGGGAAAACAATAAACTTTTAGCCCGGAGATTTGAAAACAACAAATAGTATCTTTAGCAAAAGGACTATCAATGCCAAACATAAAATTATTTCAAGACAAGAATATCAGATCGAAATGGGTGGAAAGTGAGAACAGGATATTGTCTTGTCGACAATTTGTCGACAACTGAAAACAAGATTTACTGACAGAAATTCATATGACACTGAATGTGCAATATGATCGCCGGGATACCATATCACGAGTACCCGGAAATTTTCCGTTAACGCAACAGGTTACCACCAAGTTTAAAATACCAGACACATTTAAACAATGATACCAGATTTTCAATCAATAATGCTTCCGTTTTTAATGATTCTTTCAGACGGGGAAGAGCACACTACAATTGAGACAAACCAAAGGTTGGCGATACACTTCAACTTGACAGATGAAGAAATAAACGAATTTCTTCCGAGCGGAGCAGCAAAGACTTTCCCGAATCGAGTTGCTTGGGCGAAATCACATTTTAAAATGGCTGGACTTCTGGAGAACACTAAAAGAAGTTCATTCAAAATTACACCAGCTGGGAAACAACTCCTTGACACAAATCCGGCTGAAATTAATTTAAAAGTGTTAAGAACGATTTCGGCCTACCAAGAAAGAACCGGCCGTGCCCGAGAGGATTCTAATGTTGACATTGACGTTTCTCAAACATCCGCTACACCTGAAGAAATTATAGAAAATAGTTACTTGACAATTCGTAAGAATCTTGCACAAGAATTACTTTTCAAAATCAAAAGTAGTAGTCCTGCTTTTTTTGAGACTTTAGTTGTCGAATTATTGGTTAAAATGGGTTACGGTGGTTCTATTAAAGACGCTGGCAGGTCAATTGGCCGTTCCGGGGACGAAGGAATTGATGGTATTATTAAAGAAGATAAACTCGGTCTTGATGTAATTTATATTCAAGCAAAAAGGTGGGAAAATGTTGTTGGTAGGCCAGAAATTCACAAATTTGTTGGAGCCTTGGCAGGCCAAGGAGCAAAAAAAGGAGTTTTCATTACAACTTCGCGTTATACAAATGAAGCACGTGATTATCAACCAAGAAATGAGACAAAAATCGTATTGATTGATGGAGAACAATTGGCGGAATTAATGATTGACCATAATCTTGCTGTTTCAATTGTGAATACTATCGAGATCAAGCGAATTGATAACGATTACTTTGGGGATGAATAAAAGCCGGGTGCCAACAAAAACTTGATGTCGATTTCGGTTTTAATGCAATGCCGACAGCGATTCGCTGCGCAAACCTCGGTAACAACATAGAAGTGAGATGTATAAGATGAAGAACAAATGGGGGTTTTTACGGGAAACCGATGCTCTGGCCAAAAAGGCAGGCATTGATAAAGATACAGGTTTGCATAGGACTGGGCTGGAAGAATATCTGAAAGTGATTTTTCCAAAAATAGACGACTGGATACACGACAAAACATTTGGTATAGTAAATGACACACTTTACAGAAGTCGACCCGATTACAAAAGTGAGAAGTTAAAACTTATAATCGAATTTGATGGACTACAGCATTATACGAAGCCAGATATTATTGAAAAAGATTTAAAAACTACTGAATTATACAAAAGCTTTGGATATGAAGTGGTGCGGATTCCGTATTTTATACAACTGACCAATAAAGCCGTTAAAACTTTATTTGATGTAAATGTACCTGAAGAATTATTCGATGAAACGATATCATCGTTAGGCATTAAAGGTCAAAATACACCTGCATATTTATGTCCAGCTGGAGTAAAACGAATGGCAAGAGAATTTGAGAAATTCCCAGAACAATATAAAACGAATTTAGATTTTCTAAAAAAACAGAATGACCCTTTTAGAAGTGGAGTCGAGTTTTTAGAAAACGAGTACAAAAATAAAGATACCTGCATTTAACGTTCGTTTGGCAAATTATATAGGGTCTGATTTTTAATTTCTATTTTTTTAAGTGAATTGTATTATGAGCAACATAAAGCTCTTCGAAAGCAAGCAAATACGTACTGTATGGAATGAATCGGATCATAAGTGGTATTTTTCTGTTCAAGATGTAGTTCAGTTATTAACTGATGCCGCAGATGTTAAGGACTATATCAAAAAAATGAAAAAGAGGGATGGAACCCTAAATGCCAACTGGGGGACAATTTGTCCCCTGGTTGAAATGGTTGCTGCAGATGGTCGAAAACGAAAAGTTCAGGCCGCCAATGCTCAAGGCCTATTAAGATTAATACAATCTATACCTTCAGCCAAGGCAGAGCCTTTCAAATTGTGGTTAGCAAAAGTGGGTTCTGATAGGTTGGATGAAATTGAGAACCCTGAATTAGCCAGTCAACGAGCAAGAGAGCTCTATAAACAAAAGGGATATCCCGAAGATTGGATCGAAAAAAGGATGAGGTCCATTGCCATTAGAGAGGAACTAACAGATGAATGGCAAAAACATGGAATTAAGGAACCAGTAGAATATTCCATTCTAACCGCAGAAATTTCCAAGGCTACCTTTGGTTTAACACCAGGTCAATATAAAGAAATCAAAGGACTTAAAAGAGAGAACCTCAGAGATCACATGTCAGATTTAGAGTTAATTTTCTCAATGTTGGGAGAAGCATCAACCACCGAAATAACCAGAGAAATTGATCCCAGAGGATTTGTGGAAAACAGGAAGGCAGCCAGAAAAGGAGGGAAAATTGCAGGGGATGCCAGGTTGGCACTGGAAAAGGAAACCGGAAAGGAAATTATAAACTCTAAAAACTATTTGCCAGAAAGACCAAAAATGCCGTGACGAGTTAGATGCCCTGGAAAAGAAATACGGTTGGGATTCTAAAGCGGTACAGGATATGTGCCAAATAGTCAATGACAAAGATTCCATCAATCTCATTAAGGTTGAACAAATACTTACTGACTATGGATGGCTGGGTGCGGATGCTGTTGGAAGATAGAGTAGCTATCGGCGAAGGGCAAAAACAAATCTATGGAAGAATATGACGCAAAACTCCGGTGCCGGCAGACAGGAAGGTAGCCCGCAATCCCTTACTGCATATATCCTCTACCCTTGCCAGCACTCAAAATAAAATCCAGAATACTTCAGCCAAGGCATTTGCGGGTTTCGACTTGTTGTGTAATTCTATCGAAAAACCGTTCCGAGATTTTGAATTAATACCAAGAATTGGTATTTTTTATGTTATGGCAAAGAATACATCAATACTACTTGGAGAATATTTCGAAAACTTTGTTAATGAGAAAATCTCTACCGGAAAGTTTGCGTCTGTAAGTGAGGTTATTAGAACAGCTCTTCGTCTTATGGAGGATGAGGAGAATAGGTATAAAGCCTTAATTAACGAGCTTGAAATTGGAGAGAAGAGCGGATTTGTTAAAGACTTTAACCGCTCAGAAAATCTTAAAAATCTTCATGTTAAACACTTGAAATAATAAGAGTTTTACACCAGAAAATGGACATTGAAAACCGCATAGACGAATAAAAAACTACACACCTGCGGTATAGAATATTGGGTTTTAAGAGGCTTGTCAAGTTAGTACCTGATCCTACCAATCAGATATACATCCATATCAAATTTGGCTGTTACCTTTAACCCGGTAATCAACCAATTATGAAACATATCTTGAACCTCGTTCGTTCCCTGGTTTTATTTACGATAGTTTTAATTCCACAATACCTCACTGCCGCAAGTAAGGACAAGCCCGATTTCTGGGTCCGGAATGAGGCAGGCACCATCACACATACCTGGACAGGCAACGATCCGGATCAGGCCCTGGTGATGAATCTGCAGGGACTCCGGGTGGTGATGCAGTTTCAAGCCTCTTTTACCAAAGGGTTGAGTTATACTTCCCGTTTTTTTAATGTGAAGCCTGATAATTTTAACAAGATCATGACCGATTCCGGAACAGATTCGGATCCGGAACTGCGTATCAATAACCTGATCCAGAAAATCGGATCCCCGGTATCGGCCACCTTCGATGGAATGCTCATTTTTACCTATGCTGAAAACAAAGGAATCCTCGTCAGCCGTACAATCTATCCTTCTAATACCAATGCACTGGTTATCGAGGAGTGGCAGGTTCGGAACCAATCCGACAAAGCGATAAAGATGTCGGTGTCGGCAACCCGGCAGGTAAAATACACCGATGAGGAAATAGTGGTTGTCCGCGCCTGCACCGGCATTGAACCGGTTTCAGTGGCAGCCGGAGAAATACTTTCATTCAACGTTTCTATTCAGGCCAAAGAGATAAAGGCTACCGACAAAGTTGCGGATGTAGACAAAGAACACCAGGCTCGTATCGACCTGGCAAAATCGGCATGGCACGGTCCGGGCCGTCTGGAAACCCCCGACCCGGCTCTTGATCTCGCTTTTGCACTGCAGAAATTTCATATACTGGAATGCCCGGCAGAGACATATAAAGGCATCATTACCCATAACGGGAGTCTGAGATACTCACCGGGCATATGGGCCAACGACCCGGTGGAATATTCCAGTCCGGTGTTCCCGTTTTTTGGCAATGACCAGCTAAACAATGCCTCCCTGAACATGTACAGGATATGGATGGATTATTGCAAGGAGAAAGGTATTCGTCCCTTTCCCGGTTCGTTCGAATATGCCTCATTGAAACTCGTTCAGCAGGAACGTGGTGATGATGCCATGGTACTTTACGGCCTGTCGAAGTTCCTGTTATTCCTTGGCGATCCTAAAGCCGCAACAGAAATGTGGCCGCTCATCGAGTTCAGCGCCCAATCGCTTAAGGGCCATCTTACAAAAGAAGGCATCATCGCTTCCGAGACTGACGAAATGGAGGGCAGATATCCTACCGGAGATGCCAATTTAAGCACATCTTCACTGGCATACAGTGGTTATCGCCAGGCAGCGCATCTGGCACATGACCTGGGGAAAAAATCGGTTGAAATTGATTTTAACAAGCGTGCCGATGCTCTCCGTAAGGCCATCGAGGTCAACTTCGGTGCCGAAATGGAAGGTTATAAAACGTATCGGTATTTTAAAGAGAACACCACCTTGCGTGGATGGATACTGTTGCCAATCGCGATGGGCATCAACGACAGGCAGGAGGGAACCGTTGCCGCCCTGCTGTCCGACAAGCTCTGGCCACGCCGGATGGAGGGTCTGGATATCCTTGCCGAATCAACCCGGCCAACGGAGTGGGCACGCGAAACCTATTATGCACTCAGGGTATTGTTCAAGGCTGGTCGCACGGAAGAAGCGCTCGATTTGACCCGCCGGGTAGTGAAAACTCAGGTTTTCGGGGTCCAGGGCCCGTATCCCGATGAAGATGCCATAGATATGCTTTGCCCCGGATCGCTGTATCCCCGCGTTTTCACCGAGGGTATGTTCGGTATCGTTCCAACGGGCCTGAAATCCTTCACCTGCACGCCCTGGTTACCCAAGGAATGGCCGCGTATGGCACTGCGCGACCTGCATACTTTCGGCAAGACCTGGGATCTGTTGGTGGAGCGGGTTGGAGCTCAACAGAAGATTACCGTCAGCAGCGGAGGAAAGATCGTTTTCACCGGCACGGGTGAGGCAGGAAAAACATATTCGGTTAAATTTTAGCCCTCGGACGGTGGTAAGTTCAATGCTTTGAAAACTTATTCAGAAAGTAATCATACCTACCTGCCATTTGATCCCTGATGCCTTTATATTTTGGGTCTTTGGCAAGGTTTGTTGATTCCTGAGTATCCAGGCTGATATGATACAATTCTTCAACCTCAGGTTCAATATTAACGTAGCGTAAATATTTCCATTCCTTCGAGCGCACCCCCCTGCTGTCGGGGATCGGAGTTTCGACCTTAATAACCTCAACATGCTCCATGAAAAAATCTGTCCTGCCTGGAGCATCCTTTCCTCTGAGAAAGGGGGATAAGCTCATCCCATCCATGACATCCGGAACAGGAATGCCTGCCAAATCCAGTATTGTGGGGGCAATATCAATATTCAATGCAAGTTCGTCAAGCTTCACACCGTTCAATTTAGCGGGGATACCAGGCTCGTAAATAATCAACGGCACACGGATTGATTCTTCATATAATAACCACTTTCCGCCTAAACCATGCTCACCCCACATATAGCCGTTATCTGACAGGTATATGATTACGGTATTCTTATCAAGCTTCAGATCCTGAAGGCTTTGCACGACATTTCCTACCGCGCGGTCCAAACTTGCAACACATCTCAGGAAATTCTTTTCGAAATTTTCTTTGGTTGCAGAATCCTTTCTCTCATCAAAATAACACCAGCGGTTCAATGATTTTTCCATCACGGCCGGCGAAAGTGGCTGGTAGCTTTCAGGAGTATCCATCGCTCTTTTGGGAATGATCACGTCTTTGAAAAGATCCTTGTCGCGCGGGTCAGGCTGATAGGGATGGTGTGGCGATTTAAAGCAGACGGTGAGGCAGAACGGTTTATCGGTGGTGCTGGATTTGAGGAACTCCCGGGCTTTGATGGCCAGCCATTCCTCATTATGGACCTTCCCGCTGTCGGTGTCATGAAAGTAGCTTCCCTGGTCAGCCCAGGCATTGAAAAGGTCGAAAATCCCTGCGGTGCCTTCCGTGCCTATGCCCCATTTTCCGAGTATCGCAGTCGTGTATCCATTGTCGTGTAATAAGGCAGGAAAAGTTTTTGCGATGACATCCGGAGCAAACGGGGTGTTAAAATGGTTCATCTTATGCGTACTGGCATATCTTCCGGTCATGATGCTTGCCCTCGAAACGGCACAGACGGGAGAGGTTACAAAAGCATTCCTGAAGTAGACTCCCCTGCCTGCCAACTTGTCGATATTCGGGGTTTTCAATTCCGGGATAATCGGTTGGTCGGCACAGCTCAACTGGTCCCATCGCTGATCATCTGCAATCAGAATAAGGAAATTCGGCCTTTTAACAATTTTCCCCGTGCAGGCTCCCAGAAATATCATCGGGAACAGGAATAGCAGGTTGCTGCTGAATTTCGAATCACGCATATTAAGATATTTTTACATCGAAGTTCGGATTTTGGCAATTACTTCCAAAGTAAAACAAGTTAGTACCCAATCCAACCAATTGGATACATACAGATATCCGATACGTGTACTATCTTGAACCCGATAAACTAAAACTCTAACCATGACCTCCCGAAGAGAATTTACAAAAACGATTTCCATAGGATCCGTAGGAGCCCTGGTACTCGGATCAGCTTCCTGTACGCCCGGTGAAAAGAAAAATGAAAAAGTGGTATGGCCATCTGATAAACTGAATATTGCATTTGTAGGGATTGCAGGGAGAGGAGGCAGTAATTTAAAGGCGTTGCAAGACCAGAATGTCGTTGCCTTGTGTGATGTGGACTGGAGAGAGCGCCAGCAAAAATCGTTCGATGCTTATCCCAAAGCCAAGCGATACAAGGATTTCAGGGAGATGCTCGAAAAGCAGAAGGATATCGATGCGGTCGTTATTTCCACTCCCGACCACAATCATGCGGTGATAGCCACAATGGCCATAAAAATGGGCAAGCATGTCTATTGTGAAAAGCCGCTGGCACACTCTGTTTTTGAAGTCAGGGAAATCACCAGGCTGGCAAAGGAATACAAGGTACAAACACAGATGGGAAATCAGGGGCATTCGTGGGATAGCATCCGCCAGTTTTATGAGCATATCAAGGCAGGAACCATTGGCAAGGTCACCGAGGTTCATGCCTGGTGCGACCGGCCAGCCGGAGGCGGCTCCGTTTCATTTCCCCATGGCATCGCCCGGCCAACCGGAGATTATAAAATCCCACGGCAGCTGAACTGGGACCTATGGCTCGGTCCGGCGCAGAACAGGCCCTACCAGCCTGATTATCTTCCGATGAAATGGCGTGGGTTTATCGATTTTGGCTGCGGTGCATTGGGCGATTTTGGGTGCCATACCCTTGATCCGGCATTTTGGGCATTGGATCTGGGAAGTCCTGACAGTGTGATCGCCAGCACTTCAAACCTGCTTCCTGATGTCAAATACGATACCTACGCTACCGCATCAATCATCACCTATAAGTTCCCGGCAAGGGAGAATCAGCCGCCCGTGAAACTCACCTGGTACGACGGAGGCTTGCTTCCCCTGAACGACGACAGGCTCAGGGATTTAAAATATGAGGACACCTGCGGAGCTCTGCTGATCGGCGAAAAGGGCATCATCATCCACGGTTCTCACGGTGCCACTGGATTTAAAGTCCTGCTCAATGATAAAAACCAGCAGGCCGGAACACCTCCGCAACTGATTGAACGAAGCAAGGGCCATCATGCCGACTGGCTGGAAGCCATAAAAACAGGGAAACCAGCCAGCGCGAATTTCAATTACGGCGGGCCACTCACCGAAACCGTATTATTGGGAACAGCCGCTTCATTGTACCGAAACCAGGAATTGAAGTGGGATAAAGACAGCATGAAAATAACAAACCTCGAACAGGCAAATTCATTAATAAAGCCCGAATTCAGGGCAGGTTGGAATATCGGATAAATAGTCATGAAAAAGATCTTTTTCCTACTCGCCGTTTTTATGGTATTACCTGCCGTTGGACAAATCAATAAGCGGATCAAAATGGTGACCGACCGGATAATGTTTGGAAATACACCTCAAATGTCTTCTGATTTTATTCTGGCAGACCTCTCGCTTAAGCCAGAATTCAAACGTCGGTTTACCGATTTCAGCGGGGATATTTCAGGGCGCTATTTCGATGTTTTTTCCTCCTACCCGGTGGAAAACAATCCGATCGACATTCATAAACTGATGGATGAAGCTCTTCAATACCAGCATCAGGACGGTCGTTTTGGAAATCCTGATCTTGTGTTTGATGCTGAAAAACTGGCTGGACCGCATATGGCTTTGCTTTGGGGAAACGGTCGATTGCTGGTTGGCCTAATGAGATATTATCAAATGGATCATCAGCCCAAAGTACTTGCTGCAGCGAGAAAACTGGGGGATTTCATCATTGGAATTGCTGATAACTGTATGAGCCCGCAAGTGGTGGAGCGACTGAAGAATAAAGATTACATGGGTTACATTTGTTTCACCCAGCTGATGGAAGGATTGGTGTTGCTTTGGGATGAAACCAAAGATGGAAAATACCTGCAAACCGCCTCCTCTGTATTCCCCTTGCTTCCTCCACCAGGGCAACAACACAGCCATGGATACCTGAATACGTTGTTGGGCACCCTGATGCTTTACGATCGGACAGGTAAAACAGAACAGCTAAAATTTGTGACGGACCGTTACGAGGAGCTGGTTCGTTCGCCGGAATATCTGATTTTTGGCGGCGTTCCTGAATATTTCGGAACCATGGGAGTTTCAAAAGAGGCACGCGATGAAGGTTGTGCTGAAGCTGATTTTATCATGCTGTCTCTTCGCTTATGGAAAACAACCGGCGAAACAAAATACCTGGAAAAATCAGAGCATTGTCTCATTAACCACTTGTTTGCAAACCAGTATGAAACCGGCGATTTCGGTCACAGGAGCCTTGATCCGGAAATGGGCTTCGTCAATGATAATAATATTGCCCGGTCGTGGTGGTGTTGCAATTTCCATGCCTTGCGCGCCCTGCATGAAACGAAAGAAAATGTTTTTACACGGAAGGAAAACACGGTTCAATTCAACCTCTTTTTCGACGGAGATTATACCGATAACGAGCTCCGTTTAACAGCGGAACAAGTAAAAGACCACTCCAACCAATTTAAGATTCGTGTTATAAAAGCCGGGATAAGTTCACGTTTGGCGGTGCGAAAACCCAGCTGGGCCAGGCAAGTTGACTTAACTTTCGCAGGGAAAAAGCTTCGAATAAAGCAGGAAGGTGATTACCTGATTATTGATCAAGACCTGCGAGTTGGCGACCAGATCGATATTGCATTGGACTATGTAATGAAATGGGCTAATAAGGACAAGAAGGAGATTGCATTTCCAATTTCCGGCAAAATGCAGGCAGCACTTTTTTATGGTCCTTACCTGATGTCGGTGGATGGTATCTTTCAACCATTCTTTGATTCTGAACCAAACTACAGTAATTATATTGAATTGCGGGATCCCCAGAAATTCACTCCTGAGCTGGCACCGTCGGGTTCAAACTTAAAAAACACCTATCTGGTTATGCAGCATATTCATTCTGATATGTTCGGGAAATATCCGGTGGTTATGAGACCAATCAGTGAAACCACCTGGCAACCTCCGTGTAACATCAGGGTATGGTTCACAATAAGCCAATAAAAAGATGAAATCAATAGCAAGAATAATGATGACTGCGGTCATGGCAATGGTAGTTTGCAACACGGCGATGGCTGTCGGGAAGCCCCTGAAAGTGTATATCATGGCCGGACAGTCGAACATGCAGGGCTCAGCCCACCTCAGCACATTTAAGGCTATTGGTGACGATCCAAAGACTGCTTCACTTTTAAGCATGGTACTGGACCAGAAAGGCCATCCTGTTGTCTGTGACCATTCCTGGATAACCTACTTCACTCAACAAGATGAGCGTGATACCGTTCTGCAGGGTAAGGTCAAGGTGGGCTATGGTTTTGACCATGAGAAAATTGGGCCGGAATATGCTTTTGGTCTCTATATGGATAAAGCGCACGATGAGCCTGTCCTGATTATCAAAACCGCCTGGGGCGGAAAATCACTGGCGGTGGACTTTCGCCCGCCCAGCGCCGGACCTTATGAGCCCAGTCCGAAAGAGAAGGCCCAGGGAAATGCTCCTTCAAAGGAGGCGGTGGGACATTATTACCGCGAAATGATCCGCGACATCAGGGCCACACTGAATAGCGCAAAGAGCATAAGTAAAATCGTTCCAGGCTACGATCCGGCCCAGGGCTATGAACTGGCAGGATTCGTCTGGTTTCAGGGCTGGAATGATATGTGTAACCGATACTATATCAATCAGTATACCGAGAATATGATCCATTTTATCAGCGATGTGCGCAAAGAATTTGATAAGCCACATCTGCCATTTATTGTAGGTATTCTGGGTGTCTATGGTACGGATCCGGATAGTCGGAAATTCGACAAAACTCTGCCTGTCTCTGATTTTCGCAAGACACAATTCGCTGCGGTAGAGCAATATGATAGCAAGGTAGCGGAACCCTATCGTGGAAATGTGAAAGCGGTCGATAGTGGCCCCTTTTATGAACTCGCGCTTAGCGATATTTACTGGAAGCAACGGCTGACAAACGAATGGAAATGGCAGGTTAAGCAGGGCAAAATGACACAGGAAGAGGCCAGAAAGCAGCGCGAAAAGTATGGTTTTACAAAGAATGGACTAACAAGAAAAGAAAAGGCGATCTGGAAAAGAGGCGCATCTAACGCTGAATACCACTATCTGGGCAGTGGTAAAACCTTTGTTCGCCTTGGAAAGGCCTTTGCAGAAACGATGCTCGGAATGGAGAAGGAAACTGAAAACCAATTTTTAGGGCACCGCTATTTTACTTTTAATACAGTTGTGCGTGTTAACCAGATTGAAACCTCACGCGAGGTAACCGCTGGCGAAGATGAATCGAGTATTCACTCATCAGAGGGAGCTCGTATTTTCAGGGAAACCGTGGAAAAAGGCTGGCCGGGTGCCCGGATTACCTGGGCCTTCAGCTGGTTGGCGCTCAAGGATGAACACCCTGCCTATCGTGATCTGAAGAAGCTGATAGTTTCCTATCATGAAAAGTTTGGCGATGAAATTACATTTATACCAGGCGGGTATTTTGCCAACATGTATAATACCCGTGAACAGGTTAACCGCGACCTGCATGATGGGTTACAAATGGTTTCGGAGATGGTTGGAGGTGGATACCGTCCCCTGAGTGTGATAGCAGGTTTTCTATCCGCGGAAAATCTCAGATATCTTGCCGATGTGGAAGGGATTCATGTTTGCCAGGGCAATATCTGGAGTCAGTATGCAATTGACAACGGTGATGGCGACGGCTCGATATCCTATCCTTATTACCCATCAAAAGAACATTTTTTAAAACCTGCCCAGGGTAAGGATGACTTAATCGATTGCGTTAACCTGGATGGCTGGACCATGGATTTCCTGAGTGCAAGATACCCTGGCGGAAGAACTATTGATGGCGAATGGTGCGGCAGCCGGCAAGGCGTTGGTCCGATAGAAACGGTCATCAGATTGGGGACCGAGAGGGGCACTCAAGAAATGCTTGCCGTTACAGCGGCCCATTTCGACAAGGGCTTCGAAATAAATAATTTTGCGTGGGTAACCTGCACCTGGGAATTAGGTCTGGTTGAAGCACACAAAATTTATGGCTATAAAGGTCGGAACGGCATGGAAGGCATGCTGATCTGGTTCAGTGAAATGAGACGACGCTGGCCTGATGCGCAATGTATCACAATGGGGGAATTTGGAATGCTCTGGCGTGAGCAATACAAGAATAATAATAACCTCAACTATCAATTCGTCCAGCGTGGCACAGGAGTTTGCGGATCAGAGCCTGAGCTGGAGATCCAATGGTTTATGAATAAGGATTTCCGACTTGCAATATTGCAGGATTGGCAAAATAATACACCCGGGAAGGTAATCGACTTTACCCGTTATGATCTTAAAGCCCAGGAACCTGCTGATCCTGAACCTGGTAAGCACAGCCGTAACTGGAGTTTGATGAACCGCCTGAACCAAAAAGGAATCCGCGAACAGGATAAACCTATTGATATCAACCTGTTAAACAAAGA
>Ga0114951_10004156_pt1 | contig 14352 bp, 13 predicted proteins | sample AM7aDNAmetaG_FD_88677 | JGI IMG/M metagenome (GOLD analysis project Ga0114951, IMG submission 88677) | Freshwater microbial communities from Finland to study Microbial Dark Matter (Phase II) - AM7a DNA metaG | ecosystem: Environmental > Aquatic > Freshwater > Lake | place: Finland: Lake Alinen...
TCTTCTATTGTTATTGTTCTGGCCTGGACGGGCGTCACTGCTGCCCAGATCATCGCTGCCGGTAAGATCCTCTCCGTCCTGGGTATCGGTTCATCTGAGGTCTGGATGGTCGTCTTTACCCTTATCTTCCTGGGCTACGCCTTCACCGGTGGGCAATATTCGATTATTCGTACGGATATTTTGGACATAGTTTTAATCTTCGCCGGTATTTTTTGCGGTTTGGGAGTTCTGCTGTATAAAGTTGGGGGTCTGGGACAGCTGTTCTCCGTCATGCCGGTTGATAAACTGTCTTTTCCTGTCAGCAGTTCTTTCGGGGTCATGGATCTTTTGGCTTATCTACTTGTAGTAGGCCTGACCTATGTCGTCGGACCAGACTTATATGGTCGGCTTTTCTGTGCTCGGGATGGCAGTACTGCTCGTAAAGCTGCCTTCTGGGCGGCCGTTTTGATCGTACCGCTGGCTTTCGCCATTTCGCTGATCGGCATGGGCGCGTCATTGCTCTTTCCAGGCATTTCTTCCGAACAGGCTTTCCCGCAGTTGATCACCGGCCTGCTGCCGTCTCTAGCAGGTGGATTGGTTCTGGCAGCTCTGGTATCTGCTATTATGTCAACTGCTGTAGCCACACTTTGGAGTTCCAGCACTATTCTTTCTATCAACGTTATCGGCTTCTTCACAAAACCGCAGGATGACAGACGATCTCTACTCTTTTCTCGCCTTTCCATCTTGATTATCGGACTGGCTTCCCTGGGATTGGCCCTGGTCTTGAAAGGCGTTATTACTACTATCGTTTTCGCCTATACCATTTATACCTGTGGAGTCATAGTACCTGCCATCGCAGGTTTTTACCATGATAAGTTAAAAGTAACGCCCAATGCATCTCTGGCTTCAATCATCGGCGGAGGCGCGGTTGGGCTTATCAGCAAGCTGCTGTCCATCAAATACCTGGATGTAGGAGCTATCGGCATTAGCCTGGCTTTGCTGCTGATAATCAGTCTGGTGGAAAACCGCCTGCATTACTCCAGGAACAAGCCGGTTAATCCGGTACTTTGATCGAATTGCCGCTGCACTGCCAAATCGCTTTTCAAAAGTACAATCTCGTTGGTTGCTTGCACTACCGCCTGGGTGAGGTGACCGCCCAGAACCTGGTGGTCTGAACTTCCCACCGCAGCATGCAGGTGAACTTCATAAGTGTCGCCTTGCTGCGATTTTGAAATTATACCTGAAAGTGATATCAGTTCATACACTGCGGAACAGTCTCGATATAAATACCTGCTTCCGTCAAAATAGCCCAGCCTGAAGTTTTTTATCTGACCGATGGCTGAAACGACAACCGCTGTTTGCACCTTTTTTTGCCGGCAAATCTCTTTCAAAGCAGGAATCGTTTCCTCATCTGTAAATAGCCGTACGATGATTATTCCTTTATATTCAATACTTTGCATAATGGAAAGTCCTCCGCACGGTTTAGAATTATACAGGCCAGGCATCCAGCTTAGATTTCAGTTGAGACAGGGATATAGCGCCTACGCTTTTATCAACTACCTGGCCATTTTTAAAAAATAGCAGCATCGGTATGCTCATAGCCTGGTGTTGAGCAGCCATTGCTGGGTTCTCGTCCACGTTTATCTTGCAAAATTTGAATTTACAGGCGTATAGTGCGGCTGCTTGTTCTACCACCGGAGACATCATGCGGCATGGACCGCACCAGGGAGCCCAGAAATCCACCACCACGGGTAAGTTTGCCGCCAGTACCTCAGTTGAGAAACTGGCGTCAGTAATCTCAATAACAGCAGCAGTTGAATGTTCCTGAGTTTTCACTTTGATCTGGATTAAAATATCGCCTGGCGTTCCATCGGTCAACTGTAACGCATTGGTCAGTTTAACCGTGTTGCCGGTTGCCACGCCAGTTGGTACGGTCACCTGTAGACGTTTGCCTTTTCTGGGCAAGGCTTTGACCACACCCGCTTTGGCTTCTTCTTCAGTCAATAAAAGCTCGTACTTTACCGTAGTTGCTGCGTTGCTCTGTTTAGTATCTTCACTCATTCGCACTGCCTCACTGAGTTAAATATATTTTAATTATTCTGTTGATAACCGTCTATTACTATTATAATTTTGATTCCACTTAATCCACAAGCAAGTCGCTCTGCTTCAGGCATAATCCGGCTGAATATTTATGACAATTTTTAAATAGATTATTTGGGTGTTAATACCGTTGTTGGCCTCATAGCCATATTCTATTATTACTTAAAAGCAGTCAGTCGAATGATTCTGTTATTCGCTGGTATTTCTTATTTTGGCCAATTTTATCAGCGAGGTAAGTGGATGTAAACATCGACCTGGAAGATAAGGATAACCGAATACGTATCTGTATTGCGTTAAATAAAATTAGTATATGGAGGAATGTAATGAAAGGTCTACTAAATGGATTTCACAGTAATCGTAAAGGATTCACTCTGGTTGAACTGCTGATCGTCATCGCTATTCTTGGTGTTTTGGCAGCTATCATTGTTCCCAATGTGACGGGTCTTTCCGGTAGCGGTAAAACCGAAGCTGGCATGGCCGAGTTATCCACTCTGCAGACAGCGGTGGATACCATGATGTCTAAATCTGGTTTGACTGCGGTAACTGCGGTGACCACGGCTACTAGCGCTATGGCCTCTTTCCCGGATGCTGCTCATCCTTTGTATCCGGATTATCTGAGATCGAATACCACTAAAGGCACTTACAAATGCAGCACCACCGGATTGGTTGAACAGGTGAGCACAGGTTATTAGGCCGGTAATTTGAATATGTATAACCAGGGTCGAAGGTAGTTGTGACCATTTGCTATCTTTTATCCTGGTTTAGAACTTAACCTGTCAATGTAATAATCAGGTGAAAAGACTATGGGGATAAACCTGCATGAGAATAAGACTGGGCCGCGCTGGAACCTGACAGATCTGCTCTTGGAAGAGAAGTTGATTACCCAGGCCAATCTGGATTTGGCGGTCGAGACCCAGATCAAAGAAAACATTCGCCTTAGTGAGGCCTTGTTAAAGCTTAATCTTATTAAGCCCCATGACCTGGCGGCCATCCTGAGTGTGCAGCTTAATTTGCCCTTTATCGATCTTCAAAGGCATAAGATACAACCGGCTGCTTTGCGCCTGGTTCCCGAAGCTACAGCCCGTAAGCATGTTCTTATTCCGTTGGATGTGGTCGGCGATTCCCTGATGTTAGTTATGGCTGATCCGCAAGACATTCAGACCATCCAGGACATCCAGGCCCAGGTGAAAATGAAGGTAGAAGTTGCCCTGGGCATCTCTACCGATATCATGAAGGCCATAAACCTTAACTACCGTTCCGGGGCTGAAATAGAAAAACGTGTTCAGGAGTTCGCTCCTGCCGCTGTCAAAACAACTGCTGCCCTCACTGAGGAACTGGTCGCCCGTACACCCATTGCTGAAACCGTTGATCTAATCATTACCCAGTCCATCCGGGACCGGGCTTCCGATATTCATATCGAACCTCAGGAAGACCGGTTGCGTATTCGTTTCAGAATAGACGGCACTCTCCATGATATTTTCTCTTTGCCCATCTCCGTCCATATACCACTGGTCTCCCGTATTAAAATCCTGGCGGAAATGAACATAGCCGAGCAGAGGCGTCCCCAGGATGGCCAGATGCCGTTCAATATAGGAGATAAACATATCGATATCCGGGTGGCTTCGCTGGCTACTGCTTACGGAGAGAGATTGGCCCTCAGGATCCTGGACAAATCGCTAGCTCTCTTTACTTTGCCGGAATTGGGCCTTTTGCCCGATAGCCTCAATAAGTTTGAGACTATTGTCGGCAGTCCTTACGGCCTCTTTCTGGTCGCCGGCACTACCGGTTCAGGCAAGACCACCACCCTCTATGCCCTTATCAACTCCCTGAACCGCTCTGAACGTAATATTATGACCATCGAGGATCCTATCGAATACCGTTTCTCAGACATTAACCAGACCCAGGTCAACCTCAAGGCCGGCATCACCTTCCCCATCGGTCTCAGGTCGCTGATGCGCCATGATCCAAATATCATTCTGGTGGGCGAGATTCGCGACCGGGAAACTGCAGCTATAGCCATTCAGGCTTCCCTGACCGGTCAACTGGTCCTTTCTTCTATACATGCCAATACCGATATCGGCGTCCTCTTTCGTTTGTTAGATCTGGGTGTTGAGCCCTACCTGATCGTCTCCACCCTGATCGGCATTTCTACCCAGCGCATGGTGCGCCGCGTCTGTCCGCACTGCCGTATTTCGTATAAACCCGCTGCCGCGGAGCAGAAGCTATTCTATTCGGAAATCGGAGAAACTCCCGAGAAGCTCTATCGTCAAGGCTCAGGCTGCAACCTTTGTGCTAATACCGGTTTTCAGGGCCGTGTGGGTATTTTTGAAGTTATGCTTATGAGCGATACTATCCGAAAAATGTTGATCAATAGTGTCAGCGCCGTAGAAATCGAGGAAGAAGCAGTTAAGGAAGGCCTGGTCACTTTGAAGAAGGATGGACTGCATAAAGTTGTGGCCGGTCTGATCCCACTGGAGGAGGTCCAGCGTTCAGTGCTCGCTGCCCGTTAATTTGTAGAGTATATAAATATGTTTTATAAATATCAGGCTTATAAAGCCCAAAACCAGATCCTGGAAGGCGTGATCGAAGCTATTTCGGAAAAAACCGCCGAAGAAGCGTTGTATCAGGCTGGTTACAAGTATGTTCTGAATTTGACTGCTAAACCCACCGGCCGCAGCTTGCATGAATACGTACCGTCAATATTTGGTATCAAAACCCCTGATGTCATTGATTTTTCCCGTCAACTGGCTGCCTTCATTGAATCGGGTACCTCGCTTATTTCGTCCTTGGAAATGCTTGAGCAGCAAGCTTCTAAGGCAGCCTTGAAAGCCATGATCACCGGCCTGCTCTTCCAGTTGGAACAGGGTTCTTCTTTTTCTCAGGCCGTACAAGCTTTTCCTGAAGTATTTCCCAATTCCTACTGGCAGGTCATCCAGAGTAGTGAGAAGACCGGTGATCTCGAGAAAGGCTTTCTGCAGATTGCGGATTATCTGGAAAGGCGCATGATAACTGCCGATAAGATTAAAAAAGCCCTGGCCTACCCCATTTTCGTAATCTGCCTGGCTGTAGGTGTGGTCATACTGCTGGTCACTACAGTTTTTCCTTCTATCGTTAAACTCTTTGAATCTTATCAAACTGCTTTACCGCCTATTACGGTCTTGGCTCTTAATATTATCAACTTCATTTCTGTCTACAAATTTCATATCTTGATTGGCGCCATTATTTTGACTTTGCTGCTGATTATCCTTAACCGGCTGCCTGCCGGGAAGTTGCTGACAGACCGGCTCATTCTCAAACTTCCGGTTTTGGGTACGGTTGTTTTGCAGCACCACCTTGGCCTGTTTTGTCGCACTGCCTGCCTGCTTTCCCGGGCCGGATTGCCCATGCCCAATATCATGGATGTGGCAGTTCAGTCTGCCAGTAGCAACAGCCTGGTGAAACGCTCTCTTGATACCTTGAAAGACAGACTTCTTCAGGGAGAAGGCCTTTCTGCTCCCATGGCCAAAGATAAGCTGTTCCCTGCCATGATGGTCAGGATGATCGCTGTCAGCGAACGTACTGGCACTCTAGATGCAGGCCTGGCTACGCTGGCTGATTATTATGAGGATCATTCTAATAAAAAAATACAGTCTCTTATCGTTATGATCGAACCGGCTTTGACCGTGTGCATAGGCATAGGTATTGCCTTTGTTATGCTTTCTATGATCATTCCTATCTACCGCATTATGGGTGGCATGCATTGATAAATAGTATTGAAACCACAACCTGGCTTATAAAATCCGCCTCTGCTTTAAGACGGCTGACCGGCAATCAGGTTGGCATTGGTCTGGTGGAAACCCTGGTCGCGGTGGCTATTTTAGGCGTCACTGCCGTGACTTTTTTGACTTCTTTGTCAGCTGGTACGGTTTCTGTCAATACCCTTGAGCAGCAGGTTGTCGCTCAGGGACTGGCCAGGACCGAGATGGAAACTATCAAAGCCGCCGCCTACGATGTGACCGGCCTTTCGTATCCTTCGGTAGCGGTTCCTGAAGGTTATGCAGTCAGTATTAATACTGCTTCCAATATTGGCACTGATGCTGATATCCAGAAAATTGTGGTTGCAGTGGCCTTTCAAGATCAACCGGTTTCCCGGTTGGAAGGCTACAAGGTGAAGCGTTGATGTTGCAGGAACGAGGTTTTACGCTGGTTGAACTCTTGATTGCTCTGGCGATTTCAGCTGCAATTTTTACCGTAGTCGGCGGCATGATTTATCAGCTTAATATGGTCTCTGATTACGGGAACGACAAACTGACGGCCTGGCACGAAATGCAAAACTTCTCCAATCGCTTCTATTTGGACGGCTATGAAGCCGTCTCGGCCAGCGCAGGGTCTGTTCTCAACTTTCAGCTATGTTCCGGCCAAACGGTGACTTATGCCCTTTCAGGCACTAATCTTACTCGCACAGGGGACGGTAGCAGTCGGATTTTAGCCAGGAATATTTCCGGCCTTAATTTCACCATAATCGGGCGCCGGGTTACCCTGAATGTAGCGTCTTCGACCCCCGGCAGGATGGCAGAAAATGAAACAGCCAGCTATATGGTCAGTATGCGATCTATATCACCATAAATCGACCCTAATTTATTTAAGGAGAAAATAAATTGCCGCGAACCAGGATAATGATAATAGCCCTTACCATCTGCCTGGTTATTCTTTTCAGTTATTTGCTAACTGATTATGTCAAGCAGACCCAACTGCAAAACCAGTTGACCGCGCAGACCCGGCAGAGTCGACAGCTTCTGGTAGAGATGCCTCTGGCTGACCCTGCTTTGACCCAGCGCTATGAAGAGAGCCACAAGGCCAATCAGGATGTCAGGAATACCCTGGGCGGCCAGACAGTGTCCACTACCGATGTTATTGACAGGATCTTGCAAAACGCTGAAGAATCGCATGTCAGCGCCGTTCCTTTTACCAGCGGTGCTTTACAGGAAAAACCCGTCGGGAACCTTTCATATCTTTTTCAACCCCTGGAACTATCCATCACCGGTACTCTTCCGGATATCCTGTCTTTTTTGGGAAAATTGGAAAACCCGTCTTTATATCCCTCCCTGCTGGTTACGCGTTTGGCCATAAGTAACGCTAATCCCTCCGCTGTATCGCAGACCGCTCCGGTCACCGGCACCCTTTCACTTTCCCTGGTATCCGGAAAAGCGGGAGCAGATTGAGGAGTTTAAATTGACTGTAACTATTAATATCAGTAGTCAGAACCTTAAAATCACCGCCGGCAATAACGGCCGCATAGAAAAATGGGCCTCGCTCCCGGTCGATCCAGGCTTGATCAAAGACGGATTGATCATCGAACCAGAGGTTATCGGCCACCAGCTCAACGCCTGGTTTGAAAAAGAGCGTCTGCCGCGCCGCAGCGTGGCTGTCGGCCTTACCGGCGCATCTTACGTTTACCGTCTTCTCAGGTTGCCTCATCTGTCGTCCGGTCGCCTCCGCGAAGGCATCGAGCGGGCTACTCGCAAGGAGATCAACCTGGACCTGTCTGAATTGTATATCGATTGGGACGTTGTAGGCTATTCGGGCGGCGAGATGGACGTCTTTGTCGCTGGTATTCGCCGTCGTTCCATTGAATCCCTGGTTCAGGCTTTAAGTATAGCCGGAATCAAGGCTTCCAGAGTTGACCTGTCGCCGCTGGCTCTGGTCAGAGCCGCTGCTCATCCTGATACCCTGCTGGTAAATTTTGAGCCGGAGTGTTTTGATATTTCGATTATCTCGGGTGGAATCCCGGTCACCCTGCACAGCGTTCTCCCCAGAAATGTCGGAGCCAATCTGGAAGATCATATCCGGCAGCTGACCGATGAGTTGACGCGTACCGTTGATTTCTACAATCTCACTCATAAAGAAAGCGGGATTTCTCAGGACGCCTCGCTTATTTTGTCAGGTAGTCTGGCTGCAGGCAACCAGGCGGCTGAATATTTAAATAAAACCCTTGGTTTTACGGTACAGGCCTTGCAACCCGTAGTGGCTTTCCCCTCTGATTTCCCATTTGCCGGTTATTCCGTCAATCTGGGCCTGGCCCAACCTGTCAGGTCCCCTAAATTCAGCGATATTTCGCGCGGAGGGGATTTCCGCGATACCGATGTTGACCTCTTGCGGGCTAGAAAACGCTATCTGGCTCCCACTTATTCTACTCGTCAGTTGCTGGTCCCTGCCTGTTTGGCCCTGGCCGCATTTTTGCTGATTCCGGTCATCATTGACGTAAACCAGTCCAAAATACGCTCCGCTGCCATGCGTTTAGACCTGGCAACTTCCGTTCATCAACTCACTCAGAGTCGCATGGCCCTTGAAAAAGACGACCAGCTGGTTAAGATCATCGCTGCTTTAGATGAAGATACCCGCAAATCTAAAAGGGATATAGAATTGGTGGCAGGCAGGGGCGACCTGAATCAGTTGATCGCCGTTATCACTTCAGAGTTGCCTTCAGGCGCCATATATTCTGGCATCGCCTGCGAGACTAAAAGGATCGTCATAGACGGCCGTGCGGCTGACCGTGCAGCTGTTATCTCTTATGCCCGCACTTTGGAAAAAACTCAAATCTTTACTTCCGTCAGGATTGCCCTGATAGATGAAACCCAGCCTGAAAACGCTTCCTCGGGAGCCGATTTCAGGCTGATTATTGAGAGGTAGCCTGCTTTCCTGTTCCTGTTTTAAAGGACCGGGGAGTTATAAATGCTGATGAAAGTGCAATCTGGTATATCCAATTTATTCGAGGAAACCTTTAACCTGATGCCGGGCCTGGTGATCTTGACCGATGCCCGTTTAAAGATCATCCGCGCCAATCAGGCTTTTCTGCAGGTACTGGACCGCGAGCCATCACAGGTAATCGGACAGGATTTGCTAAAATGCCTCGATATAGGTGAGGTGGAGGACGAGCATATCAGGCAATACCTCTCCGCCCATTTGAGCAGTACCGAGCCAATCCGCTTTGAGGCCTTTATCCGCATGGATTCCGAATCCGGGATTGCCACGATCGTGGATACTCGCTTCTTTCCTTACCAGGATCAAATCGTGGGTTTGATGGTGATCAATGATATAAACGAGCAAAAGATTAATGAAGATAATCTTAAGATAGCCAACGAGAAAATCCACCGTTTTCTCGATGACGCCAACGATTTGATTCAATCTATCTCACCCGACGGTTCTATTTTGTTTGCCAATCAAAAGTGGCTGAGTACCCTTGGCTACACACAGACCGACCTGCCTGCACTCAATATCGCCGATATCATCAGGGAAGACCAGGTTCCCCATTGTTTCAATATGATGGAACGCGTCAAGCATCACGAAAAGCTGGAATTTGTCGAAACAGTTTTTAAAACCAAAGACAATCGCGATGTATATGTTGAAGGCAATGTCGACGGCCAGTTTGAATATGGTAAATTTATCGCCACTCGCGGTATTTTCAGAGACATCACCTCCCGCAAAACTGTAGAGGAAACTTATTCTCGCCTGGTGAAAAACTTCCCTCAGCCTATCTATATCATTCATAAAGGCCTCTTCAAGTACATCAACCCTAGTTTTATAAAACTGACCGGCTATTCTGAAAATGAACTGCTGGATAAGCCTTCTTTCAGGTTGGTTCATCCTGAAGATATCGCTTTTGTTTATAAAAATGCTGTTCGCCTGCTTAAAGCCAATCGCTCCTCCAGTTATGATTTTAGGATACTCACTAAGAATGGTGAAGTGCGCTGGGTCATGGAAACGCTGATCTCTATCCCTTATGAAGGCTCTCAGGCTGCCATGGGCACAGCTGTGGATTTCACCGAACGCAAAATGGTTGAAAATGCCCTGGAACAAGCTAAAAATCGCTATCAGGCTCTTTTTAACAAAGCCAGCGATGCCATCTATCTGCATGATATGGAGCGACGCATTGTGGAAGTTAATGACGCTGCCTGCCAACTTCTGGGTTACTCCCGGGACGAATTATTGAATATTTCCATTGATAAAATAGTCTCTCCCCGTTTTGCTTCCACTATCATCCGCAAAGACGCGGATGATCAGTCAATGAATTCAACTATTTTTGAATCTGAAAATATCACCAAAACCGGCCGACTGATCCCCATGGAGATCAACAGCAGCATCGTCGATTATGGAAATAAAAAGATCGCTATGGTGGTCTCGCGTGATATTACAGAACGTAAACAAGTTGAAAATATCCGTAAGCGCAACGAAGCCCGCCTGGAAAGCCTGGTCAGGATATCTGAGATTAATTCAGGTAGCCGCCAGGCCCTGCTGGATTTCGCTTTATCTGAAATCGTTAAATTCACAGATAGCCGGTTCGGTTGCCTTTATAGTTATGATGGGAAGAAGAGCGAATTCACTACTGTTTCATGGTCACCTGATTTGAACATGCTCTGCGGTTTCCGTCCTCAAAAGCTGACCTTTTCGGCTGATCAAGCCGGACTGCTGGCTGAAAATGTCAGGCAGGGCAAACCGGTCATTTTTAACCTTTCTCAGTCGCCCTCTCCTCAGCTAAACGGTTATCCCGAGGGACCTTACCAGCTGACCAGCACTCTTTTTGTGCCCATCATCAGCACCCGGGAAATAGTCTGGGTGGTCGGTGTCGCCAACAAGGCGGCTGATTATGACGTTAATGATGCACAGCAGATAAGCCTCTTCATGGATTCGGTCCGCAACAAAATTAACAGCTGGAAAGCCGAAGAAGCCATGCGGGACAGCGAGTACCGCTACAGACAGCTGATTGAGTTGTCCAAAGACGCCATTGTTATTATCAACCAGCAAGGCAAAGCTGTCATGTCTAACCCGGCGGCACGTGAGATGTTCGGCTATTCTGAAAATGAATTCTCGGGTTTTTCTTTGGCAGCCACCTATTTGCCGGAAGATCGCCAGGTTGCCGCAGAGCGTTTGGGGATGTTGATTAAAGGTCAGAATCTTAGATTTGAAAGACAGGCGCTGGCTAAAGACGGCAGGGTATTCCCCGTAGAAGTCTCAGTATCTCCTTTGTCCCAAGGTCTTAACCAGGTTGTCTTCCGAGATATCACGCTGCGCAAACAAATGGAGCAGGAAATCAAATCCAGTGAACAAAAGTACCGCCTGCTGGTGGAAAACCAGAGCGACCTGGTGGTGGAAATCAATAACCGTGGAGATTTCCTCTTCGTCAACCCGGCTTTCGTCAAACTGGTAGGTATCGGCAAAGACGCTTTGATCAGTTCACCCATGCTGACTTTGGTTCATCCCGACGACCGACATAACTCTAACCGCACTTTCCTGGATGCTATCTTTAATTACGAGTGTCGCCTGGAGACTTCACAGGGTTGGCGTTGGATAGCCTGGACAGAAAACCCGGTCTTTGACGATCAGGGCAATTTGACCGCCCTGACTTGTATCGGTCGTGATATCACCGAAAGTCGGCAGGCCAAGGAAGAATTGATCAGGGTCAATGAAAAACTGCGTGAACTGGATAAATTGAAAGACAACTTCCTTTCCACGGTTTCCCATGAGCTGAGAACGCCGCTGAACTCTATCAAGAGCTTTGCCGAGATCCTGCTTGATTGCGATGAAGACCGGGCCACCCAGATGGAATTCCTGGGTATCATCAACCAGGAAAGTGACCGTCTAACCCGTCTGATCAACGATGTCCTGGATCTATCCAAGATTCAGGCCGGACGCATGCAGTGGAAAAACGAGGAAATCTCTGTGGCAGATGCCATTGTTTCAGTCATCAATTCAGTTCGTCCCTTGCTTGATAAAGCCCAGTTGCAGTTAACAATTGAAATTGCCCCTGAACTGCCCCCGGTTATCAGCGATAAAGACCGTCTGGTCCAGGTCATCACCAACCTGCTGGGCAATGCCATAAAATTCACCTCCGAGGGTGGCCGCATCACTGTCAAAGCCTGGTCTGAGCACGCTCAGGTCATCGTCGGCATTAAGGACTCGGGCATAGGCATTGCATCTGAGAACTTCCAAAAGATCTTCGAGACTTTCGGTCAGGTCGGGGATGTTCTGAAAGATCGGCCTAAGGGCACCGGCCTGGGCCTGCCCATTAGTAAAAAAATCATAGAAAACTACAACGGTAAAATCTGGGTTGAGAGCGTCCTGGGGCAGGGTTCGACCTTCCTATTTAGCTTGCCTGCAGTCAATGAAAAAACCGGTGTTTGCAAGCCTGGCAGCTTGTTCTAAAGCGTTTCGGGGTTCAGCAGATCTCTGACCTTGGCCAGTAGAACTGCCCGGTCAGCTGGTTTGGCGAAAAACTCGGTGGCACCCACCTTTAAAGCCGCGTCCCTATCGGTGTCCTGGCCCTTGGCAGACAACATTATCACGGGTAACTTGGCTGTGGCGGGATCTTCACGCAGGCGACTGCACACTTCGTATCCGTCCAGTCCCGGCAGCATTACATCCAGTAGTAGCAACTCTGGTTTCTCTTCTATGGCCTTCCTGAAACCGAACAACCCATTAGTCGAGCTTATAACATCATAGCCCTCTTTTTCCAGGATGTACGTCAGATAACGTAAAAAGGCGGGATCATCTTCTATTACTAATATCCGTCTGATATCTCTTTCCTCTCTCGCTGCATACCGTATTGGTTCAGATTATAACAGAAATGGGCATAGTGTCAAAACCGCCGTGCGTCCCGCGTCAAACTCATGGTTGCTAAATCATAACTCAACACTCATAGCGTATATTTCAGGCTGAACTTCTAAAATGATTTTTTCAAAAACAAATCCAATTTTCGAGGCTAAAGTGATTTTCGGCGCTAATTGTGATAACTTTTTTTCGTATTGTAACCTTTTATTTATATTTCCGCTGCAAAATTAACCTTTTGTTTACTTTGCCCTGATATGATTATAGATATCAACTAAGCGTTTATCAGAAAAGAGGTAAATATATGCAATTATTGGAAGGCAGATGTCCCCAGTGTGGAACTAACTTTAATGGTTGGGTGGTTGAATCGTATAGCGGGCAGGTCTGTTTGCATTGCGGGGCTGCCCTGGTTACCATGTCCAACAGCGAAAGTCATCTCAAATGCGGCACCCGAAAACCTGAGTTCAGCAGCGAACATGCATTCAGCGGATATATGCCTGTCTCTGACAAAAAACATCCGGCCCTGCACTCTTAAATCAAACCTCAAACCTCAAACTTCTAGCATCAATCTCGTCTTTAACATCTTTCCATTGGATGCGGCTGTCGGTGAGTTTGAACCAGGCATACTGGTGCCGCACAAAACGGTGATTCGCGTTTTTGATCAAATTCACAGCTTCTGCCAATGAAATCTCTCCCCTCAGGTACATCCCCATCTGCGTATAGCCTATGCTGTTCATGGCGGGCTTGTCGAAACCGTAGCCGCATTCGAGCAGGTTCCTGGTTTCTGCTTCCAGGCCCTGGCTGATCATTTCGTCTACTCTAGCATCTAGCCGTCTGTACAGGTCTTCACGATCAGTTGTCAAACCAATAATAAGTGAAGTAAAACCGGGATCGTGCTTCTGCTTTAATTTGGAAAAAGGCTGACCGCTTTGCAGTGTGACTTCCAGCGCCCTGATTAGCCGCCGGGTATTGTGAGGGTTGATTTGTTGGGCGGCCTGCGGGTCGAGTTCTTCCAACTGCTTGATCAGGCTTTTATTGCCCAGCTCCAGGGCCATTTTTTCAAGCTGGCTGCGTAGTTCGCTATTGGGCTGGACCTTGGGGATTTGCCAACCTTCCAGCACCGCCCAGACATATTGGCCGCTTCCTCCTACCAGGATTGGCAGTTTGCCCCTCTTGTGTATGTCATCGATGGTTTGCATAGCCAGTTGCTGGTACTGGGCCAGTCCGAACTCCTGGTCTGGATTGACAATGTCGTAAAGATGATGCGGCACTGCCTGCTGCTCTGCCGTACTGGGTTTGGCAGTCCCGATATCCATAAACCGGTAAACCTGCCGGCTGTCTGCATTGACGATTTCACCCTTGAGTGCCTGCCCTGTTTTGACCGCCAGGCGGCTTTTTCCGGTCCCGGTCGGACCCAGTATAGCAATCAACGGACGTTGGGCTGCGGCTATAGCAGTTTCCTCCCTTAACCTTTCAGGACTTTTTGAGACGTAATTTTTACTATCTCCGTGAAGTCCGCGGTTTTAAGGCTTGCTCCACCCACCAGTGCGCCGTCGATATCTGCCTGTGAGATGTATTCAGCCATGTTGACTGGCGTCACACTTCCACCGTATAAAATTCGCTTCCGAAATGCGAATTTTATACGGTGGAAGTGTGACGCCAGTCAACATGGCTGAATACATCTCACAGGCA
>Ga0114951_10004157_pt1 | contig 14349 bp, 11 predicted proteins | sample AM7aDNAmetaG_FD_88677 | JGI IMG/M metagenome (GOLD analysis project Ga0114951, IMG submission 88677) | Freshwater microbial communities from Finland to study Microbial Dark Matter (Phase II) - AM7a DNA metaG | ecosystem: Environmental > Aquatic > Freshwater > Lake | place: Finland: Lake Alinen...
ATTTTTAATATAGGGGTTTATTAATCCGCCTTTTATATTTTCAGCCACAAGATTCGACTCTAAAGTAAGGCCCATTTTATTTGCCAACTGGGTATACCATTTAAGAAGTTTCTGAAATTTTCGAGCTACTCCAATGCTCCGGAATCTTGGGAAAAGCATATTGAAAACGCCCACCATTTCCGTGACCTCGGTCAAAATCGCCGAACCGCCCGCATAAATGATCTTGTCGGCAACATTGCCGATAACGGGATTGGCCGTAATCCCCGAGAAAGAATCCGAGGCCCCGCACTCCGTCCCAAGAACAAGTTCCCCAAGAGGAATCGGTTCCCTTTGAATGGCATTCACTTTTTTAAGCCTGCCAAGAATGATCTTTTTTGATTTTTTAACCGTCGAACCGATCCCCCCGTTTTCTTGTATGGTGATCCAATCGATGGGTTTTGCCTTAGCGCGTAAAACGTCCTTGAGAAACGCCTGCACCCGGACCCGATCCGTTTGTTCGCATCCAAGATCAACAAACAAACACCCACCCACATTCGGATGATTTGCATAGCCTTTCAAGACCAAAAGAAGACGGTCGATCTGAATGCCCGAATCGCAGCCGCAACCCTCCGTATGGGGTAAGGCGACAATGCCGTCTACTTTGGAATATTTTTTCAACAGCCCCTTGTTTTCGTTTTCTAAGTCCGAGGCTATCCGTGCCGCGACTTCGCTCGCGCACATGGAGGTGGGAATGACGACATAATAATTCCGCGTTCCGGCACGGCCTTCTTTGCGACGAAAGCCTTCGAACGTTTTTATGGAATATTTTTTATTTAATTTTGTTTTTGGCGGAGCTTTAAGTTTTTCCATTCTGGAACGTGAGATCTCACGGGTTGTATTTGTCGCATGGATCCTCACCCCTTCTCGGATGCCCCGAGAACGGGCGAAAGGCTGGCCATACTGACGGAGGAACTCTCCTTTTTTAATGTCAGCCAAAGCAAATCGTTGCCCTGCAGGGATGGATCCGGAAATCTTTATCGTTTTTCCACGAAAAATCAAAGCTGTCCCGGACGGAATGTCACGCTTCGCTACCGCGACATGATCCACCGTAGGATCAAGAACAACCGCTTTTCTTTCCAGGGGGACTGCCTTCATATTTCCAGCTACCTAAGTATTTCTATGGGTTTAATGATCATATTGTTTAAAAATTCTTCCCGGCTTAAAAATGGGAAAAGATCTTCCAGGGGTTTTGAAACGATCGTGCCGTCCGGCTTTTTCATCGAAGAAACGCGCGGTATAAGCGGCTGATCCTCCGGCATCATGATCTCACAAATATACGGGCCGGGCTGAGCGAGCACATGGTCAATCCTATGATTCAATTGTTTGTTGCTGGAGATCCTTTCGCTTTCAATCCCATAGGCCTGGGCTACTTTGAGAATGTCAGGAAAGCTTAAATTGCTGGGCGCATCGGAGCCAATATATCGACCAAAGTGGTTCTGCTGCATAAGTTTGATCGTAAGATACCCGCCATTGTTGAGAACGAACAAGATAATGGGAAGTTTATAGTGAAAAACCGTTTGAAGTTCCTGGATATTCATTTGTAATCCGCCTTCACCACTCACGCAGATCGTTTTCTTTTTGCCGCTGCCAAAACATGCACCTATGGCGCCCGGCAGGCCAAATCCCATCGAGGCATGCCCACTTGAGGTAAAAAAACGCTGCCCGATTTTTGTTTGGAAGGTTTGCATCGTGCAGGAAAAGCTCGTCCCCATGTCCGTAACGATGATAGCCTCGGAACCCATTTTTTTCGAGAGCACATCAATAAAGTGAAATGAATTCACCCCCGTTTTATTGAGCGCGTATTCTTTCAGAACGATCGGATATTTTGATTTCCAGCTCTGACACTTCTTCGCCCAATCTTTTGCAGGCGATGCCATTTTCTTTTTCGAACATTGCGTTAAAACCTCTTCGACGAAATCCTTAGCATCGCTCTGGATGGAGAGGTCCAGCTTAAGAGAGGGCTTCCTCAATTCTTTCTCATCAATATCCACCATGATCTTCTTTGCTTCCCGTGCAAAAGTCTTGTATTGATAGCCGACCTGCGGGATCGACATGCGGGAACCTAGGATGAGAAGCAGATCGGAGTTTTGTACCGCAAAATTGCCGGCACGGTCGCCCATAATCCCGCTTCGACCCACATAAAGTGCGTGTTTGCTTTCGATCAGATCGCTTGCAGTCCACGAAGAGACCACAGGAATTTTAAGGCTTTCAACCATCTTCAAAAAAACTTTTTCCGCCCTTGCGAGCCGTATTCCATAACCACAGATCACGATAGGTCGTTTTGCTTTGCTCAATAATTCGAGGGATCTTGAGACCTGCCTCTGGAGCACGGCTTTGTTTTGTTTTACGGAAGGCGGAACAAAGCCCGGCAACTCATCCGGATTGATAATTTTGCTCTGGATATCGAGAGGGATATCAAGCCACACGGGCCCGGGTCGACCATTTTTTGCAAGATAGATCGCCTTCTGCAAATGGTATTTGACCGATGTAGAATCTGTTACGGTTTTCGCGTATTTCGTGATCGGTTTGACGAGTTGAGTAATGTTCGTTTCCTGAATGCCAAACTGTCTGAGCCCGGTTTTGCCGATCAGGGTATCGGTTGTCACCTGACCTGAGATGAAAAGCGTTGGGATCGAATCGATCCATGCCCCGCAAACGCCCGTGATCGCATTAGTCCCGCCGGGGCCCGAAGTGACAAGCGCGACGCCGAGATTCCCCGTTATGCGGGCATAAGCTTCGGCCGCCATGGCCGCGGCTTGTTCGTGGTGGACTGAGATATAGTTGAGTTTCTGATTCGTGCCGAGCGAATCCACCAAGTGCATGGCAGCGCCTCCGGAAACAGCGAACACATCCTTAATGCCGAGCTCGGCAATGCAGGAGAAGATGTGATCGGAAACTTTCACCGATTTTTTTTCCTTTTCGATCGTCAGAATAAGATGACGGCTCAGATCTTTGTTTTTATTTTTATGGAAAAAGTCTTTCATGGGCACTATTTCCCCCGCCTTAATGTCCGGATTCTTAGAGAGCAATCCTCTGGAGCCCAGGCTGGAGACAAAACCTTCCTTGTTTTGATAATCCGCTTCCTTCAGCTCTCTGCCGTTCATGATTTTAAACGTACAGTTAAGAAATTTTTCGCATTGAATCTTCCCAAAGCCAGGCGCTTTCAATTTAATACATTTTCTCGGCACAAAAACCATCTGCCCGCTTCCTTCATAGGAAGCCCCTTTTCGACCGTATTTATCTTTAAATCGAAGAAGATCTGTTTTCACCGGAGGCGTTTCGATCTCCATGACCCAAATACCGTTTTCTGATTGAGGCTCCATAGACAACCCGCTGAAAGCCTCCGTCGAATGAAAAGCACCTTCTTCGATCACAACCCCATCCATCGCCTCCAATTTTATTTCACCATCCAGATGGATGCATTTTGCGGTCCCTGAAAGCAGAACGAGAGAGGTTTTTTTGTTCATATGGGCGTGCAGGGATGTTTTTCGCTTACGAACGATGTGCAGCATCCAGATAGCGACAGACTCGTTTTGAAAAAGCAGGTACTCATAGCCCCAGGGTTTTTTAACAATCACCTTCTTGTAATCGACCGGCTCTTCCTTGGGCCAAATACCCGCTTTGGCGAATTGCCCCAACAGGGTTTTATCTGATTTTTTCTTCGCTATTCTGTGTATCATCGCCCTGTTTTTCTTAGGCTTGGAGGTTTATTTTTTCGATGACAATCTTCATAAAGTCACCGTTATTCCGATAGTGCGGAGAAGTGATCAGGTTGCGATCGACCACGACGGCCTCTTCGACATAATTCCCCCCGGCATTTCTGACATCATCCGCAATGGAAATAAAAGCTGTTAATTTTCGTCCTTTAACAATCCCTGCCGAAATGCAGACCCAGGGGCCATGGCATATGGCCGCCACGAGCTTACCGGCATGATCCATGTCCTTTACAAACCGCAACGCTTCTTTTCTTATCCGCAGCCTATCCGGAGCCTCAAAACCTCCGGGAATAATAACCGCATCGAAATCTTCGACCTTGAGATCCTTGGTATCCATGGTCACACGTGCCGGAACGCCATACTTACCATGAACAACTGCCTTGTCAGGCGTTGCCACATCGACGGAATATCCCTCTTCCAAAAGCCGGTAATAGGGGTAGATAACTTCTTCGTCTTGAAAATTTTGAGCCGTGATAATAACAACTCTCTTCATAGATTTAACTCCTCTTGATGGTTCGTTTTTAAAAAACATCCCAAGGGCGCTAAATAAAATTTGCGTGAGCCGGCGGATTTTTCAACTCCCAAAGATAGCGGTTGATCTCATCCATCCGACAATTCACACGACAATTGCAAATATCCAGATCTTCGTTCACGAACTCAAGAGATCGCTTGCGCTTCTCCCCCTTCCAGATCTCCTGAAAAGTATTTTTATAAATATTCCCATAAAGAAAATCCTGGTTCCCAAGATAGATGCTGCACCCCCAAACATCTCCTCCTGCATCGATATAGGTCCAGTACGGGAGTGCCAGGCAACGGCTATAAGAGCGCGCGGCCTCATCCCATTTCTGCATCGCGCGCGTTCTAAAAATAACATTGAAATTCGCATCGGTGAACCCACGAAGCTCTTTCTCCAGGTAATCGTAATCGCTGTAGCGAATATTTTTATAGATCTCCGTTTTACTCGAAGGATGCTGCGAGTAGGGCTTGATCACCAGATAATCCATCCCGATCTCTTTGGCTTTCTGAACAAGCTCCTTCACCTCATGATGATTTTCCGGAAGAAGCAAGAGCTGCATTCCCAGCGTGCACTCGTAGCCATTCTTCTTTTTTGTCTTGGCCGCAAACGCCATGTGCCTCATAACGCGATCCAGATCCTCCGGCTTCGTCTGGTGGATCTTGGCATAGGTTTCGGGAGTGGCCCCGTTGATACTGACCTTGATCCAGGACATATGCGGGAGTGTCTTTTCGGCGACCTTTTCGTCGAAAAAGACCGCATTCGAAGTCACGCCGACATCGATCCCTGACCTTTTCGTGTGCTCAATGATCTCGGCCATATCTTGATGGAGGAAAGGCTCGCCTTCCCCGGCATACATAATGCTTTTCAGGCCAAGCTTACCAAGCTCGGTAAGTCTTTCCTTGAGCACGGGCGTTTCGAGTCGACGCGCCTGGTACCCCATGAAATCAAGCCCGCAATAAGTGCACCGGTGGTTGCAGGCGCCACAAGGTGAGATTTCCGCATAAATCGGGAAGATGTCTTTTCCGGCAAGCCAATCACTTGTTCTGTCGACGTGGTAAAGAAGCTTATGGCTGTCGATCCGGTATTTATCCATGGGATCTTTGGTGGATCACCCCATCGACAATCCAATGGCAAATAGCCGAATGGGTAAGCTCCACGAATCCGTAGGCTGAGGAGGGGACGTAGAAATTGATATCCCCCATCTTTCTCAGCGGATTATGCCGCGAGAAACCTGAAAGCGTCACAACAAAGACCTTCTTTTTTTTCGCCATCTTCACCGCATTCAGAATGTTAGCCGATCGCCCGGAACTGCTGATCGCAAAAAGAATATCCCCTTTTTTTGAAAGAATCTCCACGGGCTTTTCAAACACAGCCTCATAACCCAGGTCATTGGCAAGACAAGTTAAAAAACTGGGGTCATTAAAGGTGATGGCCGGAATTTTTGCATTCTTTAAAAGATCAATCGCCGTGTGGCTCGCGATCGCAGCGCTCCCTCCATTGCCGATGGCCATGGTCTTGTTGCCGCGTTTGGCTGCAGCCACCACAAGAGCAACGATGCGGGTCACCGTCGACTCCAGAAAAAGCTTTTTACCTCTTTGGTCCATCAATTCGGTACTCTCGAAACATTCGTTAAGCTGCTGCAGATATTTCATAGCGACCTCACTTTAAAAGTGCGGCGATGTATTTGCGAAGCGAGATCGGGTCGACGGATTCCCTGTTGCCGACGATCAGGACCTTCATAGCGCCAACCGCATTCCCGATAAATCCTACCAACTCCATCGGCTGCCCCACGCACACGCAAGGAGCTGCAAAGGAAAAAAAAGCATCTCCCGCACCCACGCGATCCAACACCTCTTTGGACAGCACGGGGATCTCTGAAAAACCGTCCTTCCTGGAATAGGTCAAGGAACCACGGTGACCGCGGGTAATAATCACGTTTCCACACTTCATTCTCTTGCTGATCTTTAGCGTCAGATCCTCCAAAGCAGAAGTCTTATCCTGCATCGCCAGGCGGATCTCGGGCTCATCGATACAGATGAAATCCGCTCGCGGGAATTTTGTTATGACATTGAAGCCGATATTGGAACTATTCGTCTGGACATTCACGGCCAGGAACTTCGCCTTTTCGCAAACCGTCCGAATAATCTCCGAGGTCAGCATCCCATGGCCAAAATCCGCCACAAGCACCATGTCAAAATCTTTCAGATGCCGATTTAAATAATCGCAGATCTTCTTTTCCAGCTCCGCCGATAAAAGATTTTTTTCATCCAAATAACAGATCTCGAACAGTTTCGTGAGAAAGCTTGGCTCAATAAACCGCCTTTTGACAACGGTGGGAGCATCCTTGCTGTGATAAAAATGCGTCTTTATTTTCGGCTTAAGGTGCGACGCGATAAATTGACCGTAATCATTGGCCGTTCCGATGACGCTCAAGAGCGTTGTGTTTTCGCAAAGACCGGCAATATGATTGCATGCGGCGAGAACGCCCCCGGCGAAAACTTCCTCATTAATGAATCTTGCGGCGATGATGCTGTCCTTGGACGTCTTCCCCATCCCGATACAGTAATGATATTCATCAATGATAATGTCCCCGATCACCAGGACTTTTAGAGGCCCGGTCTTATCAAGCGCCTTCAGGGCCGTTTTTGAGGAAAACTTTTTTTTGAACTTCGCGATATAATTTTTAGCATCTTCAGGTAGAGGGGAAAAATGGGCATTGATCAGCGAGGAGGAGCTGAACGAAATATCATCCGTAAAATGCAGCATCCCACCCACCGCGCGCACAGCCTCTTCTTCTTCGAGAATCTTGCCGGTGATGTCCTCTTTCTGGGCATAGTCGCTACCTTTAACGTAATAATGCGGCTTTAATTTTTTAATCGTTTCAACCGCCGTGGGCCAATCGTTGATCGCAACATAATCGACACATTGAAGAGCCGCAAGCGTCTCTGCGCGCAAATGGTGGTTAAACGCGGGGCGTCCCGGGCCCTTATTGACATATTCGTCCTTGGTGAGCGTCACGATAAGAATGTCACCTTTTTTCCTGGCGGACTGGAAATGCTTCACATGCCCCGGATGGAGCAGGTCAAAGACGCCGTGGCAATGGACGATCTTTTTCCCGGCTTTCCTGACTTTTCCCAAAACCACGGCCAGCTCGGCTATGGTTTTGATCTTTGCATGAGAATCTTTTTTCATGGGGCCAAGTACCTGAACCAATCTTTTGTTGCGTTTTCGATTTTTTTCGGCGTCCAGACGGGAGCGTCCTTCCACCCGTCGATCTTCTCAAGAATTTTCCTGACACCTTCTTCAAAAGAAACTTCTGGCCGCCATTGTAACAGTTTCCTGATCTTGGATGTATCCGCAAATGTACAGTCGGGTTCCCCCGGTCTCTTGGGAATTAACACCTTTTCTCCTCCCAAAAGGGCGGTCAGATGGTTGATGCTGTACGTCCCTCCGGAGCCGACATTCATAATTTCCTGTTGGCATTTCGCTTCCGCCGCCATGACGAAGGCGTTCGCAACATCCGTCACATAAGTAAAGTCCCTTGTCTGGGTTCCGTCCCCGACAACTGTATAGGGCTTGCCTTTGATTTTTTGAGCCAGGAACACTCCAAAAACAGCTCCATACGTACCCGATGTCCGGGATCGCGGTCCATAAACATTAAATAACCTTAAAGACACGACAGGCAATTTATAGACTTTCCCCCAATGAAGGACCATTTCTTCGCCTAAATATTTTGTAAGCGCGTAGGGGTATTGGGGACATATCGCCGCTGTTTCCGGCGTGGGATAACTATCCGGGATCCCATAGCAGGATGAAGAGGCCGCATAAACCAGTTTGCTAACCCCGGCAGCCCTCGCCGCCTCCAGGACGGAAAAGGTTCCCGTTACATTCGACCGGTAATAATCTTCGGGATTCACGATGGAGGGAACAATATCCGCCAACGCGGCGAGATGAAAAACCTTATCCACGCCCTTGAAATGGGCGGCTATTTTCTCGGACGCTGCAATATCCGCCCTGATCAGGGTGAGGTTTTTATTCTTTTTGGAATGCTCCAGGTTTTCCGGTCTGCCTGTGGAAAAATTATCAAGCACGGTAACCTTATGGCCACCACTAAGCAAGCATTCGACAACATGACTCCCGATGAATCCTGCTCCGCCTGTTACCAGTGCCTTCATAAACACCTCTTTATGAAAACGTAACCCTGATAGATAAAAGAATTTTCCAACCTGTTAGCGCTCTTTAAAAACGCCGGCGCTTTCAGGAGGGCATTATAATATAAAAAAACGGCTTAGGACTACTGATGAAACTGCCTCTTTTGAGGGAGTTTCGGGTGGCAAGCGCGACGTGTGGAGTGGAGCATTTTCCTTATCGCTGCTTTAGGCGGGGGTATTCACTTGGCCCGGAATTTCAGGCGAAAGGGGCACCGTTGGGACTAAAAACTCCCGGATCTTCCGGGCGGGTCTTGCAACGATCGCTTTGTCACCTTTTTCCACGATGGGACGCTGGAGAAGATCAGGATAAATCGCCAGGAGATCCAGCCACTGCCCCTCAGTAAGTTGCTTTTCGCCAAGCCGGAGATCTCCAAAAAGCTGGTCTTTCTTACGGATCAACTCCTCGACCGGAAGACCTATTTTTTGGATGAGTTCTTTGAGCTTTGCTTTAGGGATCGGATCCGTGAAATAATCGACTGCGTCAAAATCCGTGTTCGTCTCTTTTAAGATCTGATAGACCTCTTTGCAGGTCGTGCAGGTCGGTTTTTGATAGATCGTAATGTCAGCCATAAAAACTCCACGGTACGGTGTACGGTGCAAGGCGTACGGCGCAAAAGATTCTCCCGCCGTACGCCGTACTAGGTTTTCAGGAAATACAACCCTACATAAATTTTCGGATCCACAAGGAATCCTTTTCTTTCCATCTCATAAAGCCAAAGGTCCGCTTCTTTCAGCGGAATTTCGTGGACTTTGATGGATTCGGTGACATCTCCGCCGCCGGAACCTTTTTTGACCACGTCCAAAGCCTGATAAAAGGTGATGATCTCAGAACTCAGACCGCTTGAGACAGGCCCCCCTACCAAAAGCGCTAAATGCTCCGCCTCATAGCCCGTCTCCTCGAAAAGTTCACGGCGAGCTGCCGCTTCCATCGTCTCGGAATCATGCGACATCTTGTCATTGACGAGCCCCGCGGGCCATTCGATCACTTGGGCTTCCACGGGCCTCCGGAATTGTTCGACAAAAACAACATTTCCCGATGAGGTCATCGGTACGATGACCACGACGCCGCTGCAATTGGTCCGTTTGACATACTCCCAGCTGCCTTCGCTGACCAGATTAAGATACTTCCCTTTGTGCAGGATCATATTTTTGTCTCTTTCGAGATTTGAAATTTGAGATCTAAAACCCTTTGGCTTCTCCGCTCGCACGGGGATCGCTTTCGCCTTCTATTCTACCAGAACCTTCCTCAAAACAAACTATTTGCGCAATTCCGACCGAATCTTCTTTTTCGATATCATGCCCCAAGAGAGCGAGTTTCAGGCGGATCATTTCCTTATCATAAAGTCCGGACTCCATGCGAAGAACCCGATCCCGGACTAAAAGCCTCGGAAATCCCACCGCCCCGGAGCAGGACGCGCCCAAATCGAGTTTCTGGACCACCCCATTTAAAAGCACCGCCGCGGGATCGTCGGGACCGTATGCGTTCAATAAAATGGAGGGCTTCCCGTTTTTAAAAATAAAAACGGGCGCTTCCGGTCCGCGCGGTCTTTGCCCTTCGGAGATAAGTTCGGCTGACTGAGGATCTTTCACGGAGGAAGGATCGGCCACAAAATCGGTTAGCAGGTCATTTAAGAAAAAACCGTAGCCCGGAACCCTTAGCGCTGAGCCGAACGCATCACCCAGTGTCGCCGCAAGGATCGCGATATTCCCATGAGGGTCCACGATCATGACAGAAGACCCCGTGCGCTTTTTTCCTCTCTCCGGCACCGCGACCCTCATCTCATCGGACTTCAAGACCTGATCGAACTTGATGGCGCTTGTCCTGTCTTGTGCCCATGCTTCCGAAAGGAGTTCTTTGAGAGGAACATCAAAAAGATCCGGATCCGCGACTCCTGAGCGATTCGAAAAGGCGATCTTCTGCGTTTCTCCGAGAAGATGATATGTTTCCGGAGCCTGCCCAAAACCGGGGATGCCAAAACCGGAAAGAAGATTGAGGGCTCGGAAGAGCATCACGCCTCCATCTGCCGGAGGTCCAGCGCTGAAAAGATCATGTCCTTGATAGGTGGCATGAATAGGATCGCGCCCTACGATCGTATAGGCTCCAAGATCCTTTTCCTTTAAAAAGCCAGGTCGATAGGCATTCTTGCAAACGGCGCGTGCTATCGCCTTCGCGATGGCGCCTTCATAAAAAGCCTCCACCCCCTTGGCCTGGATCAGGCGAAACGCCTTGGCAAGTTCAGGCTGGGGAAATTTTCGTCCTTCTTCTAGCGGAACGCCCTTTTCAAAAAAAATCGTCTTCTCGGGATCCAAAAGAGCCAACCTCTTGGCGTTCTCACGAAGAGCCTTCGCGAGGACCGCAGACATTTCCGTTCCTTCTTCCGCCAAGCGGATCGCCGGCTCCATTAGTTTGTTAAAGGGAAATTTATGAGTCCCGTATTTGGCATGAACCTCTTTGGTTAATTTCAACAGGCCGGGGACGCCCACTGAAAGCCCACCCGTATTCCTCTCCGGCTGGTAAGAAAGCGGTTTTCCACTCTCATCCAGAAACATCTTCGGAGAAGATTCCGCCGGCGCCTTAACGCTCCCGTCAAAAGAAAGAATACGCCGTGTGCCAATATCATAAAAAAGGAAAAGACCGCTGCCGCCGATCCCGGAGGCCTGCGGCTCAACCACGCCCAACACCCACTGCGCCGCGACGGCTGCGTCCACGGCATTTCCACCTTGCTTTAATACTTCCAAAGCGGCTTGCGTTGCGCGAGGATCTGAGCTCACGACCATAGCTTTTTCGCCCGTAGCGGCTTGAAGGGAAGATAGAAGGTTTAGAAAAAAAATGGAGAAGATCCCAAAAAGAACGAGCGACTTTTTGAAGGGCATTTAGAACCTCGGAAATTCTGAAACGTGTAAGTTCTTAACGTCCCAGGATCTTTTTCGCGGTTTTGACAATATGAGGATGGGTGAGACCGTACTTTTCCAAAAGTTCTTCCGCTCGTCCGGACTCCGCAAAGGTATCTTGAATGGCTACAAAACCCATCTTGCAAGGGTGTTTCCCGGCGAGAAACGTCGCAACCGCGCTTCCGAGACCGCCCCAGATCTGATGCTCTTCGGCGACAACAACGTGCCCGGTCCGCTTGGCCTCTTCTAGAATGAGATCCGTATCCAACGGCTTCACAGTGTGCATATCAATGACACTTGCGCTGATACCTTCATCGGCGAGACGTTCCGCCGCTTCCAGCGCTTCAAAAACTTCCAAACCATTGGCGATGATCGTCAGGTCCTTTCCTTCGCGAAGACGAACGCCTTTACCGATCTTAAAATCCGCTCCGGCCTTATAAATGATCGGCGCCTTCGGCCGTCCGGTGCGGATATAAACGGGCCCGACATATTTCGCGGTCTCAAGGGTCAAGGCCCGCGTGCAGACCTCATCACTCGGGACGATCACCACAAAACCCGGAAGGCTTGTCATGAGAGCGATATCCTCGATCGCCATCTGCGAGGCTCCGTCTTCTCCGACGGAAATGCCGCCGTGGGAACCGATTACTTTGACGTTAAGTTCCGAGAAAGCGACGCCCATGCGGAATTGATCAAATCCTTTACTGACAAGAAAGGATGCGAAGCTGGAGATAAAAGGGATCTTGCCACAAGAGGCAAGCCCTGCGGCTACGCCGACCAGATTCGCTTCCTGGATCCCGACATTGATAAAACGCTCCGGAAATTTGTCGGCAAATATCACTGACTTCGTCGCTTTGGAAAGATCCGCGTCCATCACCACAACCTCTGGATGGGTCTTGGCGATCTCGAGGAGGGTCTCACCGTAGGCGTCTCTCGTGGCCTTTCCGAGTTTTTTTTCCAATTTATTCGAGCTCCTTCAAAGCCTTTTGAACCTGTTCCGGAGTCGGAGCAACGCCATGAAAAGCATTGTTCCCTTCCATAAAGGAGACGCCTTTGCCTTTGATCGTGTGCGCGATGATCATGACCGGCTCATTCTTGATCTTTTTGGCTTTCTCCACTGCATGCAGGATCTCTTTCACATCATGCCCATCGATCTCAAAAGTGTGCCAGCGAAAAGCTTTCCATTTTTCAACAACGGGTTCCATATCGCAGATATTCTTCGTGGAATCATCGAGCTGGTATTTGTTGTAATCCAGAAATGCGATCAGATGATCTACTTTGTGGTGCGCTGCCATCGCAGCCGCTTCCCAAGTCTGGCCTTCATTCATCTCGCCGTCACTTGTGATGACATAGGTGTAATAATTTTTCTTATCCAGACGCCGCGCAAGCGCCATCCCGATTCCTATCGAGATACCTTGCCCAAGCGAACCTGTGGAAGCCTCCACGCCGGGAAGTTTGCGCCGATCGGGGTGCCCTTGAAGCGGGCTGCCGAGCTTTCGGAAATCTGTGAGCGTTTTAGGATCAAAGTACCCGGCTTCGGCGAGCGCGGCATAAAGGGCAGGTGAAGCGTGTCCCTTGCTAAGAATCAAGCGATCACGATCCGGCCATTGCGGGTCTTGGGGATTGTGATCCATGAGGTTGAAATAGAGGGCCACCAGCATTTCGGTAGCAGAGAGAGAGCCTCCGGGATGGCCTGAAGCCGCAGCTCCGGTCATCTCAACGATGTGGCGACGCACCAATTTCGACTTCGCCTTAAGTTGCTCTACAGAAAACTTTTCCATGAATTTATGAATGCCTTGGCTGATTTGTATAGAGGAAAAAGACAGCGAAGTTTAGCGGCTTTCCCCAACATCGTCAATGACTAAAAACTGAAATCCGTAGAACGGGTAGCGGGAAACGGCTAACGGATCGTTCCCCGTTCAACGTCCCCCGTTTCCCGAGGGTGGCATTTTAAAAATCTATTGTCATGCATCCCGTTCATCATAGAATAGCACTCTATGACATCCCCGAATTTATTAATCATCGCCTCAAGCGAAAAAGACGCGGACCTTTACTACGCGACACAATTCATCGCACCGGACGCTTTCGTTTTCCTCCAAACCCACGGCAAAAAATATATTCTGGTAAGCGATCTTGAGATCGACCGGGCCAAAAAACAGGCTCGCGCACATACCGTTTTTTCGAGCTCCCGTCTCGCCTCGGAATACAAGCAGAGGCACAAGAAGGCCTGCTCTTTCATTGAGCTTGTCCTTTATTTTCTGGAAAAATTAAAAGTCAAAAGCGTTCTCGTCCCCGGGAATTTCCCCGTCCAATACTATGTTCCGCTGAAACATGCCGGCCTTCACATCCAATATAAAAACGGGATCTTTTTTGAAGAGCGTCTGATCAAGGATCGAAGCGAGATCTCAGCGATCACTCAAGCCCTGCGCGCCACTGAAAAAGCCGCTCGCGAAGCGATCGAAACCTTAAAACGCTCGGTGATCCGAAAAAATAAACTTTATTTTAAAGGGAAGCTCCTTACCAGCGAGGCCTTAAAGAAGATCATTCATCGAACGCTTTTGGAAGAAGGTTGCGCGGGTGAGCATACGATCGTTGCCTGCGGCCACCATTCGATCGATCCCCACGATCAAGGCTCGGGTCCCCTTTGCGCCCATCAGCCGATCATTATGGATATTTTTCCGCGCAGCGAAGTGACACTTTATTACGCAGATTTCACACGGACAGTGGTCCGCGGCAAGGCATTTCCCGTGCTTAAAAAAATGTATGCGGCTGTGAAAGAAGGGCAGAATATCGCGTTCAAGATGATTCGCGGCGGGATCGCCACTAAAAAAGTCCATGGGGCCATTCAGGCGAAGTTTACGCAACTTGGTTTCACGACAGAGGTTAGGGATGGTCGTATGCAGGGATTTTTCCATAGCACCGGCCACGGACTCGGGCTGGACATTCATGAGCCGCCCCGCATCAGCGTGGGAGATGA
>Ga0114951_10004159_pt1 | contig 14347 bp, 18 predicted proteins | sample AM7aDNAmetaG_FD_88677 | JGI IMG/M metagenome (GOLD analysis project Ga0114951, IMG submission 88677) | Freshwater microbial communities from Finland to study Microbial Dark Matter (Phase II) - AM7a DNA metaG | ecosystem: Environmental > Aquatic > Freshwater > Lake | place: Finland: Lake Alinen...
ACTGAGGCATTCGTTGAATACGCTAAACTCTTTCGGTTATCTAAATTCTTCAAAATTGACCTGTACGAGGAAATGAAACGTGGTGGGGCAGAGATGTCCTACCACGACTTTCTTCTAGAGCACTTTAATATGTTCGGAACACGACTTATTACGTGCCCAATTTGCGTATCTACATGGTTATGCGGTATTTTTGCATTATTCAACCCGCTGACGGTGGCATTGAATAGTGCTGTTTTTGGTTTGCTCTTATACTTGATTCTCGCTAAGATGCTTTAATGCTGAGCGACTCTTTCAATTTACAGATTATAGGTACATACCAGGCGGAGTTTGTTAAAACCGCCGTCGCGGATTTACCTACAGAATGTACTCTGCCCAATTTAGCGTGGAATATTCCAACGTTGGTCATTGATGACACCGTTCCACTGCTCATTCCTCACGTTGACGTACAGACACCAGTTGTACCGCACATCCACCCATGTATTCCTACCCTTACGAGTGATGTTAGCATAACTGCGTGTAGTGCCAAAGATAATGGCACAACAATTTCTGGAGATCAACTGCAAATTGTTGCTGACGGAGACTGCGGTTACAAGATAAAAGGTAATCTAGAGATTTGTACAGTAGTACCACCTATTCCACCTATTCCGTGCATTCCTACATTCGCAGGTAGTGCATCATTTTCAGCATGCGATACGGAGGGTAATCCTATAACGGTAGGAGGCTCAGGCTTAAAAGTAGTAGCTGACGGAGACTGTGGTTACAAGTTAAAAGGTGATGTTCAAATATGTGCTCCGTGTATACCTAAGCTCACTTCAGACATTTCAATTTCAAGCTGCGATGCCGTCTTACTCACTGTTACTGGAACACAAATTTCCATTACCGGAGATGAGTGTCATCCACACCTAACCGGTAGTATAGTGATATGCCCCGAAAGCTGTATGTGCGAAGTTACTGGATACTTGGACGTCACTGGTGTTATCATTCCAGGTAATCCACCAGAGCCTAGCGGCATACAGTGGATTGAATCACAAGCCAGATCTACAACATTGGTTGTACGTGGAAAATCTAACGGAGTTTCCGCTTCTTCAAGTTTCGGAGACGCTTGTCCAGGTTGTATTTTTAACCATCACACAGGTTCGGTTAAACTACCGTGTGACCCAGAGGGTTATGAGGGGAAAATAGTACCTGCTACAAACTGGATTGAAGGTTCCACTACATGGGTACCAGTTTACAATGAAGGCCACGCCGTTGATGGCCATCCCAACTCTTACTCTCCGATGACTGTACACCATGGTGGAGGCTTTTGGAATTCAGCACCAGCAGGTTCAGCCGGTTCAGCCGATAGTGCTGGTGTATACCGCACAGAATTTTCTGGGGCCTTTGGAATCACGACTATACACAATATATGGAGTGTTGTCGTTAACGGCAAACTCCTAAAATCTTACAACGCTGACTCTCCACCATATGATGATTCAACTGGAGTAGCCAGTCATTGTTAATAAAATCAAATTAAAATACACTTATGTTATATACATTCAAAATTGCAGCTAGTCAACTATTGGCACAACCTATAAGCAGCCAAAAATTAATCGTTCATTCCACTTCTGATTCAGATCGGAGTACGATTACCATCGCCGGCGGATGGGCGTCAGATCCTATACTGCTCACAGGACAATACGAGGCACAATCAGCCCTGTCTTTCAACACACTTTCGTCCATATCTTTAAATGGTGCAGAAAGTGGAACCATCAGCATATACACACAAGGAACAGCAGCGTCTGGAAGAATAATTTTCAGCGGACAGCCACAAACTGGTGATAGCCTTACCATAGGTGTATCTAATGGATATACCGTAACCTACAACTGGATAGGTGATGGTACAGGTGATCCATTATTGTTTGTTGATGCCCTACACAATGTGCTAATAGGCGCAACCGCTGCGGAGTCTGCGATTAATTTAAGAAAAGCCATGAGAAATGGTGATGTAGCCATCAACGACCATACAGGAAAAGGCACTGTGTATAGTTCTCTTTTATCCGCGCATCCAAACCTCCTTGTAACAGATATTTCTGGTATCATCCTTACCATTTCAGATACGCTTGCTTGTAATCGCCACAACCCGTGGACGATGGCACAATCAGGTACGGCTGCCCTATCATTATCTGCACCTATCAATGGTTTAAATGGTACATTAATAGCTTCTTTTGCACCTGGCGATGACCTATGTAAGATTACAAATATTACGTTGGATGACGAATACTTGGTGTTGAACAAAATGCCTGCAAAGGCAACCTTTATTTCTGACTGGATTAACGTTGGCGGCGGGCCATGTTCAGTATACCTTGCAGATGGCGGTTCACTATATGGCTTGAGTTGCGATTACCAGGTGTCGGTGGACGGTGTTAACCCTCTCCCGTGGCAGAGCTTAGGTACCCAAAACGGAGAAAGATCTCAGTTTCCCATTAATGAACAATCAGTCGAGTACATACGCTTAAAGCTTACAAGTGCAAACACTTCTAGCGTTGCGGTTAGTGCTAAACTGTCGAAGTAATTTAGTACTCAGGAATTTGAACTTTTGAGTTCAATAAAGTCTCATGGTCAACCCATGCTGGCTTTTTATGCTTATCAAGGACGAGACGATAAATTTTGTTGTCTCGTCCTTTTATTACGTTGTGAGAAAATCTATGGTCAACACCAACAGCTTTTGTTTCCGCTACGTGAAATGGATCAAGAAAACCAAAGTAACTTGAATTCACCTGTCTGGTTTCATCAGGCACTGCGTCTTCAGAAGCAATACCACCATCTCCAAGTTTTGTCACTTTAAGACTCACGTCATAGTTATCAATCGGATTGTGCCCATCAATATTTTGACTTAGCCTGTTTCCTGTAACAACAGATCTTACCTGAGGGCTAAAAAAACCAGGGTGTAGCCAAGATAGGTCTTTCTTTTGCTGCATGCGCATCTTTGCTTTTAACTGTAGCTTACCAGCATCTTTATCTACATGTTCTTTTACAAAATCCTCAATACTATGAAATGTATTGTATCTAATATCATCACGATTATCGGGTTCTACTTCTAGCTTGTTAATTTTGATAAGCTTCTTTGAAGACTCTAACAACACATTCGAGTTGATATGATCAGCATGTATTCCAAGTGTATGAGAAACTACTCCGCTGTCTAGCTTGGTTTTGCCCAGCCATTCCTTGAGTTCTGTCTTTTTTTCAGCCGGTGTCTGTGATATATGATCCATTCCAGTATATTATCACAAAAAACCCAGTTGACAAATCTATAATCCGTGCTAAGTTTCCACATATGAACGACGAACAACATATTAAAAGGCTTCAAGAGATATCGGCACACTTGACAGACTTATACAAAGATGTGCCTATTTATCCAGATGCCTTATTAAAGTTCAAAGAACTTACGTTTGATATGCTGGAAAGCAGAAAAGCTGTAGTTTCAGAAATCGATTTGTCCTTGGCTGTACCAGAACCAGATGACTCTGAGTATAAAGGGAATCTACCAACGATAGAAACAATTGTAGCATTCCCTATACCTTGGGATGAAGTTGAAGACGATGATGACTCCGATACATTTCAAGATAAAGATGGGCAATTCAGCAACCAGTATAAACTTAAGTTCTTTTTAAAGAAAACTGAAACAAATGAAAGCGGATTAGCCAATCCACCTGCAGGGTCATTCGGGAGTTTTCTAAATGAACTATTGAACAATCCTCCACAAAGTAACCCAGCAGCAGATGAACTAGAAGTAGTTGAGCGCAGCTTAGTTCTTATTCAAAACATGTCACAACCCTCACATAACTCGACATTCGGAAATCCAATCCTTCTTAAATACGTCCCATTAATCGAAAAGAAATTTCTTCACCCTATCCTCGGAATCCCAGACAATGGATCTTAATTTCAGCCTAGACCTAGACACTCAAGAGATTTACATCATAGTAGATAACTCTACATATGTTTCAGTAATCCGCGACGAAGACACATATCATTACACCAATTTTAAAAAGCTCGGTGATGAAGATATACAAGAAAAGATCAAACAGGTGTGCGCCATCTTATTCACGTTAGACGAATGTTAAAGTGGCAAACACATGCAATGCGGTTAGCCTTAGCCGCGATGGAGACATCTGAAGACAGGTTCCAAAAAGTTGGAGCCTGTGCATTGGCACACGATCATACTGTATTAGGAGTATCATACAATGGGCTAGCAGCCGGAATAGATGCTCCAGAAGGATTCTGGGACGATAGAGACAAACGTCGCCCATACATGATCCACGCAGAAACAAATTTACTCAGTCTTTTCAGTAGAGGTGAAGGAGGATTGCTTGCTTGTACATTGCTACCTTGCAATCCATGTGCCCTCAATATCGCTGCACACGGAATCAAAGAAGTTGTATTTGGTGACGTGTATGATAAAGACCAACGAGCCATCGATACGTTCAAGTTCTATGGCATCAAACTAACACAACTCAAATTATGACAAATATATATACACCAGAAGAAGAACAGCTTAAAAAAATAGCTGAAGATTTAACCGCAAGAAATATCGAAGAACCTATCGTACAAGATGTTAATAGAAGCGATATTTTCGGCTACGCAAAACCACGTAGCAAGGTATTCGATAATGACGAAGTGATTGAATACTTTAATAAATCAACAGATTTACACGTCGAGTCAGATGGGTTCACAAGTAGTACCAAAGTGAGAGCAGGTAAGTTTGGCCCCACACTTAACAACATATCAAAGTTAACCATCGAGTTCAATGCGGAGGAACCAACAGCAAAAGCCACAGTTGAATTCTTTATAGTAACAACAGATATTTCAGTGTTAAAAGATCGCTTGACGCGCAAGCTAGACGTGGTAAACTCCAATGTAGGTGGACGCCCACAAAGCGATATTGCCTAACGCGGTTTCGATTTTCATTTCTTTATTTTTTCATGTTAGCTAAAAATAAGCGACCCCAACCGGTCGCTTATTTTTTTACCCTATAACAGGGCGGCCTCCCTTCTGTTGATGATTTTCAGGCCTTCCGCAATGATCAGATCGATCATGTGCTTAGTTCCTGTTGTCATCCGCACGTCTTTACACCTGCACTTACAGGTGTGGCTTGTGCTATGAGGTGTTGTTTTATTCAACAGCACCACGTCGCACCCACCTGCTGCGTTCAACAGATCACGGCCAGCATTACGCTTGTGTCCGTGAAACCGCAAATCAATGTTATCTGCTGCTAGGTGATTCCTCACCTTTGCATCATCTAACAATGACTTTTCTGCGTATCCCTCCATTCCGACGATTAGGATGCGTGCTGCCTTAATGCGCGGCTGTTCCTTCGCGCTATTTCCATTTACGGCCGGAGTTGTATGATTACCAAGCAGTTTTGCCTGCATGGCCTCCATCCGCCGACCCAACTCCATGAACAGCATCATGGTCGGGATTTCCAGCACGGCGTGCTCACTCGGAGTTACAGGAACTTCCACTAACGCGGTTGTTAGCTCTGGAACCTGTTTAGCCGCCACTGCTTCCCGAGGATACTGACGTTCGCGGATCGCTTCGGTTAAGCTACGTGACATAACAGACGCCTGTACGCTCTTGCGCTGCCGGTTTGGTGGAAGAACCTTTTTAGCTGCCTTGACAATCAGAGGCGCGAGCCCGCGCTTTCCGATTCGCCCACCCATCTTTACCACTTGGTCTGCAACCACCGTTTCTTCCTCCTGAGTCCAAACAATGTTACTGTTGGGCTGTGCTGACTCTTGCTCCACTTTTAGGGCATTGGCGGCCTGTAAGGACGCAAGTTCCTCCTGTAATGCCGTAAGACGTGCGGCTTTGTAAGCAACAGGTTGAGGTTGAGGTTGAGGTTGAGGTTGTTGAACGATTTGCGCTGGAGTCTCCTGAAGATCCTCCATTGCAGTTCCAGCCAACATAGTTAGCCGAAATAGTTTTTCGTTCGTTTCGGACGAAGAGATCTTTTCGATCCTTGTCCCCATTTTCGCTAACCGTGGCGTGTGGTAGTTTAACCAGTTGCCAACAGTTGCGTGCTTTTTCTGCACAACTGCGCAGATTTGCGCAATCGTGCCAGTCTGATTCGGGAGAAGCATGAGCGTCTCCAGAATGCTGTCTTGAAGCGACAGCTGCTCGACTTTAGTAGTCAATTTTGTTGTTGTGTGATACGAACAACGCATAAGTGCTGTTCGTACAATACTATACCTCATTTTAACTATTTTCAGTGTTGGGGTTGACAAGGTATAAAGCTGTGCTACTTTGTAACATCTTAAACTCATGAAAATCACGATGGCAAATATCAGTCAAGACAAAGATGTTTCCAATGGAAAACTAAAAAACTTTCAGGAAAAAATCGTTTGTGCTATCGTGGGTTTTCAACACAACAAATAAAATCTATGAATCAAGTTTATACCTACCAGGAAGCCCTGGAAGCAAGCACAGAATACTTCGGCGGAGATGAATTAGCAGCCCGCGTTTTTGTGGACAAATACAGCCTGCGTGACGCAAATGCAGGCATACTAGAAAAGGCTCCAGAACAGATGCATCGTCGTATCGCCAAGGAGTTTGCACGAATTGAAAAGAACAAGTTTAAAAAACCTCTCACTGAGGACGAAATATTTGACTTGATGGACAAGTTCAAATACATCATACCGCAGGGTAGTCCCATGGCAGGCATTGGTAATAAAACACAAGTAACCTCACTATCAAACTGTTATGTCATTCCATCGCCTGAAGATAGCTACGGTGGTATTATGCAAGCTGACGAACAACTCGTACAAATCAGCAAACGCCGTGGTGGTTGTGGATTAGACATCAGCAACTTACGACCGAATGGTGCAGCAACGAAAAATGCCGCCCGTACAAGCACTGGAATTATTTCATTCATGGATCGATATTCACATTCAATCCGTGAGGTAGGACAAGAAGGTAGAAGAGGTGCATTGATGATTACATGTAGTGTCCACCATCCGCAGATCATGGATTTTGCTACTATTAAAAATGATCCTACAAAAGTTAATGGTGCGAACATTTCTATTCGCCTGTCTGATGAATTTCTTAGCGCGGTTACAACAGATGGTGATGTAAATCTTCGTTGGCCTGTTGAGTCAACCACTCCAACTATTAGCAAATACATGAAAGCCAAAGAGCTATGGAAAACAATCATTCATAGCGCGTGGCTTCGTGCAGAACCAGGACTGTTGTTCTGGGATAAAATCGTATCCGAAAGTCCTGCTGATTGTTATGCAGACGTCGGATTCAAAACAATTTCTACCAACCCATGTTCGGAGATTACGCTGTCGGCCTATGACTCCTGCCGTCTGCTCGTATTGAATCTATACTCATACGTCAAGAACCCATTTACACCTGAGGCAAAATTTGATTACGTATTATTCAAAAAACACGCAGTCATCGCTCAACGTCTTATGGACGATTTGATTGACCTCGAACTTGAGGCCATTGACGGCATTATTAAAAAAGTTGGTGAAGACCCAGAAGGTAAAACTGTCAAACAAACAGAAATCAATCTTTGGAAGAATATCAAGAAGGTATGCGCAGATGGCCGTCGTACAGGAACAGGCTTTACTGCTCTTGGGGACACCCTAGCAGCCCTCGGAATACGTTATGGCTCCGAGGACTCTATTACCACAGCTGAAGAGATTTATCGCGTTTTAAAACTAGGTGCATATCGTTCTTCTGTGGATATGGCGATTGAACTAGGCGCATTCCCTGTGTGGAACCACGAGAAAGAAAAAAACAACCCATTCCTAAAAAGATTGCTCACTGATGGACAAAACAAAGATAGTCTTAGCGGGATCACCGATGTTGCTTTGTGGGACGATATGGCGATCTATGGCAGACGCAACATTGCACTGCTCACATTAGCACCTGTTGGTTCTGTGAGCCTATTGACACAAACCACGTCTGGTGTTGAACCACTCTTTAACCTCAAAACCTACACACGTCGTAAAAAAATCAATCCAAGTGATAAAGATGCTAGAGTTGACTTTGTTGATGCAAATAATGACAGTTGGCAGGAATTCACCATATACCATAACAAGTTCTCTGTATGGTCGAAAGTAACAGGTAAAACCAACGTGGAAGAATCTCCTTGGTTTGGCGCTTGCGCAGAAGACCTTGACTGGCCTAACCGTGTTAGACTACAGGCAGCAATTCAAAAGCATTGTGACCATGCCATTAGTTCTACATTAAATCTACCAGAAAATGTTGCAGAAGAAAAGGTTGCAGAAATTTATGAGGCAGCTTGGAAGTATGGCTGTAAAGGTGTAACAATCTATCGTAACAACTGCCGTACAGGTGTTATGGTGACAGAAAAGACAAAAGAAGTAAAAGTTGATGTCTATGCCAAAAGGCCAAAAGCACTTCACTGTGACATCTATCATCCTCGTGTAAAAGGCAAAGAATACTTCGTAATCGTAGGTTTTGACGCAAATGAAAAACCTTATGAGGTATTTGCTGGAAACAATGGGTTTATTTCGAAGTCGCAATCAGAGGGAGAAGTTGTTAAAGTAAAGAGAGGTCATTACAGCTTAAAACATAAAGATGAAGTTGTTGTAGATAATATCACAGAGCATCTGAAAGATGATGAGGAAGCCCTAACCCGTATGGTGTCCATGAGTTTAAGACACAACGTAGATTTACCATACGTGGTGCATCAGCTTGAAAAAGTTGAAGGTGACCTAACCTCGCTATCTAAAGCAGTTGCCCGCAGCCTTAAAAAATATATACAAGATGGAACAGCAGTTAAAGGCGAAGAATGCGGTGAATGCCATCAAGACTCCCTCGTTAGAGAAAACGGATGCGTCATATGTAAGAACTGTGGATGGACAAAGTGCAGCTAAGTGGAAATGCACACCAGAATGCACAGGAAGATGGAAACACTACTTTGATGAAGAACTGTTTAGTTGGGTAGAAAAATTCATCTGCGATATTCATAGCTAAAAAAAGGGGTCGGATTTTTCCGGCCCCTTTTTTATTATTCGTCTCTGATGCTACTGATAAGCTCCATAGCCTCAGCGTCGGGCAACACGGATGCCAGTTGGATATACTGCGCCATCTCCATAGATAGCCGCATCTCCCTAGCCCTATGTTGCGCGTTCACCTCTTCGATGTTCGTAGCACCACGCTCTTTAGCCTTTTCTTGGCGAGCACGTCTTAAGTCTTCTTCCTTGATGCACTCTTTAGCCAGCTCGTACAACGACTTGTTGTTAAGCTTTGGAGGCATGTCATGCTTCCAACTCGGATGCCACAACAGCAACGTTGCAAGTACCGGATGGTTATCCCAGTAGTGCAAAGCATCGCACTGCATTGGATCGAGCCTGTAGTTTCGTCTTGGGTCAGGAATCACGAACTCAAATTCCTGAAAGTTGTGCCACATCCTGTAGTCCCACTGAACATACCAAGATGTGTCTGTGATTGTCGCCCATGCGAGTTTCATGAGTACATGAGCACCCATGACCTTTTCCAACATAAAAATGTAGTTGGACTGAACATCAGTCACTTGCAATGAACGTACAAGAAAGCCTTCAAGCTTTAACCGTGCAATCATTGCGGTAACAGATAAACAAGCAATCACACCTTCCTCGTCAGTTTTCTCCATGAACTGCGCAGGCTCTTTGCCGGTGACAATACTAAGCGCACTTGACGCACACCCATATTGTGTTCCATTCGTCTGAGCCGCAGACCTCACCTCCCACTTACCAAAACCAATTGTCCGCCAGTATCTCCAGTTGATATTATCGTCTGGGTCGAATGGCCCTCCATAGGGTTCCTCTGGTGGATCTTCAGGCTCAACTGGCTTTATGTTGTCATAGATGTTCTCGGCGTTAACAATAACGCTCGCCTCCGCCGTTGCTAGCTGAGCCCCTTGTGAGGGCTCAGCTGCAACTGTAGACAGATCAGGCATCGATGGAGCCTGGCATCGAGAACGTCCCTGCAGGAGCATTCACGACGACTTTGTCTGGGTCTCCGCCAGCTTCGCGGATCTGGGTTTCGACCGCTTCGATGTCAGCGTCGTACTGCTCGTCTTCAAGCTTTTTGAGCTCGCTTTGCAAGTCGATGAGTACGCTGTCTGCCGTGCGAGCTGCCGTGCGGATGGGCTCAAGAGCTTTCTCCTGTTCCGCTTCGAAAGCATCAAAAGCGTTCTGCTGCTCATCCTCCAGTGCGCTCAGAGCCTCATTTGCGGTTTCTGCAGCTGTCACTGCTGGTGGGATGAGAACATTGAGCTCCTCGATACGTGCTGGGCGAGCTGCTGCCACCGCCGGATCCTTGGCTTTGTTGAGTTTTTCGAGTTCCTTGTTTAGCGCTGCGAGGCGCAACTGCTTCATGTCTGCCATATGTATTTTTTTTCTGTTTGTTGGTTGTGTTTGCACATAGAGAAAGTGCTCTCTACGTATAGTATTATACCAACTTTCTTTGCTTTATCGTTTGACAACTTTGAAAGCTGTGCTATGTTCCATCATTATGAAATACAGAAAAAAACCAGTAGTTATCGAAGCAGTTGAATGGAATAGCACAGACGCAAGACGGGATGAAATTTCAGCATTAGCAGGCTTTGACGTTCTGCATGAGCCCGGTGGTAATTTACTCATTCCAACACTTGAAGGTGTTATGAGTGCATCTCCAGGAGACATGATTATTAAAGGTGTCAAAGGTGAAGTATATCCGTGTAAACCAGACATCTTTGCACAAACCTACGATCCAGCAGAATAATGAAAGTAGTCAATTTATTTGGTCCGCCTTCGTGTGGAAAATCAACAATTGCAGCCCAGCTATTTTCTAGTCTTAAACGACACAATGTTAAGACAGAGCTAGTGGGTGAATTCGCTAAGGAGCTCATCTATCTTGGAAATGAAACACAACTTGTGAACCAGGTGTATATCATGGGATGTCAATACCGTAAACAAAAGGACTTGCAGAGGCATGGTATAGACGTTGCTGTATCTGACTCACCATTACTATTGCAAATGGTATACTGTCAGGACGCGCCATACTATCCGGAGATCAGGGCTTTAGCTTATAAGCTGGACACTGAATTCCAAAATGTGAATATATACATTAAACGCGTTAAACCTTACCAAATTTATGGTCGGGCACATACAGAGGCAGAAAGTGATGCTTTAGGCAAAAAGATTTGGGACTCCATGAATGGAGAGTTCCACTATGTCATCAATGGTGATGACCAAGGTACAGAGTATCTTGCAGAACAGGTGCTTGATATCGCCAACAAGGAGATATTAGCTAAGTTCTAACCAATCGTTAGTATTCATTGTTTAGCTAAGGGCTAAAAAGAGGTTGGCTTATCACCAGCCTCTTTTTTTTTGTTTACTTCTCGTCGCCGGGCACGTCTTCGACCAATTCGAGAATAGGTTTTTGCAGCGGCGGTACACGACCAGGATTGCGCTTCACGTTGTGGACATGAAGACTGTGAGCGTGGTTGTACACCTCAGTGATCTCAAGCTGACGTTCGTCCTCTTCCCGTGTGTGACGGATGAGGTCGTGACAGACCTTGTTAAGGACGTCCAGCAGCCGATTATCTCCGCAGTCAAACAGTGCATCATTGAGTAGGTCAAGACTCTCACCGGCGTACAGCCGGCAGTAGCCAGACGTAACATCAGGGTGCACTTTCCCGAGAAAGTCATTTTTCAATGACGTGACATTGTCAATCCGGTCAAATGCCTTCATGATCTTGCTATCGGTGCAGACTTGAGCGATGCGGGCAATGTCCACTTTTTTTCTCTGCTTCCTGTTGTAATCCGGAAACAGGATTTTTGAGGTATTGGTCAGATCATCAACGTACTTGGCAACAATGATATTGAACCTTACGATGATATCATTGTACGTCGTGCCTGTGTCGTCCTCGATCGAATCATGGAGCCAAAGAGCACAAACCCTGTCCTCGGTTTTACGGGGATGGGTCTGATACGCGCCGACTACACGGCCGAGGTGGGTTTCATACGGTTCGTCCGTAAATTTACGTTTTTGTTTTATGCGTTGACAGGCCTCGACGGCCATATCAGCAGCATCCAGTATTGGTGGCTTTATTGTCATCAAATTATTATACCATTAATAGTTGACAAACCATCCGGCTATGCTACTATCCCAATATGACTTAGGTAAAACAAGACAACAGATTAGATCGAATTTCCAACCCCTTGCGTCTATACGCTCTCATAAGGACTGATCTAAATCTCTCGGTTGGAAAGGCCTGTGCCCAATCGGGACACGCTCAGCTTACTAATTCCTCAGTTAGTAAGCGCATAAAAGTTATGAAGAAAATCGGAATATACCAAATCAAGAATCTCGTTAATCAAAAAGTGTATATCGGTCAGTCAGTAAATATCGACCGACGATTTCAAGTACACACGCGTAAGCTTAATAAGCAACGGCATGAGAACAGATATCTTCAGCGTGCTTGGCTTAAATACGGAGAAGCGAATTTCGAATTTAGCATTGTCGAGCTCTGTGATAAATCTGACTTAAATGCTAGAGAAACACATTGGATTGCTGAAACCAAAGCCGAATACAATATTGTCAGAGAAGGAACTAATCCTCCGAACCTAAAAGGACGTAAATGGTCAGCTACACACTGTGCTAATATTTCAAAAGCATTAACAGGCATAGTCCGCACCGCAGAACATAATAAGAAGCTGGGATTGGCTAACAAAGGTAAAACAAGATCTCAAGCACAAAAGGACATTATAAGCCGTAAACTAAAAGGACGTATCCTCACACCTGAGCACAGGGAAAATATACGCCAAGCAGTATTAAAAAGACATATGAAAACTACATAGACAGACAATAGACAGAATAGGTCAGAAAATCCATTAAAGATATGGGTATTAATCCGCGAAGACTTAAAAATGTCTTGCGGTAAAATTGTAGCCCAAGCAGGGCATGCAATATTAGACACTTTCCTCAAGTGTCGAGAGCTTGATGTGAAGACGGCAGAAGACTATAAGGTCAATCACGGCATTAAAGTTACTCTGGGTGTTCCATCGCTTGACGCTTTATTAGAAGCGAAGAAATTAGCCGACGAAGCCAATATTCCAAACACACTCATTTATGATTTGGGCTATACGCAGTTTCATGGCGAGACAACAATAACAGCACTCGGTATCGGCCCTGCCAGACGTACAGAAGTGGACCACATCACTGGCAGTTATAAACTACTATCATGAAATTTGATACCATTGAACAATACATCATAGAACGCGGATACTGGAGAGAGAACTACAACAACCTTAGTATACGCTTGCGTGAGCTTAAAGAAGACATACGAACAGGTGCTCGTGCTGGAAACTATGTTGGAGAACTACAATACAAACTCATCCTCGATAAGCAGACAGCTACAGCCGCACTAGAGACACGCAAGCAATCGAAGATCAAAGCTGCGGCCTTATGGCTCGAAGCTAAAAAATAAGGTTTCTCAGGCCTTATTTCTTGTTTCGTTGTTATCCGTTGTGCAACTTCACCCCTGTCGCATCGGTGATCATACACGGAGCCATCGGCATGCCGGGGTGCCATGTGTGAACGATATCGACTTCGGGGCTCAACTCCGGGTCAGGGCCAATGATGACCGTGAACCCGATTGTCGGGCGGAGAGTGTCGGGGCGCATGGGCTCGTCGATGAAGAGCTCAAAGCCGTGACGTCCTTTGCGGACATGCACGCCATTGAGAGTCATCGCTGTTGCCGCATAGTCGTCCAGCGACACGGTACCAATTCGACCACCGAGTTTGGGCTCGATGCCGAAATAGTATTTGACGCCGGGTCGGACCACTTCGGGTGCGAGTTTCGGCACGGTGAGTTCCTGGTCATCGATGTCCTCGAGACCGCAAACTGTTGTGCTTCCACGGGTGCGAGCGCCCATGAGGGATCTCGCGTGATCTGCCAATGCGGGAATCGGGGATTCCTTCATTGCAGCTAGTATGCTAACTACTTGTTTTACTGTCATACTTTGTTATACCCTTATATGTGCTACGCACCAAGGAGGGGTAGCTAAAGAAAAGGAAGCCTAAGCCTCCTTTTCTTTCAGGTTCTTTCTAATTTTATTTCCGGCGCGCACTAATGCTTCCCATTAGATTATTATACCGTAAAACCCTCTTGCTTTCTTTACCCCGTTTGATACACTCCAGCAATATGAAACACGAAATTACCAAAATCACGGCCAATGAATTCATGGACTTTATCAATGCCGAGTCACTTCCAGACTTAGATAAATTTAGCGTCAAATGCTACCAACTAGGAGATGAAATTTTTGTACACCTTAGCTCAGGTATTGGAAGTCTAACGGGAAAACCAATATCA
>Ga0114951_10004160_pt1 | contig 14341 bp, 14 predicted proteins | sample AM7aDNAmetaG_FD_88677 | JGI IMG/M metagenome (GOLD analysis project Ga0114951, IMG submission 88677) | Freshwater microbial communities from Finland to study Microbial Dark Matter (Phase II) - AM7a DNA metaG | ecosystem: Environmental > Aquatic > Freshwater > Lake | place: Finland: Lake Alinen...
AGCCGAACGGGACCACCAGCGCACACAGCCCCAAAAACCAGGTCAGCGGTTTCCAGTCGATGCCGCTGGCAAAAAGCATGATCACGAATATCCCGAACACCAGAATGGCCGTGCCCAGGTCAGGCTGTTTGAAAATAAACGCAAAACTGAGCATCATCAGGCAGAGCGGATACACAAGGTCACGGCCCAGCGCATAAATGACACTACGGATATCAAAGGACAACTTCAGGTTCCGCTTGCTGAAATAGCGCCCCAGCATCAGGATGACCGCGACTTTTGACAACTCCGACGGCTGAAATGTGATGCCCGCCACATTGAACCAGCGCGTGGCACCCAGGGCGGAACGCCCGGCGACCAGCACAAACACCAGCAGGCACACATTAACAATATACAACGGATAGGCGACATCGTAAAACATCCGGTAATGCACCCGGCTCAGGATGAACATCACGGCCAGCGCCAGGGCCGCACAGGCCAGCTGGTCGTAAAAAACCTGATGCGACACACGGACATTGTCATACGACGCGCTGTACAATGTCACCAGGCCAAAGGACATGATGAGCAAGGTACAGATCCAGATCATGCGGGCATCACCCGAAATCCTCATCAATGGCTCCGTGCTACTCGGATTTTTGCCAGGGCCAGGGGCATTCGTAACGGCAGGCAATCTCCGGATACGGGGTCTTGACACGCTTCATGCACGCCGCTTTACAGCGCAGGGTGTCGATGAGCGGCACCGCGCAAAAAGAAACCACCAGGATCACCAGAAGCACCTTCTTCTGCCGATCCGACAAAAGCGGCTTGCGCCCAGCCTTGTCCTTCTTCCATTCCTTTCTTTTCTCATTCCTGGACTTGTCTTGATCCTTGGCCATCTCACTCCTCCTTTTCGCCGAAAACATCAGCTGTGAATATTTCTATTTTAGTCGCGGGATCTTTCCAGCAATCGGGTTCAAGCCCCGCTTTCTGCGTACAAAGTTCCGACAAAAACTTCTCCCGGCTCCAGCCGGTCTCGGTCGCGACCTGGGGCAGGAAAACACCTCCGCGCGCGCCGCGCCTGACGATCACCCCGTGCGTGCCCATCACGATCTGACGGGCATCCGTGACCGCCACGGGCGCTGAGAGGACGGAAATTTCGATGCGGACATCCTTAAGTTCGTCCGCTGTGACCGGCGCAAAACGGGGATCCTGGCTCGCGGCCGCGACCGCCATGTCGCGCACCGTCAGGTACAACGGGCCTGCACCCACGATCTGACCGATGCACCCGCGCAGGGCGCCTGATTTCTTGAGAGTGACAAAGGCGCCCTCTTCCCGGGAAAGCCGCGGATCCTTCCCATCGGCCACAAAAGTTTTCCCCGTCCTGACAAACGTATCCACCGTGGAGCGCGCGATGGCCAGAAGGCTCTTTTTCTGCGCCTCCGTCAGGGCTGCGGCATTCACGGGCAGCTGGGCCGCCGGCTTCCTGTAAAATACGACCGAGGCGTACCCCACAACACTCCGGGCATCCCCTGTCACATCCGCCGAGGTGGCATGCCGAAGAACCCTGGCCTGATCATACCCCATCGCCCGGGCATACAGCATGGCGGCTGTGACCACATGAAACCCGTCGACCTCCATCTCTCCGGCAACATGCCCGGACCAGAAAGCATCAGGATCGAATGTCTCGATGGCCGCTAACCCCTTGCGGTCAATATCATTAGCCTGTCCCAGGGGATGAAAATGCGACTGGTCAACGCTCACATCCACCAGCACATCCTGACGCCTGCCCACCGCCTGCACAAGGGCGGCAGCCACAGCGCGGACCGTGGCAGGGTCCGGCGGAAACCCCATGATCACCGGCACGATCTTCGCCCCGGGAAATACATGCTGGATGAACGGGATCTGGGTCTCGACCGAATTTTCCGGACGGCCGGGGGCCCCTTCAAAAACATCCCGGCGCACAACAAACAGCTTGTCCGCGGCCATCAGGCGCCCCGCCAGATCCTCATCCACCGCCACAGCCCCCAGCGGCGTCGTAAAACGGCCCTTGGGCCATACCGCGGCCCCCTGAAACGAAAAATGGTGCGTCGGCGCGAGGACAATAACCGTTGACACTTTTTTCACCCGGACGGCCTTGAATCCGTACGCGGCCACGCCGCCGGAAAACGGATACCCTGCGTGCGGTGAAACGATAACGCCGATATCGCCGGCGGACGGGATATCCTGGGGAAGATCACCGGCGGCTGTAAGAAAACCGTCGAGCATCAACACCAATTCCTCCCTGGCGCCCGGATACCATGTCCCGGCCAGGCCAGAGGCCTTCATATCATCGTCGGCACAGGCAAAAGGTTTCATCATCGTCAATACCGTAAAAACGGCCCCAAAAAATAATACAGCAAATGGTGTTCTCATACCCGGGGATCAAAAAAACGGTCCACGCTGAAACGGCGCACCGCCGACAGGCTGCCCAGGCAGCGCAGGGCGCCGGCCAAGAGCGCCGCATCCAGAAAGATCACCCCGCGCAGGGGAAGATGGACAAGATTGCCAAAACAACCGCAATCGTCAATGGGAAGATGCCGGATGATTGCCTGGGCCACGATCATCATGAGCGAACCCGACACACCAACGGCGCCGGCCAGGCCGGCCTTAAGCCACAACCCCAGCGCCAGCGACACCCCCAGCCCCAGCTCAATCCACGGAAAAACAACAGCTGCCAGGCGCGCCAGAGCGTCCGGCAGCACATCATAAGCCTGCAGGACATAAAGAAAATTTTCCGACGGATTCACGGCTTTCTCCCATCCGGAAACCAGAAAAACTGCAGCCAGCGCAAAGCGCAGGGCCAGCACCAGGGACGCACCCATGTTATTTCATCTCCCCGGCAAGGACCTGCTGCAGGTTCTTTGTCCCGACAGCCATCTTGCCGTTGATAAAAAATGTCGGTGTGGCCGCAACGCCCCTGGCATGCCCTTGCGCAACATCCTCCTCGATCCTGGCCGCAACAGCATGGTCGGACATGCAGCGCATCATCTTGACATCGTCCAGGCCGAGGCCGCGGGCAAGGCTCAAGAAATAATCATCGGGATTGTCCATCCCCACCCAGCTTTTCTGGCTTTTAAAGAGCAGCTGCTCCATGGGCCAGAACTTTCCCTGGTCCAGGGCGCACGCCGCAATGACCGCGGCGCGCCGGGCATGCTGATGCATGGGAAGCGGAAAATACTTGAGCTCCAGCAAGATCCTCCCCCGGGCACGGCGGACTTCTTCATGGAGCAGGATGGATGCCTGGGCGCAGGCCGGGCATTGAAAATCCGTAAATTCAATAATCTTCACAGGCGCGCCCGCGGGTCCCAGCGTGCGCCCCTCGGCGGCGACATGCTCCGTCAGGACAGGCCGTGTGACGGCACGCGCCGCCATGACGGCGGCGATCACGCCCAGCCCCACCAAAACACCCCATACAGGTTTTGCAATATTCACGGGCATCAGGCCTGTATCAGCTGCGGGCCGGCAGACACCAGGGCCTTGGCCGCCGGATCGTCCTCGAATTTCCTGAAATTCTTCACGAACATTTCTGCAAGGCGCCGGCAGGAAGCATCATACTCGTTCTTGTCCGCCCAGACATGACGCGGGTTAAGCAGCCGGGCATCGACCCCCTTGACCGCGCGCGGGATCTCCACGCCGAAAACCGGCATGCGCTCGAACTCGCCGTGATCGATGTCGCCGTTTAAGATCGCATCGATGATCGCACGGGTCTGCACGATATCCATGCGGTAACCGACACCGTATTTACCCGCAACCCAGCCGGTGTTCACCGCGTACGCCGTGGCGCCATGGCGGGCCATCTTCGCCGCCAGGATCTTGGCGTAACGGATCGGATGCAGCGGCAGGAAGGCCTGGCCGAAACACGATGAAAACGTCGCCTGCGGCTCGGTCACACCGAGTTCTGTTCCCGCGAGCTTGGCCGTATAGCCGCTCAAGAAATGATACATCGCCTGTTCACTGGTCAGGCGCGCGACCGGCGGCAGTACGCCGTAGGCATCGCATGACAAAAAGACGATCCGCCGGGGATGCCCCCCCTTGGAAACTGGCTTCACAATATTATGGATATGATGGATCGGATAGGACGCGCGGGTATTCTCGGTCTTGGCTTCGGAGGTGAAATCGATCCGGCCGGCACCGTCGAGCACAAGGTTCTCGAGGATGGCGTCGCGCTTGATGGCATGATAAATATCCGGCTCTTTTTCCTTGGAAAGGTTAATGCACTTGGCATAGCACCCGCCCTCGAAATTGAACACCCCCTCGTCGTCCCAGCCATGCTCGTCATCGCCGATAAGACGGCGCTTGGGATCGGCCGACAAGGTGGTCTTGCCGGTGCCCGAAAGGCCGAAAAAGAGCGCGGTATCGCCCTTCTCCCCCATGTTGGCCGAACAATGGAACGCGCCGATCCCCTTGAGCGGCAGGAAATAATTCATAACCGTAAAAACACCCTTCTTGATCTCGCCGCCGTACCAGGTGCCGCCGATGCAGGTCATGCGCTCGCCGATATGGAACGCACCGAAAACCTCGGAACGCATCCCGTAGGACTTGAAATCCGGGCATGATGTCTTGCAGGCATTGAGGATGGTCCAGTCGGGCCTGAAATCCTTGAGTTCCTCGGCGGTGGGGCGCAGGAACATGTTCTTGAAGAAATGCGCCATCCAGGCCACTTCCGTGACCAGGCGCACGCACAGGCGCGTGTCCTTGTTGGTGCCGCAATAACCGTCCATCACATAAAGCTTCTTGCCGGAAAGCTGCTGCAGGGAAAGACCCTTGAGCCGGGCCCAGCCTTCGGGGGACAACCGGCGGTTATCGGACCCGTTCTCGGGAGTGGTCCACCATATCTCGCCGCTGGAAGATGGCTCGTCGACAAAATACTTGTCCTTGGGAGAGCGCCCGGTGAACTTGCCCGTATCCACGTTGACCGCGCCGAGTTCCGTGACAACACCGCGCTCCCATCCCGTCAGGGAAGGGTCGGTCTCGCGGAGGAAAAGCTCCTCGTAGGAAAGATTGTGCGCAATGGTACAGGCATCTGTGATCCCCAGACGCAACAGATCCTCTTTAAGCATGACACCCCCTTGGACTGGCTGAATTACACGTGTTTTTTGATCTTTTCCAAAACTTCATGGGGAGAGCAGGGCTTGACAAGGTATTCCTTGACCCCCTCCGCCATAAAAATGTCCGCCATATTCCCCGATGACGTCAGGATAATAACGGGGATGGCCGCCCCCCCCTCGATCTTGCGTATTTCAAACAAAAACGAATACCCGTGCACCCGGGGCATCTGGATGTCCAGCAGGATGAGGTCGGGCCGGGCCGCCTGGACCTTGGCCAGCGCCTCGGCGCCGTCATAAGCGAGCGCCACACGGTATCCCGCTTCTTCCAGGAAGCTCTGGATCACATGGACAAGCGTGCGGTCATCATCAACGATCAGGACGGTCTTAGGCATAGCGTATCCTTACGATACCCTGGGCACTGGGCCCATGGTCAGTTCCGCCGTGACGCGCCGGTCACCTTGAAGCAGGAAACGCGCCTCGTATTTCCTGTCCTGTCCCGGGCAAAAGCTGATCCCGTTGACGGCGGTGTTGATATAACTTTCAAAATGAGACATCTGCAGGTGAATATAGCCTGCATCATAGATCTCCTTGACAAAATACCCGGCGATCAGGTTGGCCAGGGTACCGCATCCGTCCAGGATCGCAGCGTCGTCGTCCTCATCGATGCGGGGATAGTCCAGGCTCCACAAGAGCCGTGAAAGATAATCGGCCTCGACAAACACGACCAGGACACCCAGCGCCTCATCGCGCTCCATCGTCTCGACGCTCGTGTAAAACTTCACCGCTGAGAAAACAGTCCGGGCGCCGAATTTCTCCAGGCCGTCCACGCGCATGCGCCGGTGAAACTGCACAATCTTTTTTTCAACAAAGACAGGCTCGCCGGTAAAATCATACCCGCCCTTCAGCTGGATCATGTTACGGACCGCCGCCGACAACAGGAGCGTCAACCCGTAAAGACTGCTGGAAGGCGTTTCCATCGCGTCAGGCATCGGTCTGCACGTAAGGGCGGGCCGCCGCCATCAACTGGTCCGGCTTGAAGGGCTTTAACAGATACCCGGCCAGCCGTGGATTCACCTTGTAGGCCGCCTGCCGGCTTTCCTCGGAGGCAGACGCCGTGACCATCACGATCGGGATACCCGCGGTGGCAGGCACCTTGACCAGGCCCTCCATCAACTCCACCCCGGTCATCTGGGGCATCTGGTAATCCAGGAACAAAAGCGCAATATCGCCGATATTGCCGGCGATAAGGGCAAACGCCGCTTCCGCGTTGTCCGCCTGCAGGATCTCGTTCTTGACGCCGGAATTGACCAGGGTCCTGGACAACAATTTCCGGTCTAGGAGCGAATCGTCAACAATAATGATCTTCATGGGCATTCCGATAATATATATTACTTCCGAACTTCTGCAATAACGTCAGCCGCTGTTAACTATTTTAATAATAAATGAAATATTATTATAAATGAGAGACGCGCGTTCGCAAAGCGGATTTATTATTGTATTGATCCTGTAGACACCATCATGGCAATGAATACTGCGGACGTTTCACACGTTTCTTGACCTTTTTCTGGCCGATCCAGACTTTTTCATTGGTCGTCAGGTCAATAAGCTCCAGATTCGACTGGAACATGATGGCGTACTGCCCCCGGGTTTCATCCTTGACGGAATTGATCGATCCCTGGAGCATGAAATCGGCGCCGGTCTTGGACGCCACAAACCGGACCCTGCCGGAATTAACAAGGGCCATTTCAAGGTCCTCGATAAAAACATTCGCATTAATATGTTCATGGCTGCGGTTGGTTACGGTGCCCACGATCACAACCGGGTCGCGCCCCTTCTGCTTGTTAAACCGGGCCACCCACTGCGCCGCTGTGCAGGTCCTTACCATTTCCTCGGCGACAAGACGGGCATCCGTATCATTCCACCGTCCGGAAAGATCGACCACCTCCGCGGCATCCTTGCGGATGACCTGTGTGGCACACCCCGCCAACGCCAGCGCCGCGCACCCCAGGATGACAACACGCATTCTCTTCATAAAACCCCCCCAATCATTCGGCGACAATAATGCCGCTCTTGAAATCCCTGTGGACCGACTCAAGGTTTTTCTTGGCTTCGTCTTCACTCGTGAACGACCCCACACGCACACGGTAAAATATCCCCCGCGGACCAAGGTCGCTCATCATCATATAGGCAGGATACCCCTTGTTCTTCAACAGCTTGAGCGACGCATCCGCGCGCACCTTGTCCTTGAAGGAAAAAACCTGGATCGCGAAAGCATCCCTGGCCTTGACCGCATTGGGCATGGTCACAATACCCGAGGCCGCATGCGCCGCCGGAGCCTTCTCAACTGCCGGGGCTTTCTCGGCCGCCGGAGCCTCGTGCACCGGCTTGATGGCGCCCACAGGCGTCCCTGCCGGAAGCGCTGTCGCGGTGATAGCCGCCACCGGGGCGCTCTGCACCGCCGCAGGCACGGCGACAGGCGCCGGAGCCGCCGGTTTTTCCCGGGTCAACGAAAGCGCGAGAAGTATCCCCGCCACTGCCACAATGACAACTGTAAGCCACACCTCACTTTTCACCGCCATGAACGCCTCCTTGATAGCATAAAAATAATTTGAAAAACATTCTATCCTGTTTAATGACTACGCTCAACAGAAATATTTATCCCGCATTTTACATCCGCACCATTTTGTGCGCAGTGATTCGTCGATAAAATGGTGCTGCTGCAAAATCTGGGTTTATCCGCACAAAAGCGCAGGATCTTCCTGCTTGGGAAACTGCCCCTTGAGGGCATTCTCCACCAGGAGTTTCACGTCCGGGCTAAAATCCTTCCCCAGCATCCATGTCAGATACCCGGGATCTTTTTGAACGATCTCGCGCAGGCTTTCTTTCCGGGCATACTTGCCAAACATCATATAAAGTTCACCGTTCCACCAGCGGAATCTTCTGTCCGCGTCGTAGAATTCGAGCTGTTCCCGGTACTGGAACTGCGCCAGGACATCCACACATGTATCCCCCGCGCCGTAACGCGCGATCTGGGCCTCGATCACCTCCAGGGTCGCTTCGGTATCCGCCAGAGCCCCATGGGCGCCCATCAGCGGCTTCCCGCAGTAGAACGCATACGCCGCGGTGAGGTCGCGCTTTTCATTCACATGGTAAACTTTCTGGGCATCGAATACCCGGCGCTCCGAAGCGATCAAAGGCACCCCCGCCTCGGAGAGCTCCCGCTCCAGAAGCGGCAGATCGAATTTATCGATATTAAAACCGGCCAGGTCAGCCCCGGCAAGGAACGCGGCCACTTCGGCGGCAATAGCCTTGAAAAGAGGTGCCCCCGCCACATCCGCATCCGTGATGCCCGTCAGTTTCTGAACCACAAGCGGAATAGGGATCAGCGGATTGACACGCGAATGATACACCTCTTTCCCGCCCTCAGGCAGGCGCTTGACCAAAGCGATCTCGATAATGCGATCCTTCTCAACCCAGGTGCCGGTGGTCTCCAGGTCGAGGACAACAAGCGGGCGTTCCAGTTTCATATGAACCTTTCTAATGTAATGCGTATTTGTTTAGTGCCTAAAATCTTTTCGCCTGCCTTATCGCGCCACCCTTCCGGCTTCTCTCGGGGCTTGCGAGCCCCTCGTTCCAGGCGGAAAGGTACCTGGCGCTTGGCGCGGCGAAAACAAAGGGGCACTAAACATTCACTCTAATCTTAGCTTTTACCGGTTTAAGGCTGAAGGCATGCCGCAGATGCGAGTTCAGAAACCAAGCTTTCCTTAATTCCTTTTAGAAAAAGCTGTTTCTGCTGTCTGAGCAGCCAGGCATGCCGCAAGCCTTAAAGACCGGTAAAAGATTATACCCCCGATAATATAGAACCGCGCTGCAAACATCTCACTCCGTATCCAGCTCGGACTCAAGTTCCCTGAATAAATCTTCCGCTTTCTTGACAATGGCCGCGGGGATCAGCTTGAGCGTGTCCGCGTCCTTTTTAAAGGAACGGATCGCGTTGAGGAAGCGCCGGACCGCCGCGGTGTTGCGCTCTTCACGCTCCTCATCGGGATCGACCTGCTTGCGCTCCTTCATCATGGCGGTCAGGTCCTTGCGCACGAGCGACGCATCGCGCCCCTTGTCGATGACCTGCCGCCTGACTTCCTGGTAATCCTGTTTGGTCAAGTCCTTGTTGGCGCGCGCCATGCGCAGCAGGTTCACCGCCTCGAACTCAGGGATGGTCCCCGCGTCTTTTTCCGCGAAAAACTCGGCGCGCAGGCATTGCGGTTCCTGTTGCTCGACGAAGGCATAGGTCTTGAGCAGTTTGAGCGCCATGGGCTTTTTGATCCCCACCTCGCGCTCGACATAATGCTCAAATTTCTCGTAGCCCCAGTATTCGTACAGCTTGTCACGGTGCACGCCATAAAGCGCCTGGGCGAGCTTGATCCACGACTCCTTGAAACTCCTGGCACCTTCCTGGACCAGGGCACGCATTTCCTGGCTGTTGAGATTGTCGAGTTGTTTTAACTTGATGATGCGTTCTTCATGTTCCAGCGCCATATGCCGCTCCTTATGATCAAGGGGTCTTGGGCCCCAGTTGCCTGACAATTTTCCTGCTGATAGCGCCGGGAACCGGAGCGAACAGGTTTGCCACCCCGCAGGCCGCCGCCAGGTCCACGCACGCATGAAAAGGCTTCCCCTCCAAACGTCCGGCCACAAATCCTGCCAGCGCGGCGTCGCCGCACCCCACGCCATGGCCTTCCCTGACGCGGGGCACACGCACCCAGGCCGATTCATGCCCGTCGGAGGCGGCCAGGCCGTCTTCCCCCAGCGAAATAAGGACGTTCTTGATCCCATACCCCAGAAAAGCTTCCAACGCCTTACGCACCCCGGCCTCCGAGGAAAGCCGTCGCCCGAGGACCTCCTCGGCTTCCCGGCGGTTAGGCTTGATGATATCGACACCCAGTTCAAGGGCCGCCTTAAGCGCAGGCCCGGATGTGTCAACGGCGACAAGCGTTGTGCCGCGCCGGGCCAGGCGCAGCATGCGTGTGAAAGTGCGGACACTCACCCCAGGCGGCAGGCTCCCGCAAAAAAGGACAGCCGCCCGCCCCTTGAGGATTTCCGGTAAAGCGGTCAGAAATGCCTGTTGTTCCGCGGCCGTGACCACCGGGCCCGGTTCAATGACCCGTGTCACCGCTCCGCCCCGCGCCACGAAGGTAGCATTGACCCGCGTCTCCCCCGACACGCGGCAGAAAGAATGGCAAAGCCCTTCCTCCGTCAGCAGGGCTTCGCAAAGATCCCCCATCCGCCCCCCGCACCACCCTGTGGCCATGGCTGAAACGCCCAGCGCGCGCAAGGCCCGTGCGGCATTGATCCCCTTGCCCCCGGCCAGCGACAGCCCGGCCTCACCGCGCTGGTCGCGCCCTGGCACCAGAGTGTCAAGGCGTGTCAGGCGGTCAATGGCCGGATTGAGTGTGATGGTGAGGACTTTGGCGCGCATGAAAATCCCGGAGACTGTTACGTGTTAATGAAAAAGCCGCGGTGAAGGAACACCGCGGCTTTAAGATCATCTATCCTTTGAAATTACTTGGCCGTATCGCCCGCCGCGCCGGTCTCGGCCGGTGCCTCAAGATATGCCTTCAGCTCGTTCCACGTCTTCTGCCCGACGACGCCATCAGCTTTCAGGCTGTGCGCCTTCTGGAACGCCACCACCGCCGAGCGGGTCTTGGCGCCGACCTTGCCGTCAACCTTGCCTTCGTAAACACCCGCGGCCTTGAGGGCTTTCTGGAGTTCACGGCCGCTCACACCCACACGGATGATGTCTGCGCTTTTCGTATCAGCCTTGGAGGGCTCCGCCTTGAGCGCGGACGAAGTCCTGGAAACCGACGACGCCTCTGCGGGTTCTTCCGCAGATTTACCTGATATTTCCTTCACCTCGTACTTTAAATCAACGATCTCTTTTTCCTGATCCTGCACGCGCTGGGTCAGATCAGCCACCTGGGTCTGAATCGGACTCGACGCTGTTTTGGATGTCGTTGCACAACCGGAGAGAATCAAAGCAAACACCGCGATCATAAGGAACCGAATAGCCACGTGACCTGCCTCCCTTTATACGATTGAACACACAGGCCGCATGGCCTGTATTTGTCTTGAAAAGTAACTTAGTCTAGCAAAAAGTCGGCTGAATGGGAAATTTATTTATAAAAAAAACAGGGGGCGAAACCGCCCCCTGAAAAAACATGAAAAGGATTAAACGCACACAACACATCATGGCTGTCCAAATTAAGCGTAGGGGCCGACCTTGTGTCGGCCCGTTGCGCCGGGCGGACATAAAGTCCGCCCCTACACCAAATTCATACCCCAAATAGCATTGACCGACGACATATGCTGTCCCAATTGGACATATATGACAACACATGTTGTGTTACGGGAGGAAACCTGCCTACCGGCAGGCAGACAAGGTCCTCCCCTACTCAGCCACGATTCACGGCATCATCGGCATCGACCTTCGCCGGATCAAGCTGGCTGACCTGAAAATTATCATTGCCGCTATGCGCATCCAGACCCAACAACGGACGCAGGTTCACCGGCTGGGGACCGCCCACAGGTACCGGCACAATGCCACGCAGGTCTTTCTGCAGCTGCATGAGCTGGGCCGGATCGAACTGCGGCATGCCCGCCGCATCCGTGCCAACAACCTTAAGATAATCCCCCTGGCCCAGGTCGATACCACCCTTGACCTTCCCGGCATCATCAGCCGGGTTTGTAAGCCCTTTTTTTTCTGCAATAGACTTTAGCTTAGGATCAATTGCTTGACTTAACGCCTCAGCCGCAAGCGTCTTTTGAACAACCTGAAAAAGATTTTCGTGTATAAGCTTCCAAGATTTCGTTCCCTTCTTCGCTTTTAACAATTCCTCTAATGTCCTTAAAAATACCGCCTGACTGTTACCGGACTTATTCTTCGAAACAACCTCCTCCAAAAGCGCTCGAACCCCTTCTGTACTGCTAAGCATCTGACCCAATTTTGTTCTTTCTTCCTTAGACATAACACTACGAATAATCACTTTTGTGAGACCCGTAGGATCAAACGTATCGCCTTCCTTCTTATCAACCGTCCCCGCCGCGTCGTAAGCCTTCAACAGCTCAACGACATCTGTAGGGGCAATGCCAGCCTTCTGAATCTGCTCGACCAGTGCTATCCTTGCAAGGAACAACTCTTTCAATCTTGCTCTCACCGCATCCCGAATAGCCGTAATTCGACCATAGTCAACATTCTTTAAATATGAAAGCAACTCATCCAGATTTTGTGGTTTCAAACTATTAATATCTTCAACCATCCTATTAATATTTCCAACCATCTCCATAGTTTTTTCTGCCTGGTCCCACGCCGCCCTGACAACTTCTTTCTGTTTTAAAGGCAAATCGGAAAGCCTTAACAACGTCTCCAATATGGCTAGGGTAGGCGAAAAAAAATGCAATCTGTCTTGAGCACGACCCTTTATATACGGATCATCATTAATCAAATAAGGCATCAAATCCGTCCACTTTGCTGCCGTTATCCCTTTAATTTCCCTTTGAATCTGCAAATAATGCTCCGGCGTCTCCGTTACTTCCGCCGCGTTATCTTTCACCAGTCTCGCGGCAATCCCTGCGAAATAGGGATCGACAGCCGTATTATTTGCTAAATCCTTCAATACACCCCAGGCTCCCATTTTCACTAAATCACCTAACGCCTGATTCCCTTTCACACGTAAAGAAACACTGCCTTCATTACTGCTCAACACCTTATTTTTCGCTATCATTTGCTTGAAAAGATATATGGCACCCGCCAATGACGGGATGCCGGCAATAAACGCTTCAATTTTAAGTGTCAACGGCAAATAAATAGCCGTATCAGGCCCCCGCTCTAGACCGCTCGTCGCCGTATAATACCCGCCCCCCACAACAGCAACCGCCGCACCCGTTATAAATGCCAGTTTCCAAAGCTTTCGAACATTGTTTGAATTGATGACATCTACGGGAAGATTATCCTTATGAAATTGCTCCATATTCGCATCACTGGCTAACGCAACCTTCTCCACCTGATCTGACGTTGACACAGCCTCTGCCTGATCTAATGACAAAAATAACCGAGCAACCACTATACCGTCAGGCGTTAAACGGTCTTTGATCCACATATCTGAAATCGTTCGGTTTGCACCGATTGTTTTAAGAATCCACAAGGCTCGAAATTGATCTATACGCGTGGCTCCGCCTTTCAACAACAGTCTTTTCGCGGCACTCTCGTAAAAAAGAAACAAAGAGGTGTAAATCGGGATCCCTACCCCCAGAACAGCAGATGCAACAATCGCACCATCTGGCACCGGAATATTAGTACCCACACTAAACATTGCCTCCCCCATTAAACTCGCCGCCCCTAACACCCAGGCCAAATACCCCAGGAACCCTGTCCTGAAACTTATTAACTTTGTCGTTACCCCTAAAGGACTACCCATCGCGACAAGAAGATCGCTCTTTGCCTCATCACTTAAGCCAGTGATACCACCGACTAACGTCTGTCCCATGTTGTCCGCCAATTGATCACGAACCTTGTCAACTTGCGTAAGAAAAAGTTTATAGGGTACAACAAGATATTTATCAAGATTCTTCTTAACCCCTCGCATTATTCTTGTCACAATGGGACGCATCATTTTCGCACAATCAAGACCGCCCGAGAAATACTTGCGGGGCAGGGTTTCCTGGGTGGTGCGGTCGAATTCTTCCTTCACATAGTTGTACACGCCCTTCTGATAGGCCTGCAGGTACTGCGCGTACACCTGGGCCTTGGCGTTCTTTTCCGCGATATCAATGCCCTCCACCTTGTTGGTGCCCGCATAGACCTGGTTCAACAGGCTGTTCTTCAAGGCATTCTTGTACCAGCCCGCGAGGATCAGGGAATGGAAGATCTGCCTCAAGGGGGCGAAATTCTTGCCTTCATTCACTTCTTTTTCAAGCACCGGCAGGATCACCTCCCGCACCACATCCCGCGCCAGTTCGACGGTCTGGGTATTATCCGCGTCCGTTACAGCGGCGGCAATCCCCTGCGCCGCATGATAATCCGCCTCCAGCATCACCTTCAGGTGCGCTTTGGTCACGAACGCATTGCCTTCGTGCTGATAGACTTCCGCCACATCAGGTGTGATCCACACCTTATTGAAGGTGTCCACCGGAACTTGGGTATTACCGAACTTCGTATACACACGGCTGTAAATTTCATCCCAGAACTTGCGCCCCAGATCCTTTTCCGGGTACATGAGTGTGGA
>Ga0114951_10004161_pt1 | contig 14341 bp, 22 predicted proteins | sample AM7aDNAmetaG_FD_88677 | JGI IMG/M metagenome (GOLD analysis project Ga0114951, IMG submission 88677) | Freshwater microbial communities from Finland to study Microbial Dark Matter (Phase II) - AM7a DNA metaG | ecosystem: Environmental > Aquatic > Freshwater > Lake | place: Finland: Lake Alinen...
GGCCGCGGTAGATCCTGTCCGCATGGTCTACGGGGAATGCGCCCAGGTTGCGCTCCAGCAGGCCCAGGAGCGCCTTGGGGTAGCCGAGGGGATAGAGACGGCCATCTGCGCCTCAAAGGCCTTCCAGGTTCCTTGCTGGGCCGCTTTGAATGCGAATGGCATGAAGGCCTGGGAACCGCCGGCAGGGGTGAAGTCTGTGGTGGCGTTCGGAGACAACGATCAGAACTACACGGGCCAGGATTCGGCCTTCAGTCTTGCGCACCGGCTCTCCCGTCAGGGGTTCCAGGTTGAGGTTCAAATCCCCGCCACGCCCGGAACCGACTGGGCCGATTCCTTCGCTTCCGAGGTGGCCTGATGTCCGGTTACGCGAAACTCTCCGCCTCAATCGTCACCAGTTCTATCTGGTGCGAGGATGACAAGACCTTCCGCATGTGGATTGCCATGCTTGCGATGGCCGATGCCAAGGGGCATGTGGATGGGTCGCTCCCCGGGATGGCCTCCCTGTGCCGCATCACGATCCCCGAGGCCGAGGCCTCCCTGGTTCGCCTGCTGGCGCCTGACCCCTATTCCCGCACTCCCGACCATGACGGCCGACGCTTGATTGTTGCGCCTGGTGGGTGGTTGATCGTGAATTACGAACTCTACCGGAACCAGAGCCAAAGCAAGGACGGTAGCCGCGCCGAATACTTCCGACGCTACCGTGCGGGGAAGCGGGGTGCAGCATGACCGACCGCAACAACCCGCAACAGTTGCACAACGGTTGCGCAGTAACACGTAACGGTGCGATACCGATCCCTGCTTATGCTTATGCCTATGCCTGTACCAGGAAGGAACCTGTACCTAGGTTGGAACAATGGCTAGGCAGGGCCGACTGGGACCACCTCCGCGAGGAGCGGGTAGCCATCATGGTTGAGTCTGGCATCTGTGAGAACCGTGCGCTTGCCCTGGCAACCCATGACATCACCGTAAATCACGGGATTCGTCCAGCGTGTGAAGTATGACCAACTTCCGATCTGAAACCCTTCGCCGCCTGGCTAAGGACATCCCATCCTGCCAGTTGTGTGGGGCCTATAACCACGGCCAGGTGATCGGGGCGCACTCCAACCGCCTGGCTGACGGCAAGGGTCGGGGCCTCAAGGCTCACGATCTGGTGGCCTACGTTTGCGAGGCCTGTCATGCGGAGATCGACGGCGAAGGGGACCGCCAACTTCGGCACAACCAATTCCTCCAGGCCTACTACAACTCCACACTCTGGCTGCTGAGAGAGGGGCACCTTCAGATTCACGCATCGAGCATCTTCCCACTGGTGGACATGGCGGAACTGGGAGGGCCGCACCCATGAATAATTCCAAGATGTTACATTCACAACTTGCGTCTGGAGACGAAGATCCTACACTTGAGCATGGAGGAATACCATGCCCAACGCAGTCATCGACCTCGCTACCTACCTCGCAGCCCTCGAATACACCTTCGCTCCCGCCGATGGCGACCATCCCGAGTGGGACGAACCTCCTGAGCCCATCCGATGGCTCATCCCTGCCCTCAGGCTCCGATCAGCCTGAGACCCTCGACTGCGGGGATGACTGCCCTGGCTGCATTGTCTGCCACGCGCCCGAGGTGCGCCTATGACCCGCGCCAAGCTAGCAGAGCCCAAGTCCTACTTCCTGATCTCCCAGGAGGTGGCCGAGAACGCCACCAAGTTCATCCTCAACCTGCCGGTGGACTACGAGCACCCCATCGAGGTGCTGGTTCGGGAGCAACCCAAGAAGCGGAAACTCACCTTGAACCAGGCGATGTGGGCGGGCCCCCTCGCGGACATCGAGCGGGACGGGTGGTTCCGCGAGCGCCAGTTCAGCGCCGAGGTGTGGCATGAGCACTTCAAGGAGCTCTTCCTGCCCGATGACACCTCCCCAGACTTCGATCCGAGCCATGCCGTGGACGGCTATCGCAAGTGGGATGTGAACCCATGGAAGGACACCCGGGTCCTGGTGGGCAGTACCACCCAGCTCACCGACAAGGGCATGCGGCACTACCTCCTGCAGATCGAGGCCGAGGCCGCCACGGAGTATGGGGTCACCTTCACCACGCCAGAACCAACAGGGAGAACCCGTGGGTAGGCCCTCAGTCCTCAACCCCCGCACCAAGTCTGAGATCCTCAGGCGCCTTGCCATGGGGGAGAAGCGGTCAGCACTCCGTAAGGAGTTCAAGTTGACCGAGACAACATTCAGAAGGAACTTTTCGGCGGATGTGTCAAAAGTCCGAGATGTAGGAACGGCGCTGGCCACGGCAGAGATGGCCCTAGCCTCCCTCCCGATTTCGGCGCAAGTATCCGCCAGAACCCTCGCCGACCAGCTCAAGGGGATCAGCTCCAACGTGGCAAGCGCCGCCCTGGCTGGCAGCAAGACCGCCACCCGGCTGGCCACCCTGGCCAACGAGAGGGCCGAGGCGATGGGCGTGGACCTCATGGACCTCCCGGCCATCGCGGCCCTGGGGAAGACCGCCAACGAGGCCGCGGGGCTGGCCATGGGCCTCCTGAACGCCAACAAGGGCAACGCCCCGACGCCAGATGAGCTCTTCACCCCGGACGTGGCCGCCAAGATGCTCTCACTGCAGAATGGGAAGCCATGACCTGGGACCTCCTCCCCTACGCCGTGGGCCAGCTGCCCAGCTACGAGCCCGCTGCCCACCTGTGCTTCCTATCCGAGAAGTTGGAGGCCGTGGCCCGGGGCGAGTGCAAGCGGCTGATGATCTTCCTTCCACCAAGGCACGGGAAGTCCATGCTCGCCTCTCAGTTCTTCCCGGCCTGGTGGCTGGGCATGAACCCGGAGAAGTACATCATCGCCGCCAGCCACACCCAGGGGCTGGCTGACGACTTCGGGCGCAAGGTCCGCAACCTGATGGCCGACCCCCGGCATGGCGCCATGTTCCCCGGCTCGGCCCTGGCTGACGACAGCGCGGCCATGGCGCGGTTCCACACCGCCAAGGGGGGCACCTACCTGGGCGTGGGCGTTGGGGTGGCCATTGCGGGCCGCGGGGCGCACCTCCTATTGATCGACGACCCCATCAAGAGCCGGGAAGACGCCGAGAGCGACACCATGCGCGCCAGGCTCAAGTCTTGGTACCAGTCCGACGCCTACACCCGCCTCATGCCCGGGGCTGCCGTGGTGATCATCCAGACGCGCTGGCATCAGGCCGACCTGGCCGGCTGGCTGATCAAGGATCACATCCACGAGGGCTGGGAGATTGTGAACCTGCCCGCCCTGGCCGAGCAGGACGACCAGCTGGGCCGCCCCGAGGGGCAGCCGCTCTGGCCGGAGCAGTTCCCGCTGGCCGCACTGGAGCGCCTACGCCTCGCCATCGGTAGCCGGGACTGGAACGCCCTCTACCAGCAGCGCCCCGCTGCGGTCGAGGGGGGATTATTCAAGCTGCACTGGTTCAAGCGCTATGGCACCGCCCCCGCCAAGTTCCAGCGGATCATCCAGTCTTGGGACACCGGCATGAAGGCCGCCGAGGTGAACGACCCCAGCGTCTGCACCACCTGGGGTGAGACCGAGACCGGCTACTACCTGCTGGACGTGCTTCGGCGCCGCATGGAATACCCCGAGTTGCGCCGCATGGCCCAGAGCCTGGCCGAGAAGTGGCACCCCCACTCCGTGCTGATCGAGGACAAGGCCAGCGGCCAGAGCCTGCTCCAGGAGCTGCGCGCCAACACCAAGCTGCCCGTGCTGGGGATCGAGCCAAAGGGCGACAAGGTGGTCCGCGCCCAGTCCGTCAGCCCCCTGGTCGAGGCCGGGAAGGTCTTCATCCCCGAAGTCGCGCCCTGGCTGCCGGATCTCGAGGCCGAGCTCCTGAACTTCCCCAACGTCGCCCATGACGACCAGGTGGACAGCATGACCCAGGCCCTGAGCTACCTCAGCGGCGCCAGCGGGGAGTCCATGGGCATTTTCGAGTTCTACCGCCGCAAGGCTGAAGCCCTGAAGAGAGAAAGGGAAGCATGATTCACTGGGCCGCCCACGAAACCGACCGCCTGCGCTACGGCGTAGTCTTCTGCCTGATCGTGGCCTGCGCGCTGCCGATGGGGATCGCCACGGCGGTGCCCAAGTGAGCGAGGAGATGGAAGCCGCCAAGCTCGAGGTCAACTCCACCCGGGAGGTGGTCAAGGAGGCCCTGCGCGCCGCCAACACCGCCGAGGATGCCCTCGCCCAGGCTCGTATCGCCCACAACGCAGCCCAGAAGCGCCTGCAGGACGCCATCGACGTCTGGGTGGACGCATGACCGAGCCCGCCCGGATCCGCTACCACGTGACCCCGGTGATCGACCCCGAGGGCGACGGCCACCGGATCGTGCTGCTCTGCCAGACCACCGACCTGGCGGGCTGCACAGTCGGCTTCCTGCGCCGGGGTCTGGGTGTCTGGCCGCTGGGGCAGGGCCCCGCCATCATCCTGGCCACCGAGGCCGCTCGTGAGGAGGCTGCCTGCTGGGAGGCCACCGCCAACGCATGCAGGGACCAGCTGCTGGCCCGACTCAAGGATCAGGAATGACCGAAGCCCCGCGCCCCGAGGACATCCTCCAGATCCTGCAGGCCCTGGTCCCCGACTTTGACATCGTGGCCTTCCAGCGGGTCGCCGGTGGCCGCCAGTGGTATGTGCCCAGCCTGCGCCGCCAGTCGATGGAGGAGGCCAAGGAGGCCATTCGCAGCGACCCCTGCCGCGACTACAAGGTCGTCTCCCGGCGCTACAAGGTCAGCGTGGCCTTGGTCTACGAGGTCTGGAACGAGCTGGCAGGCTGAAGATTTTCCACGGTCCTGGGATGACGGCGGAATGGGGACACCTGAGTCTTCAGGTCGAGGACTTCATGGCGGACCAGACGGGACAGGCTCAGGGCCTACCCTCACAGGGTTCGATTGCCGTCGAAATTACTCTCGCGCAACTGCTTCAGGTGATGCCGACAGCCCTGGAGCGGGCGCCCCTGTTTCTGACCTACATCCAGGAGACGCTGGATCGGTATGAGATCAGCGCCTCACCCCTGCGGGTCGCGCACTTCCTGGCTCAGATCGCTCATGAGAGCGGCGAGCTGCGCTACACCCGGGAGCTCGCCAGTGGCACGGCCTACGAAGGGCGCCTCGACCTGGGGAACACCGAGCCAGGTGACGGCGTGATCTTCAAGGGCCGCGGGCTGATCCAGATCACCGGCCGCGCGAACTACAGCAAGGTCAGCGCGGCGCTCTATGGCGATCAGTCCCTCCTCGAAACGCCGACCTTGCTGGAAACCAAGGAAGCCGCCTGCCTGAGTGCCGGCTGGTTCTGGGATGCGCACCACCTGAACGTGCTGGCTGATCAAGATCTCCTGGAGAACATCACCCGGCGCATCAACGGCGGCGTGAATGGCCTGGCCGACCGCGCGGCCTATCTGGTGAAAGCTAAGCAGGCCTTCGGCATCAGCCCTGTGACGGTGACGGCATGACCGGGCGCCGCAAATACCGGGATCTACCCCTGAGGCACGAGCCCACTGCGCAGCCGTTCGAGACGTCCATTCCCCTCCCCGCCGTGCCATGCAGCCCCCAGAGCATGGCCCAGCTGGCGGGGGCCCAGCAGATGCTGGCTGCCGTCGTCCAGTCGCTCACGGAGCGGGTCGAAGCCATTGAGAAGCAGGTGGCCGCATGACCGACTTCGACTGGCGTTCATTCGTGAAGAAGGTCGCCCCGTTCATCGGGACCGCACTGGGTGGTCCTCTCGGCGGCGCTGCTGCGTCTGCTCTGGCTGGTGCTCTCGGGGGGGATCCCACCAAGACCACGGACCAGCAGCTGGCCGCCATGGTCCAGAACGTCACCCCTGAACAGCTTCTAGCCCTCAAGAACGCCGAGAACGACTTCGCCCTCAAGATGCAGGCCCTAGGCTTTCAGCACGAGACCGACCTGCTGCAGACCGCGGCGACCGACCGCGCCAGCGCACGAACTCGCGAGACTGTGGTCAAGGACTGGACGCCGCGGGTGCTCGCCTACGGCGTGACGGCGGGCTTCTTCGGACTCCTCTTCTGGCTCATGCGCCACGAGGTGCCCCCCCCATCGAAGGACATCCTGAACGTGATGCTGGGCTCCCTCGGGACGGCCTGGATCAGCGTCGTGACCTACTACTTTGGCTCCAGTGCTGGCTCTCAGCGCAAGGACGAACTGCTCCAGCAATCCGTGCCTGCGTCGGGGGTCCAGTGAACGACGCGACTCAGAACCTGATCCTGGAATGGCTCGTTGGGGGCCTGGTCACCATCTTGCTGATGGTCGTAGCCTTCTTGGCCAAGCGCTGGTTCGATCACGTGGACAGCCTCCAGGGATCCATGGATCAGCTCCGGGAAAGCATCCTCGGCCTGTCTGACAAGTTCGTGACCCAGGTCCAGCACGAGAAGGACATCGAAGCGCTGCGCCTCTTCGGGCGCCGGACCACGGACCACTGCCCTATCGATGGCTGTCCCTATGATCAGACCGCCCCGGGTCAGTTCACCCAAGCGGCCAAGAAGGAAGGCAGACCCTGATGGCCAACGCATCCGGCGCGAAGGCGACCCAGTTCTCGAACGGCTTCATCGGCCAGGTGGTGGCCGGTCTGCGCTTCGCCGTGACGGGTAAGGCCCCTGGTGCCGGTGACTGGTTCGGCCCTGGCCAGCCCATGGCCCCGGCGGCCCCGCCCGAGGTAGCAGGACGCCGGTTCGACTACCCTGTCAGCGCCAACATCACCTACACCCCCAAGGCCGAGAACAACAACCTGGGCGTGAGTTTCGACCAGCTGCGCAACCTCGCCGACAGCCTGGACATCCTGCGGCTGGTGATCGAGACCCGCAAGGACCAAGTCGCCAAGATGGCCTGGACCATCAAGGCCAAGGATGGCAAGACCGTCTCCGACTCCAAGATCCAGGAGCTCAACGATCTCTTCGCGTTCCCTGACGGCCACAACGACTTCCACGCCTGGATCCGGCGCATCCTCGAGGACCTCTTCGTCCTGGACGCTCCGGCGATCTACGTGCAGCGGACCAAGGGCGACAAGGTGTTGGCCTTCGAGCCCATCGACGGCGCGACCATCAAGCGGCTGTTGGACGAAGGTGGCCGCACTCCCCAGGACGGCCCGGCCTACCAGCAGATCCTGAAGGGCCTGCCCGCGGCCGACCTGACGGTCAACGACCTGGTCTACCAGCCGCGGAACATGCGGAATCACATGATCTACGGCTACGGCCCGGTCGAGCAGATCGTGGTCACGGTCAACATCGGCATCCGCCGCATGCTGGGGCAGCTCGCCTACTTCACCGATGGCTCCGTGCCCGATGCCATCGCCGAGACCCCGGCAAACTGGACGGCCGAGCAGGTGGAGCAGTTCCAGGACTACTGGGACAGCATCCTGAGCGGGAACGACCAGCAGCGTCGCCACCTGCGCTTCGTGCCGGCGGGCGCGAAGTTCCAGCAGTTGAAGCCCGAGCTGCTCCAGGACAAGTTCGACGAGTGGCTGGCCCGGATCATCTGCTACTGCTTCAGCGTCAGCCACCAGCCCTTCGCCTCCCAGGTGAACCGCGCCACGGCCGCCACCGCCCAGGACGCGGCACTGCAGGAGGGCCTGGCGCCCATCCTGCTCTGGATCAAGGCTCTCATCGACCGCCTGCTCCGACAGTACCTGAAGGCGCAGGACGTGGAGTTCTCCTGGAAGGAGGACGAGGCCCAGGATCCGCTCGTGGAAGCTCAGATCGACCAGATCCTGGTGAGCACCGGCATCTTGACCGTGGACGAGTGCCGGGATAAGCGCGGTTACAAGCCGCTGCCCGAGCCGGTCGTCGAGGCGCCCGCCGCGCCCATCGTGCCCTTCGACCCCGCTGGAGCTGCTCCACCCCACCAGGGGGCGCCCGTTCTGGCCCCCACTGAACCAGCCGCCTCCGGGGTCGATTCAAAGAAGGAACCAGTCGGAACTGCCGCTGCCGAGAAGGTAGCGAAGGCCGCACGGCTGCGCTCTGCCAAGCCCAACCCCAAGCGCGAGAAGGCCGTCCGCGCTGCGGTGAAGAAGTGGCAGCGGGCCCTCCCTGGTAAGGTGGCCGCCCAGATCACCGCCCAGGTCGGCAAGGTGGACAAGGCCGCCGAGGATCGCGCCCACAAGATCACCAGCGCCGTGAACCTGAACACCGACCCCTTGGCCAAGGCCCTGCTGCCGATCTACGAGGAGGCCTACAAGGAGGCCGCCGCTGATTCTGGAATCGACGTCACGGACGCCATGCTCGAAGTGGTCAACGATGGCGCGGTGGCCTGGGCCGAGCAGCATGTGGGCGACCTGATCACCAACATCAACAGCGCCACCAGGGACTTCATCCGCACGGACGTCACCCAGGCGCTGAACGAGGGCGCGTCCACCGCCGAGCTCGCGGACCTCCTCTCCGACAACTACGCCTTCAGCGATGCCCGGGCCGAGACCATCGCCCGCACGGAGATGGCCCACGCAGCCGTGTCGGGGACGCTGGATTCCTGGAAGCAGAGCGGCGTCGTGGACCACGCGGAGTTCGATGCCGCCCCCGACTGCTGCGAGGAGTGCAGTGGCGAGGATGGCACCAAGATCGATTTCGACACCGACCCCCAGGACTTCATGCACCCGAACTGCAGGTGCGGCGTGAAGGCAATTCTCAGCGACGCCACGGAGGATTAGATGCGCTTTTTCGGATCTATCGAGAAGACCTACAAGGACGACGCCGGCCACCTCATCGTCTGCGGGCATGCCTCGACCGAGGCCCTGGACAGCCAGGGCGAGATCGTGACGAAGGAGGCCATGGGCGCGGCCCTGACCGACTACATGAAGTTCGCCAACGTGCGCGAGATGCACCAGCCGAGCGCCGTGGGCAAGACCCTCCTGGCCGAGCAGGACGAGAAGGGCACCTACATCGAGGTGAAGGTGGTGGATCCCACCGCCGCCATGAAGTGCTCGGAGGGCGTCTATAACGGCTTCTCCATCGGCGGGAAGGCCAGTGCCCGCGACCCCCTCGCCAAGAACACCATCACCGGCCTGCGTCTCACCGAGATCAGCCTGGTCGACCGCCCCGCCAACCCTGAAGCCATTTTCACGATGTTCAAGCTCGATGACGAGTTGGGAGAAGAAGCCGTGTCCACCGAAACGACTGTCCAGAAGGGCATGGACCACGTGGCCCAGCTCGCCTACATCCTGAAGACCCTCGGTTACATGGTCGACGACCAGGCCAGCGAGGCGAAGCGCGAGGGCGACAACAGCCCCGTGCCCGCCTTCCTCCAGTCCTGGCTGGCTCAGGGCGCCGAGATCCTGAAGACCATGACCGCCGAGGAAACCGCCGAGCTGGTGGCCGCCGCCGGCCAGAACCTCGTGCCCGAGACTGTGGCCGATGAGGTGGTTGCTGAGTTCCTCCAGGGCGATGCCGCCACCCAGAACGCCGTGCAGGATGCCGTCCAGATGGCCGCGGCCACTGACGGCCTGGAGAAGAAGGGCGCCAAGTTCTCCAAGGACTTCATCGAGAACTGGGTCCGCATCAAGAACGTCCTGAGCCAGAACATCAACGAGATGGACAGCCTGGTCTTCCCCGCCCTCGGCACCGCTATGGACGATGGCCACGCCGCCAACTTCATCGCCAACCCCAACGAACTGGCGCAGCCCGAAGGCCCCCGCGGCGACCAGGGCACGCCCATGGGCTCCGTGGATACCAACCCCGACAGCGACACCTTCGGGACCACTCTGCAGACCGTCCAGCCCAGCCAGGGCGCACCCGGCAAGGCCGACGTCGACATCGACATCACCAAGGGCCACGACGATGACCTGGCGAAGATCGCCACCCTGATCTCGGAAGTGGAGAAGCTCGCAGCGGACAAGGAGACCCTCGCCAAGCGGGTCGCCGAGCTCGAGGCCGAGCCCGCTCCCGCCAAGGCCAAGGTGCTGAGCCTCGGCAAGGCCGAAGACGTGGTGAAGAACACGGAACCCTCCGCCGTGGAGAAGCTCCGCACCAGCAAGAACCCCGTGGACGTCATGAAGGCGATCCACCTCTCCCCCGGAAACCTCGGCTACCCCAAGTAGCACCCCCACAACCCTCCTTTGGCGGATCGAACCGCCCCGGAGTTTCACCATGTCCCTCCCTTCCGGCGTCACCGCCGAAACCATCGGCCTGGCCAAGGCCGCCCTGGGCAGCCCCAGCGAAGACCAGATCGCCAAGAACTACACCCAGTCCCTGGGCCTCATCAACTACGACCTGCAGCCGGTCGCCCTGAACCTCTTCCCGGTCCTGGCTCCCCTGCGCAACATCATCCCCCGCGTGGCGGGCAACGGCGGCACGGCGACCAACTGGCGCGCCATCACCGGCCTGAACACCACCAACATGCTGGCGGGCGTCTCCGAAGCCAACCGCTCCGGGTTCATCACCAGCACCGCCGCCAACTTCGTCGCCAGCTACAAGGGCCTCGGGTTGGAAGACTACGTGAGCTTCGAGGCTGACTATGCTGCCTCCGGCTTCATGGACGTCAAGGCCCGCGCCGTCGCCAACCTCCTGGCCGCGGTGATGATGGAAGAGGAGCGCGTGATCGTCGGCGGCAACGCTGGCCAGGCGCTCGGCACCGCCAACACCCCGACCGTGGCTACCAGCACCACCGGCGGCGCCATCGCCACCGGCATTGCGGTCTACGTGGCCTGCGTCGCGCTCACCATGGATGGCCTGCGTCAGGCTTCCGTGGCCGGCGGTCTCCCTGGCCAGCTCAGCCGCACCAACGCTGACAGCACCACGGACACGATGGGCGGCGGCAACGGTCAGGTCAGTGCCCTCACTGCGAACGCCACCACCGGCGCCGGTTCGACGAACTCGATCCAGGCGTCCGTGGTCCAGAAGGCTGGCGAAGTCGCCTATGCCTGGTACTGGGGCCCCACCGGCGGCGCCAACATGGCCCTCGGCGCCATCACCACGATCAACAGCATCAACATCACCACCGCCGTCGGCACTGGCACCCAGAAGGCCAACGACGCCAAGGTGAACACCGACTACAGCCAGAACGCCCTGGTCTACGACGGCCTGCTCAGCCAGATCATGCCCGCCGGCTCGCTGACCACCTACGACTCCACCCTCGCCTCCGCCACCATCTACACCTCCGCCACGGCCAACGCCCTGGTAGGCCAGATGGCGACCGGTGTGGCTGGCACGGGCACCGCGCTCACCTCGGACAACTCCGGCGGCGTGGTCGAGATCGACCAGATGCTCCAGAACTTCTGGAACCTCTACCGCCTGAGCCCCAGCAAGATCCTGGTGAACGCTCAGGAAGCCAAGAACATCAACAAGAAAGTGATGGCGGCCTCCACCGGCTCCCTGTTCCGCTTCAACACGGACTGGGCTGGCAGCGGCGACCAGGCGGGTATCGGTGGCACTGGCACCCGGGCCTACTACAACAAGTTCACGGGCCAGATGCTCCAGATAATGATCCACCCGTTCATCCCCGCGGGCACGATCGTCTTCTGGTCGGATTCGATTCCCTACCCGCTCAGCGGCGTGGGCAACACGATCCAGATCAAGATCCGGCGCGACTACTACCAGCTCGAGTGGCCCGTGACCAAGCGGCGCTACGAGTACGGCGTCTACCTCGACGCGGTGCTCCAGAACTACGTGCCCATCGCCTTCGGCGTGCTCCGCAACATCGCCAACGGCTAGGCCTGACCCGGCAGGGGGGCTCCGGCTCCCCTGCCACTTCTTCGGAGTCGCGATGCCCACCATTCCGGACCCGCGCACTCCTCCCGCCCCACCGCTCCACATTCCCACCGGAGAACCCATGGCAGTCACGATGAAAGCGCCCGAAGGCTGTGGCGGCCTGTGCATCGAGGGCCGGCAGTACACCCCCAGCAAGAAGGGCCTGGCCAAGGTCCCCGACGACTCCGTCCGCCTCCTGCTCGACTGGGGCTGGGTCGTCGCCCCGCCCGAGGACTCGGACGATCCCGAAGCCGCTGCCGCCTACCTGGCCGCCAGCACGCTCCAGGACCAGGTCGTCGAGGGCAAGGCTGAGATCGCCGCACTGAACCAGGAAGAGGCCGAGCGCACTGCCACTCTCGAGGCCATCAACGCGCAGATGTTCGGGAAGTAATCCATGGCCGCGTCCGATCTGGTCTCCTTGGCAGAGGTTAAGTCGTGGTTGAACATCACCACGACCAATGATGATGCCATGCTGAGCACGCTGATCACCCAGATCAGCGGCTGGGCCGACGGTTACGCCAACCGGACCCTCTACACGAACACCTACACTCTCGTCTGTGATGGCCGGGGCGAGACTCGCAAGATCGTCCCCAACTGGCCGATCACGGCGGTTGCCTCCGTGATGATCGATGGCGTCTCCATCCCCGCCAGCCCGGATGGCATCAAGCCCGGCTTCGTCTTCGACACCACCCTGCCGCGCATCACGCTCATCGGCTACCTCTTCGGCGTGGGCCAGTCCAACGTGGTCATCAACTACACCGCGGGCTACTCGATCTTCCCCAACCAACTGATTCTCGCAGCCAAGCAGCTGGTCGGCGCCCGCTACCGCTCGCGCTCCTGGCAGGGGAAGACCAGCGCCAACGGCCCCGCCGGCCAGAGCGCTAACTACTACATCACCGACGAGGCCACGCCCGAGGTGCTCCGGATCCTCGACTCCTTCCGCCGGGTGACGCCATGGTGACCGCTGAGTTCATTGGCGTGGAGAAGGTGCTGTCGCTCATGGAGTCCATGCGGCCAGGTGTGTCTGCCGGGATCAAGGCCGAGATGCTTCGCCAGACCATCACGCTCCAGAACAAGGTGAAGAGCAGCTATCTCAGTGGGAATCCGCTCAATGTGCGCACGGGGCGCCTGAAGAACTCCATCACCCAGAAGGTCACGGAGTCCGATGGCCACTTCGAGGGCATCGTCGGGACCAACGTCAAATACGGCCGGTACTGGGAGAAGGGCTTCGACCGCAAGGTTGGTGCCGGTGCTCGCGGTGGGCCCAGGACCATCACCTCCGCCCTGGCCCTGGCGAAGTATTTCATGCTCCACCAACCAGGCACAAAGCACTACGCCGCGCGGCCCTTCCTGGTCCCCGCTCTCAATGAGCTTTCGCCCTCCATCCGCGCAGCGCTCATCGCCGCAGTGCAGAAGGCGGTGAAGAAATGAGCTACCGGGAGACCATCGCCAGCACTCTGCTCACCACCCTGGCCACGGCTGCGGGTGTCTCTGCCTCCAGCCGTCACTTCACGGCCTTTGACGAGGTGGCGGCTGGGGACTACCCCTATCTGATTCTCATGCAGGACCGGGAAATCATCGACCCGACCATGCAGCAGGGAGGGAGCCCCGCCGCTGAGCACCGGATGCAGTTTAAGGTGATGCTCTACGCCATCGGCGATGGCACTGAGAACACCGTCCCGGCCACGCAGCTGAACAACATGCTGGATGCCATTGAGGACGCGCTGCGCCCCAGGGGCCTCCAGAGCCGCTACCAGACGCTCGGACTGAGCTATGTGATGTGGACCGTCATCAACGGCCCCATCGAATACGACGGCGGAGCCTACGGGAACTTCGGCATCGCCGTGATCCCCATTGAAGTCGCCTATTCCTAAGGAGGTCTCCATGCCTGACGAACCCGAAGCCCCCACAGAGCCCCAGGACGCCCCCGTGGCGACCCCTGAGCCAGCCGCCGCCCCTTCGCCCCAGCCCGAAGCCCCTGCGCCCGTGCTGCCCCAGTGGGAGCGCGAGATCGAGGTCTTCTGGGCCAACGTCTTCGCCAACGTCTCCAGCAAGGTCGAGACCCCCATCCACAACTACCTGCTCACCGAAACGGAGGCGCTGAAGGCTCGCCTGAAGTCGCTCTTCTAGTCACCAACCCTCCTTTGGCCGCTTTGAAACGGCCCCCACGGAGCCCGCCATGTCCCAACCGCTCTTCGGAACGGGTCTGCTGACCCTCACTCCCAACCTCACTGCCCCCGTCACCCCCACCGTCGTCGCCGTCCTTCAGGACATCAGCCTCGACGCCTCCTACAAGGTGGTCGACCTCATCGGCAACCTCCAGTTCGCCGTGGACAAGGCCAAGGCCGAGGCCAAGCTCTCCGGCAAGTTCAAGACCGGCTACTTCGCCGGTGGCCTCATCCAGGCCATCCTGGCGGGCTCCACCAGCGCCGTCGGGTCCGTCCAGCCGATCATGTCGGAGCAGTTCACCCTGTCCGGGGCGACCTACACCACCTCCAAGGGCGCCCTCACCACCGTGGACCTCGGCGTCTTCGACACCACGGCCAACAAGTTCCTCACCCGCGTCACCTCCGGCGCCGTCACCGGCCAGTACTCCTTCACGGAAACGACGGGCGTCTACCTCTTCGCCGCCGCTGACAACACC
>Ga0114951_10004164_pt1 | contig 14331 bp, 12 predicted proteins | sample AM7aDNAmetaG_FD_88677 | JGI IMG/M metagenome (GOLD analysis project Ga0114951, IMG submission 88677) | Freshwater microbial communities from Finland to study Microbial Dark Matter (Phase II) - AM7a DNA metaG | ecosystem: Environmental > Aquatic > Freshwater > Lake | place: Finland: Lake Alinen...
CACCGGCAAGTGGACGGTCATCAATTCACAGGACCTCGGCATCCCGATCACGCTCATGGCCGAAGCGGTGTATTCCCGTTGCGTTTCCGCGTTGAAAGACGAACGCGTGAAGGCGGCGAAGAAATTGAAAGGCCCGCGCCCCGCGCTCACGAGCATAGCCGCGAATCCCGAAAAGAAAAAGCAGTTCATCGCCGACATCCGCGACGCGCTTTACGCCTCGAAAATCGTCAGCTACGCGCAGGGCTACATGCTTATGCGCGCGGCGGCGGCGGAATATAAATGGAATCTCAACTACGGCGGCATCGCGTTGATGTGGCGCGGCGGCTGCATCATCCGCTCGCGTTTCCTCGGCAAGATCAAGGAAGCCTACGACAGCAATCCGAAGCTGATGAACCTGATGCTGGACGATTATTTCCGCGGCGAAATCAAGCGCTCGCAAAAGGGCTGGCGCAACATCGTCGCGACAGCGGCGAAGAAGGGGATTCCCGTGCCCGCATTCAGCACCGCGCTGGCGTTCTACGATCAATACCGTTCCGCCGTGTTGCCGGCGAACCTTTTGCAGGCCCAACGCGATTACTTCGGCGCACACACTTATGAACGTGTGGACAAGCCGCGGGGCGAATTCTTCCACACGAACTGGACCGGTCGCGGCGGCACGACGGCCAGCAGCACTTACAACGTGTAAGCTGTGGCGGCGCTCGGCAGAGCGCCGCATTTTTCTTATTCAATCAGCGGCGCTCTGCCGAGCCGCCGCTACAAGAAATTCAAAAGCGCGGGCTTCGTCCCGCGCTTTTTCTTTCCCCAAACATAAAGGTTTTATTGACGCGCCAGCGCATCGAGATGAAAATCCCGCATGGCAAAACCTGAACTGAAGATCGAGAAAATCACCAGCGGCATTGGCGCGGCGCCGAAAAAGGGCGACACCGTGTCCGTCCACTACACCGGCAGGTTCATGGACGGCAAAAAGTTTGACAGCTCCGTTGACCGCAACGAGCCGTTCGCGTTCGTGCTCGGCGGCGGCCAAGTCATCGCCGGCTGGGATATTGGCGTGGCCACGATGAAAATCGGTGACAAGGTGAAGATGACCATCCCGCCCGAACTCGCCTACGGCCGCGACGGCTACCCCGGCGCCATTCCGCCGAACTCCACCTTGATTTTCGAGGTCGAATTGCTCGGCATCAACTGACGGCCGCACCGTCTTGTCCCATGAGAAAACTCCACCTGTTTTTACCGGCGCTGCTCGCGGCGGTTTTGATTTTGGGCGCGACCGGTTGCAACAGCGTTTACTACGCGGCCTATGAAAAGGTCGGCGTCTACAAACGCGATCTGCTCAAGAAGCGGGTGATCGAGGCGCGCGATGACCAGCAGGCGGCCCAGAAGGAGTTCAAGGACGCCCTGACGCGGTTGAAGGAAATCACGAAGTTCGACGGCGGCGAAGCCGAAAGCGCCTACCGCTCGCTCCAAAGCGATTATGAAGACTGCGTGAAACAAGCAGATGCCGTGCATGGCCGCATCCGCGCGGTGGAGTCCGTGGCCGGCGACCTGTTCGCCGAATGGGAAAAGGAAAACGACGAGATCAGCACGCCGTCGCTGCGGTCCGCCAGCCGGGAACAGCTCGCAACCACGCGGCAGCGTTACAACGAGCTGCACAGTGCGCTGGTGAGCGCCGAACAAACCATGACGCCGGTCCTGCGGCAGTTCCATGACTACGTTCTCTATCTCAAGCATAACCTGAATGCCCAAGCCATCGCGTCGCTCAAAGGCGAGGCCACGAACATCCAGACGGAGATCGGCCGGCTCATCGAGCAGATGAACAAGTCCATCGCGCGGGCTGATGAATTTGTCAAAGGCATGCAATAACGGCGTCTCCGGAGGAAATTTCCGCTCGCCAGCCGGACAGCTTTTGCTAATCTCGCCGCCGCCATTGAGGCAAACCAAACCATTCCTATGAAAAAATATCTCGTTGAATTCATCGGCACCTTCTTTCTCGTTTTGACCGTCGGCATGACAGTCATTGATCCCGGCGCTGGCGCGCTCGCGCCGCTGGCGATCGGCTCGGCGCTGATGATCATGGTTTACGCGGGCGGCCACGTCTCCGGCGGCCATTACAATCCGGCCGTGACGATTGCCGTGTGGCTGCGCGGGCGTTGCGCCACCGCCAATGTTCCGGCCTATCTCATCGCGCAGGTGCTCGGCGCCGCCGCCGCCTCTTTTCTGGCGTTGGAATTAAAAGGCCACCCTTCGAACATCCACGCGTTGGACCCCAACGTCCCGCACGCGCTGATCGCTGAATTCATCGGCACGTTCGCGCTTTGCTACGTCGTGCTGAACGTCGCGACGGCCAAAGCCACGGCAGGCAATTCCAACTACGGTCTCGCCATCGGCTTCACGGTCATGGTCATGGCCTTTGCGCTCGGCGGCATTTCCGGCGGAGCATTCAATCCGGCGGTCGCCGTGGGCATCACGCTGATGGGACTGGCGGCCAAGGCGAAAATCTGGATTTATCTCGTTGGCAATTTCGCCGCCGCTGTCGTCGCCGCGCTGGTGTTCAAGTTTGTGAACCCGGACGACAAGTGAACCCGCCGGATGATTGGAGGAATTGGAGAAGGTTGAACAAACCCGCTCCATTCATTGATTCAATCCTCCATAAATTCATCTCTGAACTCTCCCGTGCCGCCTGCGACCTTTCTCCGCGAAACGTCAGGCGGCACCCTGCTTTCGGTGAAGCTCCAGCCGCGCGCTTCGAAGAATGAAATCTGCGCCCCGCTTGGTGATGAACTGAAAATCAAGGTCACCGCCCCGCCGGTCGATGCGGCGGCCAACCACGCGCTCGTGGAGTTTCTCGCGGATCAACTGGATTGTTCCCGGGGCCGGGTCGAATTGATTCGCGGCCACACTTCGCGGCACAAGACCATCCTGCTGCACGGCTTCAAGCCGGAGGAAATCCTGCCGAAATTCTCCGGCGGCGCGGGCGGGGGGTAAATCGGTCTGCCGGCGGCAGCCGTCCTGCGACTAATAAACTTGCCATCCCTCCTGTAGAAATCTAATGTCTAACTGCGATTGTTTCCGTTGGAAAAACCCGCTGGGTGTAGCTGGGAGTTCATCTGTTTGGCCGATCCTGTTTTCAACCGCAACTGACCCGGTTATGCGGGCGGTAACTGTCGTTTGAATGATCATGTCACATCCTCAAATTATCCAGGGCGGAATGGGCGCCGGCGTTTCCAACTGGCACTTGGCCCGCGCGGTCGCGCAGACCGGTCAGCTCGGCGTCGTTTCCGGCACCGCTCTGGCCGCGATTCTCGTCCGCCGGTTGCAAAACGGCGATCCCGACGGCCAGATGCGCCACGCTCTGGAACAATTTCCCGTGCCCGGCGTTGCCGATAAAATTCTCGCGGATTATTACGTTCCCGGCGGCAAGGCTGCCAACACCCCCTTCAAACTCACGCCGTTGCCTGGCTTGGAACCGGGACCGGACTATGTGGCGCTGACCGTCGCGGCAAATTTCGTGGAGGTATTTCTCGCCAAGGAAGGTCATGCCGGGCTGGCCGGCATCAATTTTCTGGAAAAAATCCAGTTCCCCACGCTGCCGTCCATCTTTGGCGCGATGCTGGCGGGTGTGGATTATGTGCTGATGGGTGCGGGCATTCCGCGCGCCATTCCCGGCGTGCTCGACCAGCTCGCGCGCGGGGAAGCCGTCCAGTTGAAAATGGACATCGAGGGCGGGCAGGCCGGCGAAGAATTTTATTCCAAGTTCGATCCCGCCGCCTTTTGCGGCGGCAGCGCCCCGCAGTTGAAGCGCCCGTTCTTCCTCGGCATCGTCGCCTCGGCCACGCTGGCGATGACGCTGGCCCGGAAATCCAGCGGCCAGGTCGACGGCTTTATCGTCGAGGGCGAAACGGCCGGCGGGCACAACGCCCCGCCCCGCGGTGCGTTGCAATTGAGCGCGGCCGGCGAACCGGTTTACGGGCCGCGCGACGTGGTGGAGCTGGAAAAAATCCGCGACTTGAAACTGCCTTTCTGGCTGGCGGGTGCTTACGGTGCCGCCGGCAAACTGGGCGAAGCCTTGAGCCTCGGAGCCGCCGGCATCCAGGTCGGCACCGCCTTTGCGTTCTGCGAGGAATCCGGCATCTGCCCTGATGTCAAGCAGCAGGTTTTTCAACTCAGCCGCGAAGGAAAGCTACGCGTATTTACGGACCCGCTCGCGTCGCCCACGGGTTTTCCGTTCAAGGTGGTGCAACTGCCCGGCACGTTGTCGGACACCAAAAATCTTCCGCCGCGGGAGCGCCGCTGTGATCTTGGTTTTCTCCGGCATGCCTATCGCAAGCCGGACGGCACACCCGGTTATCGCTGCCCCGCCGAGCCGGTGGAGGATTACATCCGCAAAGGCGGCACACTCGAGGAAACCGTCGGCCGCGAATGTGTCTGCAACGGGCTGATGGCCACGATCGGCCTTGCCCAGGTAGGTTTGGAAAATAATTCCTCCCTGCCGCTCGTCACCGCCGGTAATGATGTCGCGCAGGTCGCCCGGTTCCTGCAACCGGGCCGCGACTCCTACACCGCCGCTGACGTTGTCCGGCTCCTGCTTGAGAAGGGTGGGAAAATTGTCGCGCCGCCGGTGGAAAACAGGCAGTCGGTCGAGGGCTGATCCAGCAGGCAGCGGCCAGTGTCGGATCACCCGGATCGGACTTCGCGGACGCAGGCGCATGAACGTTCCCAACTGGCGGACCCGCGCAAATTCCTTGTCACCTCTTCGCACTTTCCAACCACCTATGCGACGTTATGATGACAACAAATACTATGTCGGTCGCCGTCAACAACGACGCTGAACTGGTGAATGGAACCCTGGAAGGCAATCGGGACGCCTTTGGACAGATCGTTTCACGTTACCAATCGCTCATCTGCTCGCTGGCCTACAGCGCCACCGGCAGCCTGGGTCAGAGCGAAGATCTGGCGCAGGAAACCTTCATCACCGCGTGGAAGCACCTCGGCCATTTGCGCGAACGAGATAAGCTCCGTTCCTGGCTTTGCGGCATTGCGCGCAACCGCATCAATAGTTTTCTCCGCCGCGAAGGCCGTGAACCCATCCGCTCGGCCGAGTCATTGGAAAATGTTTCTGAAACCCATTCGGCCGAGCCGCTGCCCCCCGATCAAACCATTAGCAACGAGGAGCAGGCAATCCTGTGGCGCTCGCTCGAACGCATCCCGGAACTTTATCGCGAACCGCTGGTCTTGTTTTATCGCGAACATCAATCCGTCGAAGCCGTCGCCCAAAATCTGGACCTGACCGAGGACACCGTGAAGCAGCGCCTTTCGCGCGGGAGAAAATTATTGTCCGAGCAAGTTCTCGCGTTCGTCGAAGGCGCGCTGGAACGGACCAATCCGGGCAAGGCGTTTACCATTGGCGTGCTGGCCGCGCTGCCGGCCACCCTCGCCACTTCGGCAAAAGCCGCCACGCTTGCCGCTGCCGCAGCCAAAGGCGGCGCGGCGGCCAAGACCGCCGGCATAATGGGATTTATCGGCGTGATTTTGAGTCCGCTGATGATTCTTTTCGGCAACTACATCCCATATCGTCTGGGCCTCGCCGAAGCCAGGACGGTTGAGGAACGCCGCCACATTAAATCATTTTACCGGAAAATATGGACCATCACATTTGGACTCTTCGCCTGCCTTACAATATTGATGCTGTGCAATCGCCGGAGCTTGGGCAACCAATCCTGGCCGGAACTCTTGAGCCATTTATTCTGCGGCTTGGTGGTGATATATCTCCTCACCATTTTCATTTCTGTCGCCGTCATGTTGCGGAACCGGAAAAAATATTTGACTCGGATCCTGGCAAAGGAGCACGGTGGTGTTTTTCCAAAACCAATTTGGGAATACCGCAGCCCAATAAATTTTCTCGGCCTGCCGCTCGTCCACATCCGGCTCGGGGACCGCTTTGACATGCTCCGCAAACCGGTGAAGGCATGGATTGCCGTATCCAATTTCGCGGTCGGCGGGCTGATCGCCTTCGGCGGTGTGGCAGTAGCGCCGTTGAGTATCGGTGGCATGGCCGTGGGCATCGTGCCCATTGGCGGTTTTACAGCGGGGATTGCGGTCCTCGGCGGTATCGGGCTCGGCGTCTGGGCGCACGGCGGACTTATCTTCGGCTGGCAGGCGTTGGGCGGCTGCGCCATCGCGTGGAACGCGGCGGTCGGCGGCTTTGCTTGGGCGCACGATTTTGCGCTCGGCGGAATCGCCCACGCTGCCGAGGCCAACAACGACATCGCCTACCAGATCATCAATGCAAAAATATTTTTCCGCGTGCTACGCGTCGTGGATCGCTATTGGTTCTTGGTGAACCTGACCTGGATCTTGCCGCTGCTCCTCCAATGGCGTGTCATCGCGAGCAAACGCCGGCACGAACTCGCAAATTCTGAATCTTAACCCGTTCAAGACATGAAGAAATCTATAATCGTCTTTGTCGTTCTCTGCGGTGTCATCGCCTGCGCGATGGTTTATTTGAACCGGCAGAAAACATCACCGCGAATTCCACTACCCATTGCTGAATCAACGACCGGCGAAACTGTGGCGCAAACCCAGCCAGGAATAATTGTCGCGCCGAAACCGGAATCGTCGCAAACGGTTTCCGCGAATGCAGGCGAGGCGATAAAAGTTTCAACGGCAACTCCGGCTGTCAGTGAAGCGAAACCCGATGACTCTGCCAATCCCATTTGCAAGGCAGTTGACGCGTTGTTATCCGCAAAAAGTGCCGGAGAAAAGCATGAACTGTTTCAGCAGTTGATCAAGTCAGGCCAGCTGGATCAGGCGATCGCGGAGTTGAAACAACGCGCGGCAGACAACCCCGACAATGCCCAGTTTCCCACCACGCTCGGCGAGGCACGGCTTAATAAATTGCGCGCGATCAAAGAGCCGGGTGGCGACCTCAACGACATGGGCATCCTCGCGATGGAGGCCGACAAGAGCTTCAACGCTGCGCTGAAAATCGACCCGCAAAACTGGGAGGCGAATTTCGTCAAAGCCGCCTCGATGTATTACTGGCCGGCGGATCCGGCGCGCGACGCCGATGTCGTGCAGCGCCTCTCGAACTTGATTGACCAGCAGGAGCTGATGACGCCGAACCCCGCGTTTGTGCAAACGTATGTCGTGCTCGGCAACGAATACCAGAAAATCGGTCAGCCAGAAAAGGCTCTGGCTACCTGGCAGCTAGGTTTGACCAAATTTCCCGGCGAACTCACGCTCCAGAAAAAAATCAACGGGCAGTAGGAATTTTCTCCGCCAGTTCCTCCGCCGGATACGTCCAGATTTCCGCGAGCGTCGGATGATAATGCGGCGTCGCCGCGAGTTCGTGAACGGTCGTGCGCTTGGCCATGGCGGCAACAATTTCGTGGATGAGTTCGCCGCCGACCGGGCCGACACATGCACCACCAAGAATTTCACCAGTCTTCGGCTCGGCCAATAATTTCACGAAGCCGTCCTTCGCTTCCATGATGAGCGACTTGCCGTGGTCATTGAAGGGATAACTCGCCGCGAAAAATTTTATTCCGCGCGCCATCGCTTCCTTTTCCGTCAGGCCGACGGTGGCCATTTGCGGCTCGGTGAACACAACGGAAATCAGCAGTCGGTAATCCATCCGTCGCGGCGATTTCGGCTTGAGCATATTGTGAACGGCTGTTTCGCCTTGCTGGATGGCGATGTGAACGATCTCGTGCGGCCCGGTGCAATCGCCGGCCGCGAAGATGTGCGGCGCGCTCGTCTGCATCTTGCTGTTCGCGATAATACGGCCATTCTCCGTTTTCACACCGGCTTTTTCCAGATTCAACGACGCGGTGTTCGGCACGCGGCCCAATGCAAAAAGGATTTCTTCAGCATTAACGGAAACCCGTTTGCCGTTCTGTTCAAAGGAAACGGATTTCAATTTGCCAGTGCGTTTCGCGTCCACCAGTTTTGTGTTCGTGAAAACCCGGATGGCCTCGCGCCGGAAAACCTTTTCGATTTCCGTTCCCGCATCAGTGTCGAACTCTTTCAAAATATTTCCACTGCGCTGGACGAGCGTGACCTTGACGCCGAAGCGCGCAAAGAATTGCGCAAACTCACACGCGATGGCGCCACCGCCGAGGATGATGAGCGACTTCGGCAGCTTCTTGAGCCCCACCGCGTCGTCGCTCGTGATGAAGCCGACGTCATCAAGCCGGGGCAGGGGGGCTGGCGCGACGCGGGAGCCGGTGGCGATGATGAAGTTTTTTGCATTCACTTTTTTGCCGTTGCTCAATTCTACCGTATGCGTATCGGCAAAACTGGCATTGGCACGGATGAGCTTGAATTTCCCCGCGTTGAGTTGTTGCGCACGGAACTCGGCGAAATCTTTGATTTGCGCATTTTTTCGCGCCATGACTTTGGCAAAATCAAAACTGACCTTGGCGGCGCGCACGCCCCACGTCTCGGCGTGTTCGGCGAGATGTTTGACTTCAGCCGCGTAGAGCAGGGCCTTCGTGGGCATGCAGCCGCGCAGAATGCAGAGCCCGCCGACCTCCTCCCCGCCCTCGATGACAAGGGTTTTCAAGCCGGCGCCCGCGGCCGTGCGCGCCGCCGCGTAGCCGCCGCTGCCGCCGCCAAGGATCGCCACGTCAAAATCAAATCGTTTCATGCCAGAGAAGATGGAAGCGCGGGGCGGAATTGCAAATTTCAAATTTGAAATTTTCCGCCGGTTGGCGGATGATTTGTCGCATGAGCGAAATCATTTATCCCCGCAGCCCGCGTGAAACCATGGACGGCTGGCATTACCTGCCGCGCTACATTGACAAGGTCCGCCTGCACCTCGCCGGCAAACTCCACGCTGACTATCAGGAAAATCTGGGGAAGGCCTTTGACGGCTTCTGGCTCAAGGCCGCTGGCGTGACGCATGAACAATTCGTCGCGGTCGTCAAGAACGCCATCACGGACGGCGAAGTCTGTGACTGGGTGCGGAAAAATGTTAAGCGCACCGGCGCAGAAAAAGATGCGCATTGGCAGGATGTCCTGAGCCGACCGCTCGCCATCGATGCCTCGGCCGTGGCCCGGCTCCAGATGCGCAAGGAGCAGGCCGGCTTAGGTCAACGCGAGGACATCAAATGTTTTGTGGACATGATCGACGCGGACGAAAAACGGATTTAACGGGAAAAGACCCGTCGCTCCATTCAAGGGGTAAGGCCCGTGGTTTCGGTGGCAGATGAAGCCGGAGCAGATTTGGTGATTTTAAACCGGGGCAGGCACGTCTTGAGCGTTTGCAAATGTTCCGGCGAGTCCGCAATCAGTTTGATCTCCGCAACTTGATTGGTTTGAACCCGCACCCAGTAAACTTCATAGGGAAAAAGTTCACCGTCCGGTTTTTGCCAGTAGGGCCGGGGCACTTGATAGGATACGAGCCACGCCGCCTGTCCGCCCACTTCTGTCTCGGTCGCCGAAGTCACATTGGTGGCATTGCGGGTGGCTTTCGCGGCGTCTTGCATGGCGTCGCGCAGCGCCTGGTTGGTCAAGCTACCATCGGCGGCAACGTTTCCCGAATCAGGGGTCGTCCCCAGCACGCGGAGGCTGACAATGACCAGACGCTGGGACGTTCTTGGATCATTGTCGGCGGCGGCGTAACGCCGGACGATGCGGAGGCCGTTTTCAGAATTGGTGCTGTCGCGGATTGACGGGATGCCGGTAAGGAACGCGGGCGGATCAAACGCGAGGACGCCGGAAACGAGTTCCTCGGCGTGCGACCAGCGCGGAACGGTTATCGCGAGCAGGATCGTGCAAAATAAAATTCGCATAATTTGCCGGCGGCATATTGGTAGCGCCTGATGCCGCCTGTCTCGTGTCACGCTCAAACCGTATGCTGGACGCAAAAATCTGTCCAGCCTGTTGTTGGCCAAAAGAGCGAAAAATCGGCGGTGAAGGCCAGGAAACATCTGGCTGTTGACCTCGCTTGGAAACTGGGCGCAGTTTGGCTGGCTCCGAAAAAAACGGCGGAGGGCAGCCGGAACGTTGGCGCGTGATTCGCTCAGCCGACTTCAACTTTTCGGCTCCCGCATTTTTTAAAGCGCGCAGGGGTGAGACTACGACGCTAGCCCCGCAACCATCAGCCCGCCAAGTTTGCCAGTTGCTGGTTGTGCGCCCGGATGATGGCCAGCGTGGTGCGGTCGGTGGCCAGCACGCCGTTGACATCAACATAAGCGCGAGATTCTGTGGTGTCCGTCTGGCCTGGTCGGGCGTGAGCCGGCGCGCTGGCTTCCCCGGACCACATCCAAAAATTCGTCGCCTGCAAGGCGCCGCCGGCCTGACAGGAAGTGAGCACCCGCTTGAATATTTTGGCGTAGTAATCATCCCGCATGGTGGTCCGACCGCCCGGGTCGGTGCGACCGTCATCGCGGTCGATGCCGAATTCCTCCATCACCAGCGGCTTGCCAAGTTGATCGGCGAGGGCCATGTGCTGCTCGATATGCTGCACGGCGAGCGCGACGGCTTCCTCATATTGCGGGCCGAGGTGTGGCTCCTTCAGCCAGCCCCAGTTCCTCACCCAGACATGCAGCGTGACGTAATCCACCGCCGGACTTTGATGTGCTTTGAGGTAGGCGTCGGTTTTTCCGAGGCAGCCCATCGTGCCTTCGTTGCCGGTGCTGACGAGCTGGCGGGGCGCGCGTTCCTTGATGAAGCGCGCCGTCTCATCCATCCACGTGTAGAAGGCGGGCAGGTTAGCGTCGGTGGCGGGAACATCCGTGCCCGGTCGCGGCTCGTTGGATAATTGCCAGGCCATGATGGTGGGATCTTCATCATAGCGGCGGCCGTTGATGGTGTTCCGCCGGTGGAGCACGCGTGCGACATGGCTCCGGAATAATTCCTGGGCGTGCGGGAGTCCGTAAAATCGGGCGGCATAGGTCATGTGGGCCGCCCCGGGATTTCCGGCTCCGGACGATTTCGGATCGGGAATGGGTTCGCCGGTGGCCCAATGGACATAAACCGCCATGCCGCCGGACCATTCCCAATAGTTGGTCAGGTAGAAAACACCGGTCATGTTGCGCTTCGCCATTTCGACGAGCACGAAATCAAGGCCCCGCAAAAAAGTTTCATTCCACTGACCGGGTTGCCCGGTGAAGCCGGGTCCGCCGTTTTGCGCCAGCGGATCTTCCGAGCCGGCCAGCACGCGGAGGTTGGTGACGCCGATGGCCTGCAACTGGTCGAGTTCACGCACGAGCCGCGCCCGGCCGCCCGGCAGATCGGGATTGCCCAGCATGGCCGCCAGATGAAAATTGGCCCCGATGAAACAATACGGCTGACCGCGTCGCTCGAGGCGACGGTTGCGGATCGTTACGAAGTCACCGGCGGGCGCGTTCTGTTTGGTCAGGCTCCCGCATCCGGCCGCCACCAGCGGCAGGGCAAGTGCGGTGGTTTTGATAAAATTCCGGCGGGTGAATTGTCTGGTGTTCATTTTATCCTGCTGCCCCATGCGTAGGATGGCTCCATGATAGCCCTGCGGATGACGTTGGTATTGTCATGCATTTTGATTACAGGCTGATCACCGAAGTTGTCGTTGTTCCGGCTGCTTTGGCCAGATCGCAGAAGGTTTGTGCACCGGGTTGGCCGGCGCAGGCGGATGACTTGGGGGGTGCGGGTTGCCGGAATTCTCAAATCACGCCGGCGTTCCGCATGGCCCGCTCATGGTCAAATTCCGCCTTGCGCGCCCGGCGCCCGCGCAGGGCGTTGGCGGCGGTATCATTCACGAACATTTCAGTGGCGGAGTCCCAGGTCAGTTTGCGTTTGAGTTTCATGCTGATCCACGCCGCGGCGCAGGCTTCGAGGCTGCGGGCGGATTGTTCGATGGGCGCAATGGGCGGACGGTTGGCGGCAATGCTGGCGAGCCAGTTGCCGTGATGCGATTTGCTGGCCGGCCAGCGCACGGCGCTTTCGTCGAGCGGCGCAAGGATCTTCGGATCGCTGGCACGCAATGGCAGTCGGTCCTCTCGGTCCGCGCGACTAAGGGCCTCATTGGTGGGATCAACTTCTCCGCTGCGGGTGCAATACACCCAGCCTTCGTCGCCTTCAAAGCGTATGCCGGTTTTGAATTTATTGTCGAGGATGACTTGCACCGCTTTGGGATACAACAGCTCGACGTGATAGGTGGTATGCACCGTCACCAGATCGTGCCTGATGAACTGGGCGTGGGAGTCAATTGTCAACGGGCCGCCGAGCTCCTGGCCCATGGCCCACTGGGCGATGTCCACGTGATGCGCGCCCCAGTTCGTGATCATGCCCAGGCCGAAATCTTCCGTGGTGATCCAGCCGGGGCGGCCGTCCAGGCTGTCCTGCGGATGCACCCGGCCTTCCATGTAGGGCTGTTCCGGGGCCGGGCCAAGCCAGCGTTCGTAATCCAGATTCGCCGGCACGGCCATCGGCTCCGGTTTTTCGCCGCTGGCCTTGTCGAGCCCGATACCGATGCGAATCGTTTTCAACTGGCCGATGCGCCCGTTGCGGACGGCTTCGCTCGCCTTGCGAAAACTTCCCCACGGCCGCTCGGAACGCTGCTGCGAACCGGTCTGCAAAATGATTTTCTTCGCCGCAACCGTTTTGCGCAGCGCGATGGCTTCGGCGATGGCATAAGTGACCGGCTTCTGGAGGTAGATGTGCTTGCCCGCGATCGCCGCCTCGATGGCCACGAGTGCGTGCAAATGGTCGGGCACGGTGATGACCACCGCATCAATCTCCGGCGACGCCAGGACATCGTGGTAATCGTGAAAGGATTTTACGTTGACGACCGTCTCCCCGCGTTCGGTGTAATAATCCTCCACCATGGTTTTACCGGCGGCGAGGCGTTTGGAATCGAGGTCGCACACGGCGACGACGCGCGCCAGCGGCTCGGTCAAGATGTTGCCCAGGTCACTCCGGCCCATGCGGCCGCAGCCGATTTGGGCGACCTGGATTTTCCGGCCCGGGGCTTCCGCCCCCAGAAGCCGCGCCGGAAGGATGGTCGGCAATAGGATCAAGCCCATGCCACCCCGCAAGGTGGCTTTCAGGAAACTGCGGCGGGACTGGTTTTTCACCGGCTGAATAAACTCAATGATTAAAGCCTCAGAGCGTCGGTTCCCAGCCCGGCTCGTATTCCCGCTGCCACAGTTTTGCCGCTTCGGGATCGCCGAGGATGTGGCCGTTGGTGGGATCGGTGGTAAGGCTGCGACCCGTGCGTTGCGCGATGTTGCCGAGTTGGGCGAGCAGCGTGCTGTTGTGTCCCTGCGCGATCGGCGCGTTCAATTTCGCGTTGCCCCGGATGGACTCGATGAAGTTCAGCGCGTGCGTGTCGTTGAGACCGGGATCGGCACCGTTGGCCAGGTTGGCTTTCTTGGCGGGATCCTCGCCAACCGTCTTGAGCGGTTTGTTGTCCAGATCATAAACCGTGTAGGTGCCACCACCGTCGTAATCAATCGTGCCCTGGTTGCCGTAGAAAACAATTCCATTGGCCTTGTAACCCGGCGCGCCATAGGTGCTGCAGGAACGGCCGAACCAGGAGATGCCGCGGCCGGGGCCGAATTGAAGCTGAATCTCCTGCGTGTCCGGCGCCTCCCAGTCGTCAAGCCCCACGTCGTGCCAGCGTCCGCCAAACGAACTGACCTTCGTCGGGAACGTCACGTCCAGGGCCCAGCGGGCGACGTCGAGCAGATGCACGCCGTTATTGAGCGCCTCGCCGGTGCCCCAGCGCCAAAACCAATGCCAGTTGTAGGGTGCGATATTGTCGCGATAAGCCGTGCGCGGGGCCGGCCCCTGCCACAAATCCCAGTCCAGCCCGGCGGGCGGCGGGACGGCCTTGCCGAAACCGATGGGCGGGCGACGCCGGGAATAAAAGCACTGGGCGAAAAACAAATTGCCGATCACGCCGGAATGGATGTCCTGCACCATTTGTTGGACGTTGGCAATCGAGCGGCGCTGGCTGCCCATTTGGACGAGCCGTTTATACTTGCTGGCAACTTCGACCAGGAGTTCGCCTTCATGCGGATTGTGACTGCATGGTTTCTCGACATAGACGTGCTTGCCCGCCTTCGCGGACAGAATGGCCATGGGCGCATGCCAGTGATCCGGCGTGGTGATGAGCAGCGCGTCTACCTCTTTGTCCTCAAGCACGCGGCGGAAATCGGTCTCCATCTTCGGCGCATGGCCCTGCTTCTTTTCCGTGATGGCGGCGGCCGGAGCGAGATAGTTCTTGTTTACATCAATCACATATTTGAACTCAACGCCGGGCAGTTTCGTGAACTTGTCAATCAGTTCCAGGCCGCGTCCGCTGCTGCCGGGAGCGCCGCTGCGGACGCCCGCGACGGCAAGGACAAC
>Ga0114951_10004166_pt1 | contig 14328 bp, 13 predicted proteins | sample AM7aDNAmetaG_FD_88677 | JGI IMG/M metagenome (GOLD analysis project Ga0114951, IMG submission 88677) | Freshwater microbial communities from Finland to study Microbial Dark Matter (Phase II) - AM7a DNA metaG | ecosystem: Environmental > Aquatic > Freshwater > Lake | place: Finland: Lake Alinen...
AACAATATCTGGCGACACTGGATACTGCGGACGCCAAGCTTTATGTTGAGTTCAATGTTGAATTGGGTGAAGGTTTCCGGCAGGCCGATACCAATGCCAATCTGCCTATAGGGGTTATCCCGGTAGATGCCATTTTTTCGCCCATTCGTAAAGTCAATTTCACTATCGAGCCTGTTCATATGGGCCGTGAAACCAGCCGGGAACGCATGTACCTGGATATTTGGACCGATGGCACAATTTCGCCAGTAGAGGCTGTCAGCCGCAGCTCCGAGCTTCTGGTGCAACAGCTATCTCCGTTTGTTGGTCTAGCTCAGGCATCACAAGTACAAATAGAGAAGAAAGCTGTAATTACTGATATACCGGATGAGAAATTGAATATGCCGGTGGAAGAGTTAGATTTGTCCGTGAGGACTATGAACAGCCTGCGCAGGGGCGGCATCGCTACAGTAGGAGAGTTGGTTTTCAAGGGCGAAAAAGAACTTTTAGGATTGAGGAACTTCGGGCAGAAATCCCGGCAGGAAGTTGAAGAACGTTTGAAAGTTTTGGGGTTGACCCTGGTTGCCAGCGTAAAAGGTAAAGACGAGGCGGAAATCCCAATTGAAGAAGAAAGCGAAGACGAAGAAGAATAAATCTATTAGATTCTGATATATCCTAAATTAACTGAGGAAAAGTAAAAATGAGACATGGCGTAGTTAGTGGAAGATTTGATAGACCGATTGGTTACCGGCAGATGATGTTCCGGAACCTGGTCACTGAAATATTGGATCATGAGAAAATTAAAACTACTGAACCCAAGGCCAAGGCAGTTCGCGGTATGGCTGAAAAGATGATTACACTGGCCAAATCCGGTGAACTGCATGATCGTAGACAGGCCCTGTCCTTTATTACGGATAAAAAGGTAGCTGCAAAATTGTTTGCTGAGTTAGGCCCCAGGTATGCCCAGCGCAGCGGCGGTTACACCCGCATAGTTAAATTAGGTACGCGGTTAGGCGACGGCGCATCAATAGTTCAAATCGAGTTGGTATAAAAACGCGAAAACAGGTGAGGTGCCGGCTTTCCAGGAGAATTTGAAGAGCGATCTCATTAAAGTGGTTCTGGTACTGGAATACGAAGGCACAAACTACTGCGGATTTCAGTTTCAGGATAATGTAAAAACAGTTCAAGATGAGATAGAAAAAGCCCTGTTGAAGTTGACAGGCGAGAAGTTGAGAGTAATCTCAGCCAGTCGTACCGATAGCGGAGTTCATGCCAGAGGACAGGTGGTATGTTACAGGACCGCCAAACGATTGGAAAAAGAACGAATTGTACAAGGTTTAAATTATTACCTGCCGCAGGATATAGCGGTATTAGCAGCTTACAAAGTTGATAGCGGATTTAACATACAGAAGGATGCGGTTAGCCGCGAGTATAAATATCTGATATGGCAAAATCGGACGCGGTCTCCTTTGCAGAGAGCTTTCGCCCACCAGGTGATGGGAGATCTGGATATCGCGGTTATGAATCAAGCCTGCGAGTTGCTGGTGGGGGAACACGATCTGTCATCCTTTATAACGGATTACAGTCAGTCGATTATAAAAAGTACAGTAAAAACGGTGATTTCAGCAGGGGTGGAGAAAGAGGGGTTTTCAGTAGTATTTAATATCGCTGCTAACGCCTTTCTTCCTCATCTAGTGCGAAACACAGTGGGAGCACTGATCAGAGTAGGGTTGGGAAAGATCACCGTTAACGATTTCCGAAGTTTGATGGAGGCAAGAAAACCGGGGTTGGCAGGACCGACAGTGCCTGCACAAGGATTATACTTGATGAAAGTGAATTATCCTCGCCCTTTAGGAGAATATGATGATGAAGACTTATAGTGTAAAACAGAGCGACATAGTAAGAGAGACGCACGTGATCGACGCTGCCGATAAGATACTGGGGCGCGTAGCAACTGAGATCTCCAAATTATTGATGGGCAAGCACAAGCCGATGTTCAGCCGCAATGGTGATGTCGGTGATTGTGTCACAGTTATCAATGCCACCAAGATAAAGGTTACCGGCAAGAAACCGGTGCAGAAGCTGTATTACTGGCACTCCAACTATCCGGGCGGCTTCAGGAATGTCTCTTATGCCAAACTGATGGAGCAACATCCCGAGAGGATTATCACGTTCGCGGTAGATGGCATGTTGCCGCACAATCATTTGCATGATAAGATGATGAAGCGTTTGAAAGTCTTTGCGGGACCTGATCAGGTACAAGTTGCCGTCACGACACCTGTGGTGGTTAAGAAAGGTCTCAAGAAAGCCGAGGTCAAGCACGTGGCCATCAAAGAGGCTAAGGATAGAAAGCAAGGCAAGCGTTAGTAGATAGATAGTTGCGGATTGCGGTTACCGGAATCCGGATTTGAAGAAAATAAGGGGATTGAATTCAGTGGAAAAACAAGCTTATTTTTATGGTACAGGCAGACGGAAGACAGCAGTAGCACGGGTCAGGTTAGTGCCTGGCAACGGCGCTATTATAGTCAATGGAGTGCCATATGAAGAATTGATTACCCGTATTGAGTTGCGCCGCAGGATTCTGCAACCGCTGGTGGCTACAGAGAGCATGGGTAAATTTAATATAACCTGCGTCGTCGAAGGCGGAGGAACTGCTGCTCAAGGCGGCGCTATCTCACACGGTATCGCGCGCGCCCTGGTAGTAGTAGACGAGAAATCTAAAATCGCACTACGCAAGTTAGGTTTACTGACCCGCGATTCCAGAGAGAAAGAAAGAAAGAAACCTGGTTTGAAGCGAGCCAGAAAGGCCACTCAATACACCAAGCGTTAAACTGGAAAATCCCTAGCTGAAACGGTTAAAGCAGTAGTTAAAAAATATAAGACCCCGGCGAGTAAATTCGACCGGGGTTATTCATTTACGAAGTAGAAAGTAAACAATATATTATTGTCAATAATTCCGGTTTTCACCTGTTCCATATTGATTTAGAGTTCGCCATTCACCATAAATCAAGGCGGATTTTGGATTTACTAATTTCTTTAATATTGTTTTCGATGGCTTTTTTCTCTTTTGACAGAGCGTGACGTTCAGATAAAAGGCTGTTCAAATTGTCATCTAACTTCTGTTTGAATTCGGTGGTATATCCCGTCATTTCCTTAATCTTCGTCACCTGTTTATCGATCTTAGTAATACGTACCTCAAATCTTTTACCGGCAAAATTGAGCAATTTAATATTACGATATCGAGGCGAACGTATGACCATGATTTGTATCGTTGCCGCTGATAAAATAAACAAAATAAAAACTGCGACTGCCAGGTTAATCTTCCAATCAAGAAAGACAAACTTTAAAATATTTGTGATGTAAAAACAAATAGCGGCCAGGAATAAAAACAGCAAGATCAGAATAGTCACGCTGCCGAAAGTATGAACATACTGATCATTGCCTTTGCCGAACACCCCTCTGACTGAACGTACATTAATAAAAAACATGAGATCAACGATTCCCAAGGGAATATATAGTACACAAAGAACAAGATACACTATGCCGATCAAGATTGATAAACAACCCATCCTCTTGGAAAATCGATTTACTCTCTTTAAAACCTGATTATTGTATCCACGCACAAGGTACCAATCTTTCACTGCGTTTCCACCATTAATTATTTTTACCCTGGATTTCACATTTTAATAAGTAGTCTTGGTATTAGCCTCATTTTTTAAAGACTTTATTAAAAAGACCGGAAATTGAGTTTTTAGATTTTTCCTCTTTTTCTTTGGCAGCTAAAGTGTCTTTTACTGACTTGAAAAAGGCTTTCGATGTGGTCTGAAAAGCTTTTCCCTCTTCCTTCTCAATTTCTTTAAGTTGCTGCAAGTTCAGATCACCCAGCAAGGGAATTAACATTTGCAAATGAGCATCCTGGTGCAGCGTAAAAAGAGTTTTAAATATCTGCGGTACCTGTATTATTAGAAAGGAATTTTTGCTCGCGAGGGTTGAAAAGGTCCCGACGGCCAGTCCCGCCCGGGGAGAAGTAATAAAATTTGATAGCGGAAAATGATTGTGTTTAATAAGCAGTTCGATGACTTCCAGATACGTTTTCTCATCTAGTCCGTCTAACAGGCTTTGAAGTTGAGCCCCATTTTTCTTCCAATAATAATAATGAATAGCTAATAAATCGTGTTTATTTACCTTTATAAAATTCCCAAGCTCATTAAGTTCACCATCGGAAGGCTTTCTGTTTTTAAAAACCTGATATAACTCTTCTGCCAGCACTTGCATACTCAATCCGCCAATTAATACGATCAGAAGCTGCCGGGGATCAAGGTTTTGACAATGACGAAAGGCTCGATCTTGAATACTAAGGCCCAAATTTATTCCCAAGGTTTTACTGAGAGTAGCATTGAAGGACTTAATAACAAAAGACCAATTGATTACAAAAAACTCTTGAAGGAAACCTTCGGAAACAGATTGCAGCAAATTATTATCAACTTGTGCTCCCAACAGCAAGTTTTGTAATTCGGATGCCAGGGCTTTACGGGTAAATATTTCAGTAAATTTTCTGCTTGTGATATTGGAAAAAAGCCATCTTTCATAACATGAATCTGAAGAATAGGTATTTAACTTGATAGCTCTTTGAACCGCATCTACTGCGATAAATGCCTGGGAACCTGGCGGGACGGCAGGATAGCCAAAGGCCCAAAAATAGTTAGCTACCGGGTTACAACCGTGGGCATAAGTATCAAAACTGCAATCAAGTCTATTTTTGTTAGGAATCAAAGATAAAGCTACGTTTAGGGTATTTTCTATATTTTCCGGCTTCCCAATGAGAGCGATCGATTTCTTTTCAAATTTATATTTGGCGCAATTTAAAGCTGTGAAAGCCAGTTTTTTTAGTTCTTCGGTATTCCAATTCTGCACTTCATTTAAAATCTCTATATCAAGAGGATTGAAAACATCATTGTTAGCTTCAAGATTCAGATAAATAATGTTGGATTCCCCAGAGTTGGCTAATTTTAGAGCTTCAATATTGGATTTAATGAAATATAGACGGAGTAATTTTAAAGCTGTAAAAGGATTGTAATTAAGCTGGACGAAATCTTCTAATGAGAAAATAAAACTCTGGGCTAAATACAGGCCTTTACGACCAAAGCGGTCCAGGTCAGGAAGCGGTATCAACCTAGAGATCACATATTTATTGTTAGCCAGGCGGAAAAACATCATTTTAACCGGTTCGATTTCCGAATAGTTATAAACCAGCCGTTTTTCTATCTCGCCTGATTCAATTTCTCCCAGCATCTCACTGGTATAGGCTATAGTCTGAAATCCACTGATTTTTCTGGGAGAGACTTCTTTTTCCAAATTTCCGTATATATGTTGTCCAACTTTAATATTCATTACTTTACCTTCTTATCAATCGGAATCCCAGGTAAAATACCCGGTCTTTGAGGGGAACCCACTCATCAGTCATAGGATTAAAGACATTATGTAGAAAGGATGCGCGCGGAGAGCCCAGTCCCACGAATTTGGAGCCTTTTTTTACCCATTCGATAAGTCCGTTATGCATAAGTGTCAAATCCTTAAGGGTATTACTCTGCCTTGCCAGTTGATTCCAGATGTGACTGGCTGAAATTGACAACTCACCATGAAATTCAGGGACGGTATGCACACCGAGTGCATTGTAAAAGGCCCGCCACTCATCAACCGTGAGCAGATCGTAACCTGGACCTAACCAGTGAGCGAACTCCAGGGCTTCCCTGGGTCTGATGCCAGCCATAAACAGTTTTTCATAATTATCGACATCAAAGTGTTTATATGAGACTCTCGGATTCAAATTTAGTACTGCATCATACCATTTATCTCCGAATGAATTCGTTTCAGCTATAAAACGTTCAAATTGAAACTTGGTAACTGGCCAGGCGTTGATTGCACCCAATCCTTTCACCTCAATTAAAGGGGAACCGATTTCATCAACAGTGATTTTCATAATTTGTCCTAAATAAATAAAATGCGGCTATCTCCGCTGGCGTGATAATGGTTAAAATCCATTTTCTCCTGCCATTGATTTTCGGTCGGATCCAGTTCATAGATCTGAGCTTCCTTTCCATCCAGTGAAATGGCCACCGAGTGATCGTGGATCTGGATCACGCTAACCGGGTGGAATTTAAAACAGACTTTATTCGTATTTTCTTTAAATAGGATAAACCCCCGCTTTTTCCCCAGTGAAGGATAGATTGGTTCGCCCAAAATTGAATTCGTATCACACCTGATTCTGGATGCAGGATGTTTATGTCCGCAAATAATACAGGTGAATTCTTCTCCCCTTGAAGCCCGGTGGAATATTTCTGACTCTCGTTCGGTTAAAGTATTCCATGTATCCTGTTCCTGGTAATCGACGGACTTCAAAGCTATTGTTTCTTCACCCGATTTTCTCAATATTTCGGCCTTAACATCGTCTCCAAAATATCCCAATGTGACTGAGGGGTTATAGAAATTTGAACCTATGAGCTTAACGCCTGCGGCGAAGGAGAGTTTATATTCGGGATTGTTCCAATAAAATGGCATAAAGCCTGTACCGGTTATCTCAATGGATAATATAGGGTCAAATAAAAATGAGGTCGCCTGGGATAATTCTTGAAATTCTTGACCGATTTTCCAATCCCCCCTCAGTGTGTCCTTCACTTTGTAAAAATAGAGATTGGAGTTCCAGAAGCTATCCTGCCAGTCTTCCAGATCGTAGATAGGACCGGAACCGATAACCACAGCCATGGATTCCTTAATTTGCTCCAGTACCGGGGTCAGAAAGCTGCCTCTGAGTTTATTCTGTTCCCACCATGTCGCTGAGTTACGCAAAAGCTTATCAATGTCATATTGCTTGGAATTACTTAAAAAATAAAGCCCCTTGATGCTTCCCCTGGGAAGCTTTTCAATCAATTGTATGGTTGTTTTAACAATGGTTTCCTGGCATTCACTGGCACTCTCGCTGGCATCTAGCACGATGGCTACATCTTTAAAGGGTTTGATATCTATTATGCCAAAACATTCTTTTTGCATTTATTATCCTTTATTACCTACCAGAGAGATCCAATTAGAAAAAGACTATTTACCATTTGCTTTTTCTTTAGCTAATCACCGTGATTTTTTCATTTTCATTCTTAACTTTAAAGGTTATGTTTTTTAAGCCATTGTATTCAGCTCTTAACAGGCTTTTAGCCAGAGGTTTCATAGTTTCATCCTCCATGGCATTGGTAATCGCCCGGCCGCCGAAATTAGAAATCTTTTCACTATATTTTTTAATGAAATAGTCGCTAATTGAATCAGAAAACTCCAACTTATAGCCTGCGCTTTTAAACTTTTCCTCGAAATCACTCTTGATTCGAGTAAGATGCGAGTGAATAATTTTCCTTTGCATCTCTGAATTATCGATGTAATTGAAAGGAATGATATTATCACCGATGCGGTTCAATAATTCCGGACGAGATATTTCAAACATAAAAAAGTCACTTACTGCTCCGGAGAAGTGCTGGTGAATCAACTCCTGCCGCTTCTCCAAAGTAATTTGCTCATCCTTCAAAATACGATCAATTTTGTCTCTTTCCTTATCTTCTATTGATTTTCCCTGAGTGTCCTGTGTCCTGGTTCCGATATTTGAAGTGAAAATAATCACTGTTTCACTGAAAAATATGGTTTGGCCGCGACTATCACTTAGCCTGCCTTCATCCAATATTTGAAGAAAGATGTCCATTATCTTAGGATGGGCTTTTTCAATCTCATCAAAGAGAACCACTGAAAAAGGCTTATCACGGACAGCGCCGGTCAAAATACCGCCTTTTTCATAACCCACATAACCAGGCGGAGACCCGATTAACTTGGAAACCGTATGTTCTTCTTTAAATTCGCTCATATCAAAGCGAATGAAAGCCTCTTCAGAGCTGAATAGGAATTTAGCCAGCTTTTTGGCGAGGAAAGTTTTACCTACACCAGTGGGGCCGGCAAAAAACAAAATCCCCTTCGGTTTAGAAAGGGTACCGGAGGCAATTCCGCTGAGGCCAGCCCTGGCCAGCGTCATGATTTCAATAACTTTCTTTACGGCATCGTCCTGGCCTTTGACCCCCTCTTCTTCAATAAACCAACTGTTGGCAGAGTTAAGTTTTTCAATATCCAGGCTTCCCCAGTAATCCTGTTGCTCACCGATGCGATATTTATTAATAATGGCTTTTATTTCCCGGGTTCCATTGTTCTTGTTTTGTTCGAGTGTTTTAACGATGTTATCCAGATCTCTCAGGAAGAGACCGTCTGTCAGGTTAGCCACTAATTCTATAAAAGGATAGTCTTTAACAAGCCTGTGTTGGAGATAGGCCATGCGGTCTTCTTTATCAGGAACTGAAATAGGGACCAACGTCACTTTTGGAGAACTGGTATAAAGCTCTGTAGGAATCATGGTATCCTGCAACGTAACCATTATCAGACGGTTATTGGGGGTAATATTTTCTATAATCTTTTCCAGATGTAAGAGTATATCTCGCTCGTCTGGTGAATAACCAGATTGCTTATAAGAAACCAGCTTATCCATGTAAAATATCGTGGCCAGGATGTTTTCCCTGGTAGCACTCAAATCCCTGGTCCAGCGCGCCAGTATGGTTGGAGCTTCTGCCTTTTGGGCAGAGAATGGGGATGGTGAAGTGGCAGAAAGATCGTCAGTCTTAGCAGAGGTTTTATTTGACTGAGCCGTATTACTGACTTTCTCTTTCCCCAAAACATCATAAAAAATATTTCGTGAAAAAGCTAAAGAATTCTCACGGGCCAAATTTTGCAGTAAATCTGTTAAATTGCTGTAAACTAGTTTTTTTTCTATATTAATGTACTTATCACGAACGTTTCCGTATAAAATTATTACTTCCTTATTCTCAAGGGACGTTATAAGGTTGCGCATCCATGTAGACATTCACTTGCTCCTATTTCGGCCTGTAGTGGATTTTTTTAAAGGTGTCCTTCAAGGCATTCGATTGCGCTTTGGTCAACACCAGATTCGGGTATATTTTGACAGGTAAAGATCGAATCCTTCTTCTTCTTTGATCATCGGTATCATTACGCAACTTCACCATGAACTCTTCTATTTCAATTTCGTTATTATCTTTTAATTGGACTTCATCAAAATCAAAGGGGTCTTTGTGCCAGACCCAATTGATATACAGGGTTGATTTATGGCTCTTGTGATCCATTTCTTTCAATGATAGTAAATTGTTGTTCGGAGGAATGGCCGGTAAAGTCGAGTCAAGAACTAATACAACGTGATTGATGGCATCTACTACCTGGGAAACACTGCCGCATTTCCGGCAGATGTGAGAAACGATGAAATGATTTTTATTGTAGACGGATTTTTTAGCTATTACCCTGTGCAGACACTTACTGCAATAGCACTTTTTAGAGATTTTGTTAAAAGTTTTAAGGGCTTTTCTGATCAAAGGGCTTTTGGCAATTACACTGGCAACATCCGGTTCTAATTCCTGGTTCTCCAGAGCAACTAATAAATCCCTTAATACAGCGGGATCATCAATTTTCCCCAGAGAATTCGCGCATTCTTTTTGAACTTTTATACCTGAATTTTGTTTCAACAGGTTGACTAGCGTTGCATTGGCTTCACTGGCACCTATATCACCTAAAATCAAAACAGTTAGAGCACGGACATCGATGTCAGCCTGGCTATCTGCAACTTCAATCAAGGCTGGCAAAGCCGGACGCCCGATCCTGGTCAGGATTTTTTGGGAAGTTTTTCTGGTATTATCCCTGGACAAGGAATTGATAAGAGAACCAACGGCCGGCTGGCCTATTTTTATCAGCAGAGACGTCGCCATTTTTTGGGCCATTTTTTGTGTTGGAATAGTTAAGTCAGATGGTTCTGATGGTGCGTTACCGCTAATATCTACAAAAGCCGGGATCAATTGAGGTACATTTAAAAAATGCCTGCTAAAAACTTTTCTGGTAGGACCTTCGCCAAGAATTCTATACAGAAGCAAAAAATCCCGTTTTCCGAGAACTTCATCCAGGATAATGTCAGTTAAGGCATGGACGGCTCCCGGTCTGAGCCTTTTAAAAGAGAGGGCATTAACCAGAGGCTGAACTACCTGGTTGCCGCGTAGGTGCAAGGAACAAAGGATGACTGATATTTCTTCCACGAGCTCAGGATCTTTCAAGCCGCGCACCAGGGGTGAAACAGATCCATTGTCCAGACTAATCAGAACCGTTCCGGCATTATTCTTCAAAACCTCGTTTTTCAAGGCCTTTATTAAAGATTGTGCCGCCGGTGTGCCAATGGCTCTAAGAGCATCCTGTACATAACAATCAATCTGGGGGGATTCTAGAGTCGTTAAGAGAGCTGGGATAGCCGGCTTTCCGATGCTGATAAAATTTTTATATGCGGCAGCACGGATTAGAGCATGCTCACCTTTTAATGAATCTTTTAAGGCAACAATGGTCTCCGGGTTTTTCGTCCGGACTATTTTCGGTACTGCACCAGGCTGTGAACTTAAATCATCATTTTTATTTAAGGCGATTGTTGTTTGTGCTTTGTCCATAACCTATGTCTCTTTTTTCAAAATTCTAAGCGTTTCTTTCCATTTGGGTTCCTTCAGGCAGATCGATTTCTCCCTTGCGGATAAGCCTCTCCCTCGGGATCTCCCCTAGTATCTTGAATTTCGTTTTCACACCAAATTCTTCGTCAAGGGAAGCTGAGAGCTTGTCAAACTCATCCAGGCACCGGCTTTGAACAATATTCGAGTGGGAGGATATCCCTTCCAGTGTTAAAAAAAAGCGAATTTTGCCTTGACTGAAGGTATCTACTTCATAAACAATGCGGTTTCTGTTACCCGGCTTCTCAAACGAAGGCTCGGACTCCTCGAATCCCATTTCAGTGCAGACCTGTCTCAGAGCCTTAAGAACATACAGCCTTTTTTGATGTTTATATTCCAGCTCCTGCGCTTCCTGGATTTTGGAACTAACCGTGCTTTCAATTTCAGTCAGACAGCTGCCAGCCTGACTGAGTTGTTTCTGCCTCAAAAAGTCTCCTGTTTTAATTAGTAAATTTTCAATTTTGTTGACAGTATCTATCTCAAACCAGGTCTTTATTGATTCCTGGCATCCAGCATAAGTACATTTAAGCTGGGCAAGGCTGGAATAATGGGATTTCTCCAGGGCATCTGCCTTTTGTGTTAAACTGCCGGTTAAAACATCAAAGGTGCTGTGTCCAATCTCAAAATGGTTTTCCAGTGCTGCAAGCTCTTCATTTATCGCCCCCAGGTTACTATCCATAGTTAAATTGGGTATTTCCATCTGCTCCAATCGCTGGATCCATGACAGCCCAGCTGCAACCTCTTTTTCAAATGTCGTTTTAACACCTTGAGGTGTTTCCTGGAGAGTACTTTTCAGAGTGCTGGAAAGGCCGGCGAGTTTTCGACGCATTTCTGCTATCTTACCGATAGACTTAAGTTTTTCGGCCTTTTCTTTTCTAAGCGCAATCTCGGATGCCGTTAGCCCGCTCATAATTCGCTCCTATATAAAATTTCTCTGAATTACACCCTCTGATTTATAAATCACCCAGATCAAGGGATCCAAAATGCGTTTGGGGATAGTCTGCCCATCCAGCTTATTCCCAGAGGGTTGACTTCCCAGAGCAGAAATAATAGAGAATTCGATGCTTTTAAATCTGGCCGTTGCCAGATTCATAAACTGAGTTTCCTTGAGTTCATTTTTGACATAGCCTTTCAAATCCTGGGAAATATTTTTCATTTTTTTAATATATCTGCCCATCTTGCCATTGCCTAGCATTTCCAATCTACCTTCTTCAAGGTAGGACCAGGCTTCCCGATGGTCTCCCAGACGGGTTTTTAAGCGATCTGCCTTGCTAAAAACAACGATCAAATGCTGTTTTTTAGGATCGCCTTTTAAATCAGTTAATCCCTGAATATAGGCGGAAAGAAGTTCATGCATTTTCTGGTCATCGCGCTCAAGGTCATCCAGACTGACGAGTAAGATGACGCTGTTGCTGCGTCTTACGAAACTGGCATGTTGAATGACGGCGCTTTGCCTGGCATAAGCTTCTCCACTGGTGTCATAGAACAAGAAAAAGCGATCTCCAAACCTGGGCATATTGGAAAATTTTACGATAGTTGGGGTAGGAAAATTCATGGGTGTGGCAACAGGAAGGTCTCCAGCCATTAGCATCCTGGAATTGTTCTTGACAATATCAAGGCTGGTCTCATCAGCAGCCAGAGTATAAAAGCCGGGCCAATAATCTGCCAGGTCGTTCATCAGATTAAACAATGAGGCAAAATAGACGGTTTTTCCGTGACCGCGAAACCCCACAGCGCTTACAACCTCTCGATGAATATCGGGGTAGTTCACATATTCGGAAGAGATCCTCATATTGCATTTTGAACAAGCATAATATTGCTGCCTTTCATCCTGCTTCAATTCAATACAGCCGATATCCAGACAATATGGACACATAAGTTTATCTGCCATTATTCCCTCCGAGTTTACCTGTTCCCGGGTCTACCTCTGCACTGCAAGTTTTATTTATCATTAATCGTCTGATTTAATTTCTTAATGATCTTTTCTTGAAGCATACCGGTAAAAACCAAATTATCCTGGCCAATTAATATTTCCATCTCGGAAAGGTTGTTCTGAACCATGGGTTTATACCTGGAATAGGTTTCACTAAGAAAGTGCACTTTCTGATTTGAACTGCCTCGCCAAAGAAGATCGCTTTTTTTCTCCTTTATAAAAGGCCCGTCTATTAAAATATCGAGCGTTCCGAGAAGCTTTCGGATATAATCGTCCTCTTTTTGTCGAAGATCCTCGAGGGTATAACCGCTGTAGCACATAACAGTCAGTCCATTCTCTTTCAAAATATTGCTTAATTCATATAAAGCACGGGGTTGCAGCATCGGTTCCCCGCCGCTAAAAGTTACGCCTTCAATTTCTTTTACCGAGAGAATTTTGGCGGCGAGGGCATCGACTTCAACCAGATTATTTTCAACCAGAGGCTGGAACCTTTCATTGAAGCAGCCTGGACAACGGATAGAGCAGCCCTGAACCCAGATAACATACCTGGTTCCGGGGCCGTTAACAACCGACCTGGTTATCTCGCCTGCCAGGTTTAATTTTGATACCTGAACGTCATGATCCATTTTCATTCATTTTATATAGGGAAATGATATAAGCTATTTATCATTTATGCAACAGGTTGTTCACACCAATAGTTTTTATTTTCCCATTTTATTCAGTACAAGAGCTAATATTAAGACAACTATCATTAATCCAGCCATAATTTCGGTTCAATGTTTTTTGATTTGGACTATGTTACTTTACGTATTATCGTATGGAAATATTGTCAGAAATAACCTCCCCCGGGACAGGTTAAAGGCCTACCTGTAATTATTATATACCTCAATTCTCACGGAGTCCTCTCTTTTTTGAGTATTTTACCTGAGTTTCTCAAATTAGTGACCCAAGATAAGGTTTAGGAATTTGGGCACCAACAGACTTAAGAAAGCATGATTAGATAATCAGCTTTGCGTTATTCGTGCAAACTTTTCTAACGGGAGTTTAGAGTGCCAACAAATCGTCACAGAAAACCAGTACCGTCTGGAGGAAGTACAGCATTAATGAAGCATTTACCAGACTGTAACTTTTTATTAACCAAACTGTAACCCAAATCGGTAAAAAGAGAGGACTTAGTGAGGATAGGTGGTGTATATTATATGTTGATGGAAAAATAAAAACTGCAGGGAGGTTGTTCAATATATGAAAACGTTGAATAAAATCCTGGGTGTCGTTCTGACGCTGGCTATCACCGCCGGATTTTTGGTGATTCCTGTGCCGGTTGCGGCCGGCACCAATTCCTGGACAGAGGTCGCCGTTCCTACGGTGACGGCGGGCACGGACACCAACATTTACACCATAGTCGCTGACGGTACCACCATGTACATGTGGACCCCCGTTGAAACTAACGTGAGCGCGGCTTCGACCGGGACTACTCTAACTGTACAGAGCACCGCCGGCTTTTGCGGCTCAACTACCTATCCCATAACTGGCTTAAGCATTCCTATGATGATTGGCGGCGCAGCTAATACTGTCACCGCTGTTACCAGCGCGACCACACTTGTTTTGAGTACTCCCGCAGCAGTGGCGACTGGAGCACAGGTTTATGCGACCAACACCTCCTCTCCTATCGCACTGCTTTACAAATCCACGGATGCCGGCAGGACCTGGACGGCCGATGGTTTACTTCCTCCCTATAATCCCAATACTTTCAAGGTAGTCGCGGTTACAGGCATCAAAGTCTGCCCGACTTCCACC
>Ga0114951_10004167_pt1 | contig 14326 bp, 6 predicted proteins | sample AM7aDNAmetaG_FD_88677 | JGI IMG/M metagenome (GOLD analysis project Ga0114951, IMG submission 88677) | Freshwater microbial communities from Finland to study Microbial Dark Matter (Phase II) - AM7a DNA metaG | ecosystem: Environmental > Aquatic > Freshwater > Lake | place: Finland: Lake Alinen...
GGCGCTGAGCACGTACCGGGTGATGGCGCATGTGGAAGGCCCGGCACATCCGGCGGCGGCATCACTGGTGCAGGTGAAAATCAAGACGGGGCGGCTGCACCAGATTCGCGCGCACATGATGTTTTTGGGAACGCCGGTGTGGGGGGATGATCTGTATACGCTTCCGGCGGTGGCTGGGGCGGCGGCGAAGTCTGCGAAGGTGCCGCATCCGCCACGGCTGTGTTTGCACGCGTTCCGGTTGGGATTCAAGCATCCGATCAGCGGTAAATGGGTGCATTATGAATCGCCACTGCCGGCGGATCTGGGGGGATTCGCGCGGAAGCTGGGGCTTTTGCCGGCGGGGTGATGACAGGGCGCTACCTCGAAAGACGACGTAAATTAGCCACAAATGAACACGAATGAACACAAATGCTGGACTTGAGATGGGGTGAAGAGGGGTGGTGTATCGCGGCATGGCTGCAACGAAAACACGAAGTTGCGAAGACACGAAGGACCACGAAGACGAGATTTAACCGCAGATGAACGCTGATGAACGCGGATCGACACGAAGGAATCTAATATATCTGCGTTTATCTGCGTTCATCGGCGGTTCCACTCATTTGATATCACGGACAAATCGTATAGACTGCGATCAATAAAGCGAGTATTTAGTCGGAGATTCAAAGATGAAGACGTGGACGGTTGCGGCGATTCTTATCTTGGTGACGGGAGCGGTATCGCTGGTTCGGGCGGACTGGCCGAGCTATCGCGGCGTAGATGGGGCGGCAACAGCGGACATTAAGGCGGCTCCCAGTACGCTTTCTGCGGAGTCGCTCAAGGAGATCTGGACGGCCCCGCTGGGGGATTCGTTTGGACAGGTGGCGGTGGCGGGGGACAAAGCGGTGGCGTTCATCAAGCGCGACGGCGGCGAGGCTGCGATCTGCCTGGACGCCAAGACGGGTAAAGAGCTTTGGGTGACGCCGATCGACAAGACCATTGCTGATAAACAGGGCGGAGACGGGCCGCGGACGACACCGGCGATCGATGGTGAGCACGTCTATATCTACAGCACGTACCTGAAACTGGCATGTCTGGATATCAATACGGGGAAGGCGGTTTGGCAGCACGATCTGGTGGCGGAGGCCGGGGGGAATGTGTTGCAATGGGGAAATGCGGCATCGCCGGTGGTAGAGGGAGACGTGGTCATCGTCATTGGAGGCGGCAAGGGGAAGGGAATCATGGCGTTTGACAAGGGCACGGGAAAGGCGGCCTGGGCGACGACCAACGATGCACCCACGCACGCGACGCCGACACCGACCACGATTCTGGGGCAGCGCCAGGTGATTTGCTTCATGCAGAGCGGATTGGTTTCGGTGGATCCGGCCAACGGGCATGTGCTTTGGACATTTCAGCATCCTTATCGAATTTCGACCGCGGCTTCGCCGGTAGTGGGAGGGAAGAACGGGGACATCGTTTATTGTTCGGCAGGGTACGGAGTGGGCGCGGCGGCGTGTCGCATCAGCAAGAGTGGGGATGGCTGGGCGGCGACGAAGCTTTGGCGGACGGAAGGCAAAAATCTGAGCCACTGGTCCACGCCGGTGCATCACGACGGCTATATTTACGGCCTTTTCGGCCACAACGATGGGAAGGCGCCGCTGGCTTGCATCGACATCGAAACGGGGGACATGAAATGGAATCAGAAGGGATTCGGCAGCCAGGGCGGGTTGATCCTGCTGGGCGATAAGCTCCTGGTGCAGACGCCGCCGGGGGATCTGGTGTTGGTTGAGGCGTCGCCTGAGGGGTACAAGGAACTGGGGCGGGTCAATGAGTTCAAGGGGAAGAACTGGACGGCGCCGGCGTATTCGAACGGCCGGATTTACGCGCGCAACACCGTCGAAGGCAAGTGCCTGGAATTGAAGTGATTCGACGTGGGATGTCGGTGGCGGCACGCTGTGCCGTCACACACTATTCCTTGGAAGACCGGAGTTTCAGATACCCCGTGCCTTCTTAATCAAGTCGGCTGCTAACTGCGCATATGTGGGGCCCAGCCAACCATCCGGCATCGCTGTAGAGCCAAGTTTAGCGTCCAGCAGAAAACGCGCTGCCACGACCGGATCCGTCAGATTCTGGTGGAAATAAACTCCCCATCCCTGGTTTCCGTAGATGTTCCGCGGCACTGACACCCAGTTGATGTTGTCGCCCGATGCCCACACCAACGGAGCAGAGAACTGCAACCACGATTCAGGGACATCTTCGGGAATCAGCAACACCTTCGGGCGCGCCAGCATCATCGAGCGGTATGCCGCAGTTTGATGGAGCTCCGGCGAATCCAGATAAAAGGCATCAATTCCCCAACGTTTATACGCATAGTCGATGTGATTGGCTACCGACTCGACGCCACTTACGCTCTTATCAACCTTGAGAGTGCCGTCGGCCTGGACATCGAGCGTCCACGGACGCAGGGCTACGCCGACGTGGATTCCCGCATTTTGAAACGCCTTGAAGAAGCGGTCGATAAGTTTCACACCCGAGGCGTCCTTGTGTGCCCAGCCGGGATTGAGCACATCGATCAGTTCGGGATTACCCTTGTAGTTGAAGCCGTTCTGCATTCCTTCGAGGTTCCATTCAATCCACGTTCCCGCATTGATCGCTTTGCATGTGGCAATGCTTTTCGCGACATAGGTCATCACCCAGTTGTCAAACTTCTGTGCATTCGCAGGGAGATTGATGTCAAATCCACCCAGGAAGCCCTCTGGATTCGCGGCCGAGATGGTAGCTCCAAACATGCTGCCTCGAAGCATCGTGCGATGGTCTGTCCACTGGAGTGCATAGGGATAGGCCTTGGCCCACGCGGCGTCGGCGGCCGCCGAGACGCTGGCCGAATCCTTCCCGAACCGAAGCGAAGCACGGATCGTCGTAGACGCCCCTGGTGCGACACTCACTGGAACCAGGCCGAGGTCGTAGCGCACATACTTGCTGCCGGTAGGATGGAAGACAATGTTTTGGATGGTATTTGCAGGATTCGATGAGGCGTGCACGAATTCGGCGACGATGGGGTAGGTCGGATCGTCGATAGTCAGGGCCAGATGCGATCCATCGGCAAGTGTTTGATCAAGTACAAAAGGTGCCGTCTGATTATTGGCCCACATGTCCTTGAGGCTACCGGTCAATCCGCCCAACGTGAAGTCCGGGACTATTGATGCCTTGCTTCCTGTGTTCGTGATACTGATGGCGAAATGAATGCCGCTGGCGTCTTCGGTAGGCGTCAACGCAATAGTCCAACCCGTATAGACATAAGTCAGTGCGCCGTTCTTAAGTGTAGGCTTTACCGTCCCGAATCCCGACAATTGAAAGCCTTGACTTGCGGACTGAACCGATCCGTCCTTGATTGCGAACCCGTCGGTACTAAGGGTAAGCCGCTTCAAAGCACTCGTCGTTTGACTGGTTGGCGGGGACGATGTCATCAGTGCCTGGGTCGGAGCGGGTGCCGCGGAAGGCAATAGCGCCGATGTCGCAGCGGCACTTGTTGTAGTAGAAACAACGACTGACGCAACTGACTCCCTGGAGCCCGCCAGTGCGATGACGCGATAGTAGTATTGTGTGTTTGAAGATAGGCCGGCGTCCAAACAGGTCGGATAGCTCAGAGTTCCTACCGTTACAATTCCCTTAAAGCTGACACCATCCGTCGAGTGTTCAATGCGATAGCCTGTAGCGCCTTGCACAGCCTTCCAATCCAGAGACACCATCGACGAATTGACGCCGCGAATCCGTAGACCGGTGGGTGCCGCAATCGTCGCAACTGTCGTTCCCGGCAAATTCGGCGAAGAGCTTTGCGCGATAGTGCCGGACGCAACTGGAGGCAAACTGATGATCTGGGGTTGCGTCACCGTGCAACTGACCAGAGATGTGAGTGCGTACCCCGCCAGCGTCGGGATCAATGAGGTGACAAGTGACAGACGTGTTTCCAGACTTTCGATGTGAAGCGACTGGGGTCGCTTAGATGCCGCCGGTGAAGACGGAGATCGATGGTCTATTTTTCCATTAGTCGATTGCGGTACCGTCATGAGCAATGCCTCACCATGAACTCGAATTCTTCTGAGGGGTTGCAACCGTGCCGCATCGCGCGACCAGTCTCAGTCAATTGTATGCCCCATCTAACATGCAATATGTATCGGCCAGTGCCAACAAAACTTGCCCAGAATCTCCAAATCTCACAATCACGTCGAGAGTCAATCTTGATAATTCAATTTCGTTGCACCTAGTCGCGAATTCATCATCTTTGGAGGGTCTTCTAAGGAAGCGTCCAGCACAAATTGCAAACCGCTTGAAACGGAGAGTCGATCCCGAGTACAAACGTTCCAGCGATGCACATCCGGAGAGAATTCCACGAGACCGAATTGCGAATGAAAGGCCGTACACGATGGAATTCAACGCTCATAAGCCGGAACTTCTCGCACCGGCGGGGGACTGGGATGCGCTGCGCGCTGCGGTGGCCAACGGGGCGGATGCAGTTTATTTCGGGCTGGATCAATTTAATGCGCGCCACCGGGCTGCGAATTTCACGCTTGAAGAATTGCCACGCCTCATGGATTTTCTGCACACGCACAATGTGAAGGGATTCCTGACTTTCAACACGCTGATTTTTTCGGACGAACTGGAAGACGCGGCAAAGTACGTCTCGGCCATCGCCAAAGCAGGTGTGGACGCGGTGCTTATTCAGGATCTGGGACTGGCACGGCTGGTCCATCGATTGGCGCCGAGCCTGGCGATACATGGGTCTACACAGATGACGCTCACGGAACCGCGGGGCATCGCATTCGTAAAAGAACTGGGCGTGCGACGAGTTGTCCTGGCCCGAGAACTGGGGCTGAAGGACATTACAAGAATCACGCACGAGTCCGATATGCCGATCGAGGTTTTTGTGCACGGCGCCCTTTGTGTCGCCTATAGCGGGCAGTGCCTGACGAGTGAGTCACTTGGGGGACGCAGCGCCAACCGTGGGCAATGTGCGCAGGCCTGCCGGCTGCCCTATCAATTGATCGTCGATGGGCAGGTACGCGATCTTGGGGACAAGGCGTATCTGCTCAGCCCGAGCGATCTGGCGGCGTACGACATGATCGGCGACTTGACGCGTGCGGGTGTGATCAGTTTTAAGATTGAGGGGCGGCTCAAGAGCGCGCACTACGTTGCAGCAACCTGCCAAACGTATCGCGAAGCGATTGATGCGACGGTGAGGGGACAATCCTTTGCCATCACCAATGAGCGAAGGCATGATCTGGAGCAGACGTTTTCGCGCGGGTTTACGCACGGATTTCTGGGAGGCGTGAATCACCAGGAACTGGTGGCGGCACGGTTTCCGAAGGCACGTGGGACGCGTGTGGGCGTGGTCGCAGAGAAGACGGCCCGATCGATCATTGTGACGATTGACGCGGCATTCAAGGGATCGACGGTACCGCTCAAGGCGGGGGATGGCATCGTTTTTGATGAGGGCCATCCGGAGCAGGACGAACAGGGCGGGCGCGTTTTTCTGGCCGAGGTTTGCCGTGATGGCCGGATGGAGCTCGATTTCCGCGCGGGGGACGTCAATCTTTCGTACATCAATGCCGGCGCGATTGTGTGGAAGACGGATGATCCGCACATTAAGAGACGGCTGGAACATTCGTATAGCCGGGATACGGTTTCGAATCGGATTCCGGTTGCGATGACGGTGAGCGCGCATGCGGGGGAGCTTCTCAAGCTTACGATGTGTGCGGAAGGGCATACGGCGGAAGCGTCGTGGGAGAAGCCATTGGAGCGGGCGAAGAAGTTTCCCGCGACGGAGGCGATGTTACGCGAGCAGCTCGATCGTCTTGGAGATACGCCGTTTGCGATGGGTGAGCTTACGGTCGACCTGGCGGGCGATCCGATGGTTCCGAAAAGCGTGCTCAACGATTTGCGGCGGCAATGCGTCGAGAGGCTTCTGCGGCAACGTGCTTACGCTCATGAGATTATTGAGCCGGATGCACTGAAGACGCTTCGCCAGCGCGTGCAAGGAAGCCCTGCTGGGGTGCCAAGGAGCGATGGTCCGTCGTTTTATGTGTTGGTTCGTACGCTTGAGCAATTGGATGCGGTGCTGGCGCATCGCGGGCCGATTCGACCGGCGATGATTTACGCGGATTTTGAGGATGTTCGGCGTTATCCGGAGGCTGTTAGCCGTTGCCGGACCCAGAAAATGCTGATCGCGCTGTCGACGCTGCGGATCGTCAAGCCGGGAGAAGAGGGGTTTCTCAAGCAGATCAGTGATTGCCGGCCGGATGCGTTGTTGGTGCGATGTCTGGCGGCGGTGGCGTACTATCGGGAGCAGGCCGCCGATGTGCCGCAAATCGGGGATTATTCGCTGAATGTCGCCAACGAGCTCACCGCGGGCGTGCTGGCGGAATCCGGGCTGGTGCGGATGGTTCCCAGTTACGATCTGAATTGGATGCAGATGGCGGCGATGATCGGGCGGATGGATCCGGCGATGCTGGAGTGCGTGATTCACCAGCACATGCCGATGTTTCACATGGAGCATTGCGTGTTTGCGCACACGCTTTCAACGGGGAAGGATTTTCATGACTGTGGGCGGCCCTGCGAGCGCCACAAGGTGGATCTGGGTGACCGCGTCGGTGAGGCCCACCCATTGATTCCAGATGTGGGTTGCCGCAATACGGTCTATAACGCTACGGCGCAGACCGCGGCGGAATATGTTCCGGAAATGAAACGTCTGGGCATCCGGCATTTTCGGGTCGAATTGCTGCGTGAAGATGCGGCCGACGCGATTCGGATTATGGATCGTTATACGCGGGTCGTGTGCGGGCTGGAGACGCCTTTGCAGACGCTTCGCACGCTGCGGGTGCTGAACCAACTGGGCGTCACGCGCGGTACGCTGGCGCACGAGTAATGCTTTCGGGCGACGGTGGCATCACACGTAGGTGATGCTGGGGTCGGCTCCCAGCGAGCCGACCAGCGACTCGACGTAAGAGATCTGCTGCACTTTCTGCAATTCCGCGGCGGCCAGCGCGCGGCGATCGCGAATCCGCATGCGTTCGATTTCCTCGGCGTAGGTGGAGCGGGACATGAACGCGTCGAGATATGCCACGTGGCGTTTCCAGAGCGAGACGTCGCGCATCTGCTTGGCGAAGAGGCGTGCCTTGTACCAGTCGGATTTCAGCAGCGATTCCAACGTGAAGAGCGCGCGGATTTCCGGATGGTGCGCGTCTTTGCCTTCGTAGGCGCCGGTGGCCATGATGTTGAGCAGAGCTTTCAAGGGCGGGCAGGCGTCGTTGATGGAGCCGTCGTCAAGATAGAGTTGGGCGACGCGTTGCTGGGCTTCGGTGATATTTTTCACGCCATCGGCGAAGGCTGCGGGGTCCTGCGTTTCGGGGCGGAGGATCGCCTCATCGAAGACCTTGGCGGGATTATCGAACACGCGGCCGAAGAAGGCATTGATGAAGCGGCCGGTGATGCGATAGCCGAGCCGGCTGGCGAGAATGGTTGCGCCATCGGCGGTGTAGTCCTTGAGCGGTTCGAGATATCCTTCGGCGATGAGGAATTTGGGGTCGCGTTCGCGCGGCGTCAGGCGGCACCAGATTTCGGGAATCAACAGACTGATATCGTGATCCATGCGGACGTTGGGACCGACATAGCCAGCCGAGGTGGAGAAACCCGCAAGGCCGGTCAGGATGTAACTAACGAGTGCGTTGTTGAGGTCGACAATCGTGCGGAGAGCGTTGAAGGGGCTCTTGGTGAGCGCGCCTTCCGAGCCGGCGCCGGTGGTGGAGGGGCTTTTGCCGGTGAGGGAGCTGATGAAATCCATGAACAGTTCGGGGAGTTCCTGGTAGTGGATGGGGTTGTAGACCGCCAGGCCGCGGATGCCGGCAGCGGGGTCCGCGGGATTGTTGCGCCGGCCGATGAGGACGGAATGCACGGGCGTGAGGACGGGTTGGTCGGCCTTGAGGGCCAGATGAAAACGGAGCCCCTGCAGCGCCACGTAGCGGGCTGTGGGATCGACCAGATCCGGACGCGTCTGGAGGTAGCGGGGATTCTTGGAGGACTTGCCATCGACGATGCGTGGAATGGCCGAGCAGACGGCGTAGCCATGATCGGCGTCGGCGGTTTTTTTCAGGATGTCCTGCATGGGCGGGGTGAAGCGTTCAAATTCGGTGACCCGCGCCACCATGTCGCGCACCTGCTGGGGGGTCAGGGGCTCGTAATTCGAGAGAAAATTATCGCTTCGGGCCATGTCGGATTCGGTTTGCTTGTCGAGACCGCGGTGGACGGCATCATCGGGGCGCTGAAAGAGGCGATACTCGCAGTTGATCGCGAATTTGAGGCTGCAGGTTTCGATCGTTGATTTGAGCAATGGAAGGTGCTTTGCGGGAACCACGACGGAGGCGGAGATGTCATCTTCGGTCTGGATTTTCGTGGCGGCGGCAAAATCCTGGCGTACTTTGAAGGTGCGCCAGGCCTGGTCGTTCATGAGGCCGACGCGCAGGTAGGTGCCGACGAGTTTGCGGTCTTCGAGTTTGAGTTCATTGCCCGAGGAGCCGTTGATGATGTCGACGCCGAAGTGTTCGCGCCACTTGTCGGCCCATTCCGGACGACTGAAACGTTTAATGATGAAGACAATGGCGTAGACGTGGCTGGGGATGGAGGCCAGCCAGGCGTTGAATTCGGGGGTGTATTCGGGTGAAGGTGTAAGGAGTTTGATGACGCTGCCGAGGGAGCGCTGGGGGCCCAGGATGGGGCGACTGGCGCGATGGCCGTAGTCGGGCTTGCTGGCGGGGCCGCCGATCCAGCGTGTGGAATAATCCTTTCTGAAAATCTCCTCGACACGATCGAGATCTTTCTGGATATCGGCGACGAAGATAGGGCCGTAGATCATGTAGTCGCGGATGGACTTGGAGATTTCCGATTTTCCGCCACCGGAGACGGTGCAAGGTTTGTGGCAGAAAGTGCCGTCGCCATTGGTGCCGATCAGGCGCCAACTGGGCGCGCCAGGGTGTTTTTCCATGTGAATTTTATAGCCGGACGGGGTCATGTAGATGCGCCCGGGCTGAAGAGGAATAGACTGCTCTTTTTCGTCCTGGGTCCACCACACCTTGAGTTTGGCGATGCTGGCGCGGGCGGATTCGGGAATGTAGATGAGGTTGGGAAACTCCTTGTCGATGCCGTAGCCTTCCGGCTGGATCTGCATCATCGTGCCGTAGTCGCGTACCACGTCCTGCCAGGTGCGGTCATTGGTGGGTATTCTGCTGTCCGGGACGAATTCTTCGCCCATGGCGTAGCCGGCAAATGCCAGGGCCCCGCCGGAATGTTCCTCTTCGACGTTTCCGAAAAGGTTCGCGGCGTAGCTGATCTGGGTTTTGACTTCCTTCTTGCAGTAGCCGTAGTAGTTGTCCGCGATGATCGTAACAATCACACCCTGCGCGGTGCGGCAGGTGATCTTGAAGGCTTGTCCATCGTTGTATTTTTCGGCGGGGTCTTTCCAGCACATGCCGTCGCGGCGCTGGCGTTCCGTGGCTTCATCATGCGTCGGCAGACCGAGTTCTTTTTTCGTGAGGTTGACCAGGTGCGGAGCCAGGATGACGCAGCCGGTGTGGCCGGTCCAGTGTTCGACATCGAGACCGGCATCGTCGCGCGGCAGGAACGGATCGCCGGCGTTGCCGAAAATCGATTCGACAAAATCGAGATTGCTGACGAGGCTGCCCGGGGCGAAGAAGCGGATTTCCATGCTTTTTTCGGCGCAGACGCCGGGCACTTCCGGACAGACGATGGGACGCAACAGGAGCGACACGAACGTTCGCGCGGGCGTCTTTTGATTGGCGGTGAAAGGGAGCGTCAGCAGGTCGGCCGGCGGATTGACCGCATGGCGGAAGAGCTGGGCAAAGACGGATTTGGGCACCGCATTTTTGTCGCCGACGATCGGCAGGCCGCCCTCGGTGACGTGAAAGGTGCCCTTGGTGGTGCGGCGGTCGCTCCGCGGGTTGTGCAGGACACCGTTGCGAATGCGGTAGCTGCTGAGGACCGAATTGGTGAAGACGTCGCCATCGGCGGGTATCGAAAGCACGCGGGCCACGCCGTGGCGGCCGAGAATGAGCGTCTTGGCCGGAAGCTTGAGGGTGCCGGGTTTGTCGACTTCGCTGAAATGCGAGCGCAGAAAATTTTCTATGCGCTGATCGACGGGGCAGCGATGATCGCTGAGCAGGCGCGATTGTTCGTAGTAGCCTTCCAGAACGCCGCGGGAGATTTCGCCGAGGTGCAGATCATCGTCTTTCACCGCGGGCAGACCATTGGCGATGAGCAGCAGATTCACCTGCAAGGCACGATCGCGGGCCACAGGAGAGTCCCAGTCATAACCGAGGGCGTTTACGCCAAGAGCCGATTCCAGATCACGCGGGTTGGAAAACATTGCGCATTACCTCACCTGGGCCAGTTGCCGTTGCCACGGGCCTCCACCGCCACTATGCATTGTCCCCTGGAAGCCGCACTACCCTCGGGCGAAGATTTTTAGCCAAACGAGACCCGCTGTCAACGCATCGAAAACGACAGCGAGGAATTATTCCTCGACAATCGTCTGTTTCACTACCTCTTCGATGGTGGTGAGGCCTTCGTAGATCGCCATCAAACCGGACTGGCGAAGGGTGCGCATGCCGCGTTTGCGGGCCGCGTTGCGCAACAGGTTGGTCGAGGCGTGCTGCATGATCATTTCCCGGATTTCGTCATCGAACAGCATGATTTCGTAGATGCCGAGACGGCCGCGATAGCCGGTGTTGTTGCACTGATCGCATCCGCGGCCACGTACGAACACCTTGCCTTTGACGTCCTCGGGCAGCAATTCCAGTTCCATGAGCTGCTCTTCGGTCGGCACGTATTCCTCGCGGCAATTCATGCAGATGCGCCGCACCAGACGCTGGGCGATGATGCCTTCGACCGTCGCGGTGATCAAGAACGGCTCGACGCCGAGATCAAGCAAACGTGCCACGGCCGACGGCGCGTCGTTCGTGTGCAGCGTCGAGAAGACCAAGTGGCCGGTCAGTGCGGCCTGCGTGGCGATGACGGCCGTTTCCTTGTCGCGGATTTCACCGACGAGCACGATGTCCGGGTCCTGACGCAGAATGGAACGCAGGCACCGGGCGAAGGTCAGTTCGATTTCCGGCTTAATCTGCACCTGAATGATGCCGTCGATGTCGTATTCGACGGGGTCTTCGGTCGTGATCAGTTTGTCTTCGATGCTGTTGAGCTCGTTGAGCGCGGCATAGAGGGTGGTCGTTTTGCCGGAACCGGTCGGGCCGGTGACCAGTGCGATGCCGTTGGGCTTGTTGATCAACTGGCGGAAGGTGCGCAAGTCGTCCTCGCGCATGCCGACCTTTTCCAGATCCAGCGCCACGTTGGCCCGGTCGAGGATACGCATGACGACGCTTTCACCGAAGATCGTCGGCAAGACCGCGACGCGCAAATCGACCGCCTTGCCCTGTACGACCAGCGGAATACGGCCGTCCTGGGGCATGCGGCGCTCGGCGATGTCGAGGTTCGCCATGACCTTGATACGCGAGGTGATGGCCATGGCGATGTGCTTGGGCGGCGGGATCATTTCGTACAGTACGCCGTCGATGCGGTAGCGCATCTTGAATTCATCTTCGAAGGGTTCAAAGTGAACATCGGAGGCCTTTTCCTTGATGGCCTGGAGCAAGACCATGTTGAGCAGTCGTTTGACGGGATTGGATTCGGCCAGTTCCTTCAGCGTGTCCAAGTCGATCGACTGGTCGCGGCCTTCGAGCTGTTTGAGCGTCTCATCGGTCGAAACCTCGGAGAGCAGATCGGAAAACGATTCCTGCCGCTCGTTGTAATGTTTGGCCAGCAGGCGATTGATGGCCTCCGGGTCGGCGATCGCCGCGATCACGTTGAAGCCGAGGAAGGTTCGTAGATCGTCCACAGCGCGGAAATTGTCCGGCGAGGCGAGAACCACTTTCAGGGTCTTGCTCTTGGCGTCGAACTCGACGGGAATCACCTTGTAGCTCGAGGCCATCTGGGCGGGCACCTGGTCGAGCACTTCCTTGGGAATGTCCTTTCCCTCGAGATCGTACACCTCGTAGCCCATCTGGGCCGCCAGCGCCAGGTTACGATCGTGTTCGGTAATCATGCCCAGATCGACGAGAATCTGTCCGATCGGCGTATTCACGCCGGACTTCTTCTGTTCCACCTGCAGCGCCAGCGCCTTGTGGACCTGCTCGCGCGTCAGCCGCCCCATTTTGATGAGCACGCGGCCAAGGGGGCGTCCCTTGAGCTGGTCGATGGGCGGCATCTTGAGCGGGCCGGCGGGACCGCTGGGCGGAGGTGTCGGCGTGCCGCCGCCATTCGAGCCGGCGGGGGGTTTGCCAGGAGGGACGTTGGACATGCGGGAACTCCCGGAAGCGGTCGTGATCGGTTCAGCCATTAGACGAATTCCAGACTAAATAACTACTCACACTACAGATCTCATCACCATAAATCAGCCACGACATCAGCGAGCGGCCGGGGCGGGACGTTCCGGAGGCGTCGTATCCTTTTCCAGATCCGGACGATTGAGGCGTTTGCCCATGCGTTCGGCCAGTTCGGCCGGGCGACGCGACTTGTCGATCGCTTCCTCAACGGAAATCTTCCCGACGTTGTAGAGTTCCAGCAGGTGCTCATCCAGCAACTGCATGCCGAACTTTTTGCCGGTCTGGATCATCGAATCGATGCGGAAGGTCTTGTTTTCACGGATGAGGTTGGCCAGTGCGGGCGTGACCACCATGAATTCGTACGCGGCCACCATGCCCTCCGTATCGATGCGCGGGCACAGGGCCTGCGAGAGCACGGCCAGAAGGGTTGTGGATAGCTGCACGCGAACCTGTTCCTGCTGGTCGGTCGGAAACGCATCGATGATACGGTTGATGGTGCCGGCGGCACCGGTGGTGTGCAACGTGGCAAAAACCAAGTGGCCGGTTTCAGCGGCGCGGATCGCGGCGGAAATGGTCTCCAGATCGCGCATTTCGCCGACCAGCACCACGTCAGGGTCCTGACGCAAGGCCCGCCGCAGGGCTTCGGAGAAGGTCGGCACATCTCCGCCGACTTCGCGCTGGGTAATGATCGATTTCTTGTGCTCGTGATAATATTCGAGCGGGTCTTCCACGGTGATGATGTGCCGGTCGAAATTGATGTTGATGTAGTTGATCATCGACGCCATGGTCGTCGTTTTTCCGGAGCCCGTCGGGCCGGTGACGAGGAAGAGGCCGCGGGGACGCCGGCACAATTCCTCGACGGAGGCGGGCAGGCCGATCTGCTCGAACGTCAGCAGTTTGTAGGGGATTTTACGCATCACGATGCCGATGTTGCCGCGCTGGCGAAATACCGAGACGCGGAAGCGTGCCGCCGCCTGGCCGTCGGCCGATTTGAATGAGAAGCCGAAGTCGGAAGAACCCACTTCCTGGAGTTCCTGCTGGGAGCGATCGGGCGTGATGGCCTTCATCAGCGAGACGGTATCGTCGGGTGCGAGGATTTTGGTCTGCAGGTCGCGCAGCGTGCCGTTCAGCCGCAGAACGGGAGGCCGTCCCACCGCCAAGTGCAAGTCCGAAGCGCCTTTTTTGATGGTGGTTTCCAACAGCCGGTCGATTTGGATGATGGACATGAACGCATTTCCCGTCTCTGATTCCGCAGAACTCGAATTTTCGAAACGCTCTAACGCCGGACGGACCTCGAGGAAGACACTTCCTCGAATCACCGTGGCGGATAATCCGCAATCAATCCGTGATGATACCCTCGGCCTGGGTGACGCGGGCGATTTCAGTCGGTGTCGTGATGCCGTTAAGAATCTTGATCTTTCCGTCATCGAGCAGGGATTTCATGCCCGACGCCCGGGCCGCCTTGCGCAGGAGGTTCGTCGGCGCACGTTTGAACGCCAACTCACGGACTTCATTATTCATCGTCATCATTTCAAAGATGCCCTTGCGGCCGCGATAACCCGTGTTGTTGCAGTACGGGCAACCCACCGGCCGCATCATCTTCTTGCCGACCAGTTCGCGCTCCGTGAAGCCCAGAATCTGCAGGGTGCGCTTGTCTGGCTCGGGATCCGGCTGCTTGCACTTCTCGCAGAGCGTTCGAACCAGGCGCTGCGCCATGATCGCCTGAATGGACGAGGCGACCAGGAAGGGTTTGACGCCCATATCGATCAGACGCGTGATCGCGGAGGGCGCATCGTTCGTGTGCAGGGTGGAGAAGACCAAGTGACCGGTCAAGGACGCCTGGATCGCCACTTCCGCGACTTCCAAGTCGCGGATTTCACCGACCAGAATAATGTTCGGCGCCTGAC
>Ga0114951_10004168_pt1 | contig 14322 bp, 5 predicted proteins | sample AM7aDNAmetaG_FD_88677 | JGI IMG/M metagenome (GOLD analysis project Ga0114951, IMG submission 88677) | Freshwater microbial communities from Finland to study Microbial Dark Matter (Phase II) - AM7a DNA metaG | ecosystem: Environmental > Aquatic > Freshwater > Lake | place: Finland: Lake Alinen...
ACGGTGGGCAGCGGAATCGTGTTGGTGTCTGGAACGGGATCGTAATACCGGTTCGTCGTCGCGTCATAAAGATTCGCCGCGACTTGGAGCAGCCGATGCACGGCCGGGGTGTATTGATTTGTCGGATAGATTTGAATCCGCGTCAGATTGACATTCAATTCCTCCGCCAGCAGACGGGAGGCGACATTGGTGAAAAAGCCAAGAGGATTTCCGGTGTCAAGAATCGGCGCAGCCGTCGCGGTCAGTGTCATCATCATGCAACCGCAGAACCAAAGCTTCCACCAATCATGCCGGAACGGCTGGACGCTTCTCTGATTCGGGCAACCCCGCCCCGGCGGCTTTTTCACGATGACAAGCTAAACCGATTTCAGGCTGAACTACAATTCTATTTTCTTATGGCGGTGCTTTCCTTGTTTGCGAGCGAAAAAGAAACAAGCTCCGGATATTTGTCGGCGAACCACCATTGTCAGCATCGCGCGCAAACGTATCGCCATTTGAACCGTCACCCGTTACCATCGGGGCAACTTGGTCATGCAATCGGAAGCCATCATCATCGCCGCACCGCTCATTTCGCCTGCGTGGCTGCTGTTCATCTATTGCGCGCTGGTCATGCTGGCGTCGCTGGCCGGCGGCTGGCTGTTGCTGTTCATTCACCTCACACACACGCGGCTCCAACTGGCGGTCAGCTTCGTCGCCGGGCTGATGCTGGGGATCGCGCTGCTCCACTTTCTGCCGGACGCCAACGAGCAGCTGCATTCGCTCGATCGCACGGCGGAATGGATGCTCGGCGGTTTTCTCGCGATGTTTTTCGTCCAGCGGTTCTTTCATTTTCATCACCACGATCTGCCCGAGGGTGATCCGGAAGATTGTTGCGGACACGATCATGATCACGAATCCGCCCACGGCGAACACGCCCACACGCTGGCGGACAAATCGGCGAAGCAACTTTCCTGGGTCGGCACCGCGCTCGGACTCACTTTTCATTCGCTGCTCGACGGCTTGGCGCTCGCGGCGGCGGTTGAGGCGGGAGTTCAGGGACAGGCCCGGCTCGCCGGACTCGGTGTCGCGCTCGTCGTCATCCTGCACAAGCCGTTTGATGCGATGGCGGTTTCCACGTTGATGCACGCGGGCGGCAGTTCGCGCTTTTCGCGGCATGTGTTGAACGGCCTGTTCGCGCTGGCCAGCCCGCTTGGGGCGGCGCTTTTCTATATCGGCGCGGGACAACTGGCCGGCGCCAACGTGCCGCTGCTCGGCTACGCGCTGGCGTTCTGCGCGGGAACCTTTCTCTGCATCGCCAGCAGCGATTTGCTGCCGGAATTGCAATTCCACTCGCACGACCGCTTCAAGCTGTCGGCGGCGCTGATGGCGGGTCTGGCCGTGGCCGTCATCATCGGCCTCTGCGAAACCGCCTGAAAGCGATCAGCGGCATCCCGGCCGCTGCCCGGCCGCTGCCAATCAATTCCGCTGCCCGTAGTCTTTGCCGTGCCCAGGATTTTTCCTGGCGACCGGCTGGACATTTAATGCGACGGCCCGCACCGGGCTGGCTTTGAAATAGGTGTTGCATAAATCCGTATTTGTGGCTCTAATCGGGCAGAGGTTGTAAAAAAATCAGAGTCACACCCGACGGATTTCAAAATGACTGAGCCAGAGACTTTTTAACCTGATCTTCAACCAAAGATTCCACCATGGCTACTTCGTCCAATTCCTCCCTCGCCCGTCACCCGGTCCGGACTGGTGTTAATCACCTCGGCCGCTAAAACGAATCATGAAAACTCAAACCAACAAGATTCTTCCATTCACCCTGGCTTTGACGGTGCTGGCGCTCTATTTGTCAGTCCTGCAATCAGCGCGAGCGCAAAACTGGGTCAACGACATTCCACTTAAAACGGCGCGCTGGAATCACACCGCTACGCTGCTGACCAACGGTCTGGTGCTCATCGCGGGCGGCGAAATCTTCAATGACTCCACCAATGGCTATTTCCAAGGCACCAACAGCGCGGAACTCTACAGCCCCATCACCGGCGCCTCCCGGTTGACTGCCCCCATGAATGACGCGCACTGGGGGGGCTCCGCCACGCGGCTGACCAATGGGCTGGTGCTCGTGGCAGGGGGGAGAAACAACGGCGGCAGCGTGCTTGCGACCGCCGAGTTGTATGACCCCAGCAGCGGAACCTGGTCGAATACCGGCTCACTGAATCAACAACGCTCTGCTTTCACGGCAACCTTGCTGCCGAATGGCAAGGTGCTGGTTGTGGGAGGTCAGAATAACAGCGCTGTTGATCAATCCAGCGCGGAGTTATACGATCCTGCAAGCGGAACCTGGGCGACCACCGCTTCGTTGAATTACGCCACCGACTCCGGAGCGGCGGTCCTTCTGCCGGATGGCAAGGTGCTGTTTTGCGGTGGCAGTGACGGCCTTGGCGGCACTCTTACCAATGCCGTCCTCTATAATCCCACCAACCAGACCTGGACCAACACCGGGCCAATGCACACCGCACGCGGCGGCCACGTATTGACATTGTTGCCCAATGGACAGGTGCTCGTTGTCGGTGGCGTTTTCAATGAGAGCGCGGAGCTATATACTCCGGCCAACGGGCTATGGACGAATGCCGCTTCAATGAACGACACGCGTTCAAGTCCCACTGCCGCGTTGCTGCCCAACGGACAGGTGTTGGTTCTGGGTGGGGAGCCATGGCTGACTAGTGCGGAACTGTATAACCCAACCAACAATACCTGGACGCTCGCCTCATCCCTGCACGTCGCACGTTTTTTCAATACGACTACCCCGCTGGGCGACGGGCAGGTGGTGGTCACTGGCGGCAATGCCGGCACGATTGGCTATTATAACGGCCCGGCCATTGCCAGCGTGGAAACCTACGCCGGTCATCCCATTCAAGCCAATCACACCCTGGTCGCCCATTATCCCTTCGACGCTCCAGATGGCTATGGCCCCTTTTCCGGCCAATTGTTGATGGACACTTCCGGCAACGGCTACAACATTGATGGCCCCTCGACGAGCGATGGCACCTATCCCATTCTCACGACCGACTGCATTGCGGGCGAAAGCGCCATCCAGTATGACGGCAATAACTGGCATTTGCTGCCCACCAATTTATTGACAACCATTGCCGGCACCTACTCCCTTTCACTCTGGCTGAAGACCACCCAGGTTTCCGGCAACGACTCCGACGCTGGTCCCGATGCCCCGGGCATTGTCTGGGCGGGTGGGGCCGCGGATAATTACTATGATTCGGAACCCATGACCTTGACCGGCAGCAAGCTGGGTTTTTATACGGGCGACGATCAAGCCACGCTGCACTCGTTTACGAGCATTAACTCGGGAGCCTTCACCCACATCGTCGTCACGCGCGACCAACCGAGCGGAGTGAAAAGAATTTACATCAATGGCGTTTTGGATTCGACCAGCACCGGCGACACCAACTTCCTGTCGGCTTCCACGGACCTGTTGCTGGGCGAGAGTTATTACAGTGGTGGAGTGGCGGGAATCATTGACGACGTGCAGTTTTACAGTGGGCTGCTTTCGGCTGCTGATGTCGCTTATCTCCATGCCAACCCCGGCTCCGAGGTGCCGGTTGGTCCCCCAGCTCCCTCACTCGATGTTGCCTTGAACACAACCAATCTGGTCTGGATCACCGGCGGCGATGCGAACTGGTTCGTGGAAGCCACCAACTCTCACGACAGCGTGTCGGCAGCGCAAAGCGGAACCATTACCAATTACCAGCAGACCTGGATACAAACGACTGTCACCGGCCCGGGCACCCTGTCCTTCTGGTGGCAGGTATCCAGTGAAGGCGCCGACTTCCTGGAATTCGATCTCGACGAAATTCAACAGGATGAAATATCTGGAATCGGTCAGGACTGGGCTCAGCTAACATATTCCATTCCTTCAGGCACGCACACCTTGCGATGGCTGTATTTCAAGGATGGCAGCGGCTCCGACGGGGCCGATGCCGGCTTCCTCGACGAGGTCAGTTATGTTCCCACAACCGGCATCATCGTCACCGCCTCGCCGTTGACCGGCTTGGTTCCGCTGACGGTTCAGTTCACCAGTCCAGGCGTGGACAGCGGCGGCAACACCGTGACCAATTGGAGCTGGAATTTTGGCGACGGAGCGACCAGCACGGCGCAAAGTCCTTCGCACATTTACACGAATGTTGGTTCGTTTTGGCCCAGCCTGACAGCCTACAGCACCTTCGGCGCATTGCCCCTTTCCGTCGCCGGCCTGAACGCGATCATCGTCACCAATTTCACGCTTAATGTCTCCGCCAGTCCCCCGTCCGGCGCGCTGCCACTGACGGTTCAGTTCACCAGTCCTGGCGTGGACAGCGCCGGCAACACGGTGACGAATTGGAACTGGAATTTTGGCGACGGGACGACCAACACCACGCGAAATCCCGCGCACGTTTACACCCGGGCTGGCTCTTTTTCGCCCAGCCTGGTCGCCCGGAGCACTCACGGCGCGTGGCCCCTTGATGTCACGGGTCTCGGCACAATCACCGTCACCAATATTCCCAACCCGGCCTTCCGAACCCTTTATACTTTTGCTCCCATCACCACATTCGGTTTCAATAGTGGTTTGGTTTTATCGGGCAACACCCTGTATGGGACCACCTCGTCTGGAGGCGCTTCAAATTGGGGAATGCTGTTTGCCATTAACACCAGCGGTTCAGGCTTCACTAATCTACACAACTATAACAATGATGCGACCAATGGCGCGAGACCCAATGGCGTGGTTTTATCCGGCAACACGCTGTATGGGCCGACGGATTTTGGCGGCACTCGCGGCGGAGGTACGGTGTACGCCATCAGCACGAATGGCACGGGCTATACCAACCTGTATAATGTGAATTTCAACGTTGATCCCTACAGCCCCAGTGGGCAAGAATCGCCATTGGTTTTAGCTGGCAGCAATCTCTATGGGGGGACGTGGTTTGGTGGCTATTACAACAAAGGCGCGCTGTTTTCCGTCGCCACCAATGGTGCCAGCAGTGGGATCGTGCATAATTTCACCCCGCCTACCTACAGCCCTTATGCGGTCAACTACGACGGAATTATTCCCGGCGCCGGAATGATTTACTCTGGCGGCACCGTGTATGGGACGGCGGAGCAAGGTGGCTATACCAGCGGCGGCACGGTGTTCGCCTTTGAAACCAGCAACCCCGGTAGTTTTAGGATTCTATATTATTTCACGTCCTCCATTGCCGTAACCAACAGCGATGGCGCCAACCCCTGGGGGCGATTGCTTTTGTCCGGCAGCACCCTGTATGGGACAACCTTGGGCGGCGGCAGCACGGGCAATGGCGTGCTGTTTGCCGTCAACACCAATGGTTCGGGTTTTACCAACCTGCACAGCTTCACCGGCGGCAACGGCGGGACGACTCCCCATGCCGGATTGGTGCTGTCAGGCAACACCCTGTATGGGACCACCTCGGCGGGCGGCACCTCGGACTACGGCACGCTGTTTGCCATCAACACGGATGGTTCGGGCTTCACCACCCTGTATAGTTTTACGGGCGGTGCCGACGGAGCCAATCCGCAGGCGGATTTGGTTCTGTCCGGCAATACCCTTTATGGGACAGCGAACGCCGGCGGCAGTTCAGGCGGCGGCACCCTGTTCAGCTTCGCGCTGTGGCCGCAACTCACCATCACTCCTGCCGGAACCAATGTCATTTTGACCTGGTCAACCAGCGCCACCGGATACGCATTGCAGTCAACCACCAATCTCAGCGCTGCCGTGGTCTGGAGCGCCGTTTCGCCCTTGCCGAACATTGTCAACGGGCAGAACACCGTGACCAATCCCATCACCGGCTCAAAGAAGTTTTATCGGTTAAGTCAGTAATTTCGCCTATCTCAAAAAACCTTTATGAAAACTCTATTCCAATCTGAAGAACCCTCCTATGGAGAAAAACATATGAACAACATCCTAATTAAATCCGCGCGCCAGTCTGTAAGGTTCGGCCTCTTATGCTTGCTCGCACTTTCATTCGGCCTCCCCGCGGCCCGCGCCGGGCTGACCTTCGATTTGCGACTGATTCGCGATCAGCAGGGCCAGTCCTATATTTTCTATGTGGAGTTTTATACGAATTCCACGCCACCGGCGGCAGCCCTGGGCACCTATCAAATTAACTCGCCCCAGCAACCCACCAATGGCTCCTCGCGCAAGCTGGAACTAACCAGCACCGGAATGAATTTTATTGATGGTTGGAGCAGCAGTTATAGCGCCTTCAACTCCGTGATGGATCAAATCACCAATGGCAACTGGACGATTGTCTTCACCAATGCGACCACCACCAATTATTTCCAGTTTGCGGTGAGCGCCCCAGACATAACCAGCAATATGCTCCCCGCGTTGGTCGTCACCCTGCCGACCGAAGGCGAGATCCTGCCGACCACGCAACCGACTTTTGCCTGGCAGTGGCCGGGCGGTTGGGGTGTCAACAGCGATGCATTTGTGTTTAACAACGACTACTCTTTTTTTCAATATGACAGTCTCCCGGAAGCGCAACATGCCTGGTTCATGGCAACGCCGCTTACCGTTGGTGAGAACTTGCATTTGCAACTGCGCTACACTACGAATCACCTGAATCCGCTGTTTTTGGCCACCACTCCTCTCAACACCAACTCCTCGCACCAGCCGATCTCCGGCTGGATTTCCGCCTCCGGGCTGTCAGCCAGCGAGGACGTGAACTTTTCGGTCAACCTGCCCGTTGCGGTTGGCGGCCACACTAACTTGCTTTACTACTCTTTCGAGGACAACGACATTTTCGCGACTGATTATTCGCCCAACGGGAATAACGTGGCGACAATCTCCGGTTTCGGCGGCGGCAGCGCCTACACAACCAACGTCCAAACCATTGGCAGCTACGCTGCCTATTTCTCGAATAATGGCGGCAGCGGAGCAAGCTGGCTGAACCCGCCCACCAATCTGCTGGCCACCTTGGCCCGGACTTTCAGCATTTCGCTCTGGGTCAACACCACGCAAGCGACGGGCAACGACACGGATGATGGCTTGTATGGCGATGCCGGGTTGGTTTCCGCCTTCAACGGTCCGGGAAACAACTGGGTGATCCCGATGGCCATTACCGGCCATAAACTGGCATTTGCCACCGGCGGAAGCTCGCAGTCCACCCTTCATTCCGCAGCCGACATCAACACCGGCAGCTATGTGCATTTGGTCGTCACCCGCAACCAATCCACCGGCGAGAAAAAAATTTATGTGAATGGCGTGCTGGACGCCACTGGCACTGGCTCCACGGACTTGCTGAATGACCCGACCGAATTCAACATCGGATATAATAACGGCGTTGGTTTCGACGGGCGCATGGACGAGATTCAAATCTACTCCGGCGTGCTTTCCGACAGCGAAGTTCTGCAACTTTACGACAACCCCGGCACCGCTATCCCAGATTTGGCCGGGAGCGGCAGTGATTTTAACCAAGCCCTCAACACCACGGGGCTGACTTGGACGACCAGTGGGACCGCTAGTTGGTTCGTCGAAACCACCAACACCCACGACAACGTGTCGGCGGCGCAAAGCGGCAGCGTGACCAACAGCCAGACTTCCTCGCTCTCCACCACGGTGACCGGACCGGGAACACTTACGTTCTATTGGGCCTCACTGGATGGCTGTAACAACTTTGACTACGAGTTCGATATAGACGGGAACTTTCAAACCGACATTTATTGCAGCACCCCGTGGACTCAAGCCGGTCCCTTCAGCATTTCTGGCGGCCAGCATACACTGACGTGGAAGGTTAGCTCTTACGGCGACAATGATCCGACCCAGGCGGGCTTTCTCGACCAGGTCAGCTATGTCCTCGACCTGACACCGATCATCACCTTGAATCCGTTTAACCAGACCAACTATCCCGGCTACAAGGTTGCGCTGATAGCGGCGGCAACGAACAGTTCCTCCATCACCTGGCAATGGTTCAAAGTGGGCAGCGCGAGTCCCATTCCCAATGCCACGAACTTAATGTTTATTCCTACCAATTCCGGCACGGCGGGCGTCGCTGGAAGTTACTACGCCGTGGCCAGCGCACCCGCCGGCACAGCCATCACAACTACCGCTTCGGTGAGTTTTGTCAGCGCGCCGCTGCCGCCCGACTGGGCGCACGCCTTGAAGTCCCCCTTCAGCCCGGTGGATGGCTCTGTTTTTAACAAGGATTATTATCTCGGCTGCGCGGCAGATGCGGCGGGAGACATTTACGCCGCCGCCCAATATTTCTCAAACATGAATATCGTCACCAATGGAAACAATGCGAATGTGCTCACCGCTCCAGGCAGCACCGGTGCCGCGCTCGTCAAACACTCCGCCAATGGTAATGCGCTCTGGGCCGTTGGCCTGACCAACAACCAGTCAGGCTATAGCTATGGCCTGACGGTGGCCGCGGCCCCGGGAAACGGCGCCTACCTCGCATCCCAAATGGGCGGCACCAACTGGCTGGGCACGAACAAATTTGTGGAGACCGCCGGCGGCTCGATTCTGCTTTCCCGTTTTGATGCCAATGGGAGCAACGTCTGGTCGAAGTTTATCGGCGGGACCAATTTCGTCTATACGAGTTACAACATGCTGGTTTCCGATGCTGCGGGCAATGTCACCTTGGCCGGCTACATGTCGGGAACCGTCAACTTCGGCGGCACCAATCTCTCGTCTCCTGCGGGAGGCGGATTCATCGTGCAATACGATACCAACGGCGCGGTTCGTTGGGCGCAGAGTGTTCCGGAGAGTGTTGAAGGACTCGCCTGCGACAGCAGTCGGCTTTATGTGAGCTTGCCGACGTCATCTGATTCGGGCGTCACTAATGTCAGCATCGGCAGCCTCTCCAACGCCACCGACCGCGCCTGGGCGGTCGCCTGTCTCAACGCGTCCAACGGCCAGCCGCTTTGGTTGCGCGGCGTGGGACACCAATACGGCGCAAATTCCGCCGGATTGAATATCGATGGCCCGTTGATTTCAGTGTCGGGATCGAATGTGTTCCTTACCGCCAACACTTTTGGGTCTTCAGTGGTTTTTGGCAACCTTTCCGTCCCTCTGCCCGGCGGGCGTGGGCAGTATTTTGCGCGTTACGACACCAACGGCAATCCTCAAGCTGCCACCGTGTTCGGCAGCCCGACCACCATGCTGTGGGCTTCGGCCGCCAATGCCTCTGGTGTTTATGTCAGCGGCGACTTTGACAGTTACTCCCAGTTCGGCAATCTGGTCATCGCGGCACCGTTGTTTACCACCAACGAGCTTGACTTTACGATTGGCAACTTTACTTACACATACTTCACCCAGCCTTTGGTCGCCAAGTTCGACTTCAACGGCAACCCGCTCTGGGCGCGCAATGGGGTGTCTTCCGCGTTCGCCAACTTTCGCGGCATCGCCACCACTTCCGACGGCGTCTGGGCCAGCGGTTTCCTGAAAGTCAAAGATATCTCCAGCCCGGCGCAGTTCGGCACCAACTACGTTTCCAGCGACCTCTATGTTCCGGGCGTCGGCCCTTCAGCGATCATCTTCACCCAGGCTGGCATGATCGCAAAAATCGGCGAAGCAGCGGTCGCGTCTCCGGTCACTCTGCTCAACCCGCAAAACAACGGCACGACCTTCCAGTTCCAGTTTCTCTCTCAGTCCGGCTTCACCCACGCCGTCCAATACCGGACCAACCTGGTTGTGGGCAGCTGGCTGACTTATTCCAATGTCACTGGCGACGGCGCTTTGAAGACCATTCCCATTCCGCTCTCCGTCTTCAGCCCAGCGAAACAGGGGTTCATCCACGTTTCAACACAATAACCGATTGCGGTCATCACGGGCCGGATTGCCAAATCCGGCTCGTTTTGCTTTTGGCAGCCACTCACCCCATCAACGTCAGCACAATGCCGATCAAAATGCCGATGACGGCGGGCAGTTTCTTCCAACCGTTCGCCTCGTGGAAAAAATATAATCCTCCCGCGAACGCCACCAGCGTGCTCGCGCGGCGCAGGCTCATCACCAGCGCGATGAGCGCGTCGGGATGCCGCAGCGCCCAGAAATAGGTGTAGTCCGCAACGAGCAGCGAGAGCGCGATGCACGGCACGCTCCAGCGCCAGCGGAATTCATTCCGCTTCCATAATCTCACTTTCCAGCCGAGCGCAAACGGCGCGAAGAATACCAGCAGGTAAATCTGGAACCAGCATTGCACCGTGGGCACGGAAAACTTCAAGGTGGCGAGGAGGTATTTGTCATAGAGCGAACTCACCACGCCGAACAACGTGCCGGTGATGAGAAACCACACCCACTTGTTGCGATGGAAATGCACGCCTTCACTTCGCCCGATGAAGGACAAGCCCACAAACGACCCGATCGTGGTCAACACACCCACGGTTTCCACCCAGGTCGGCCGTTCACCCAGAATCAAGATCGCGGCGAACAACGTGAAAATGGGACTCGTCGCGCGGATGGGTGAGCCGAGTGAGAGCGGCAGGTGCTTCATCGCGAAATACGTTCCTACCCATGACGCCGCGACGATGCCGGATTTTAGAAGCAGTTGCAGATGCTGTTTCCACGTCAGCGCTTCCGGAACGAGCGATGGAGGTAAAGTCCCCGGATGAATCGCCTGCACGGCCAGCAACGCAAACCACACCGTTGCGCCGGTGAGCGTGCTGAAAAACAAAACCGGAGTCACGGCATTCGCCCGCACCGCGTGCTTGGTGCAGAGATCGTAAATGCCGAGGAACAGCGCGGATAACAGCGTGGCGACAATCCAGTTCATCAAAAAGTATTTCTCGTAGGGCAGAACTGCTACTCTGCCTCTATTTTTCGGCGGCGCGGCAACGGCGTCCTGCCTTGAAATAAAAACGGCGGCTGTCGTGATGACAACCGCCGTTTGAATTTCTGTAGCGTTGAGCCTGCGGCTCAACCATCGGCGCACCGCGCCGACGCTACATCACATGTGAGCGATAATGTTCGTGCCAAACTCGCTGCATTTGATCTCGGTCGCGCCTTCCATCTGGCGCGCGAAGTCGTAGGTGACCTTTTTCGAGCCGATGGCGCCATTGAGACCTTTGAGGATCAAGTCGGCCGCTTCGATCCAGCCCAGGTAGCGCAGCATCATTTCGCCGCTCAACACCACGGAGCCGGGGTTCACGACGTCCTTGTTGGCATACTTGGGCGCGGTGCCGTGCGTGGCTTCGAAGATGGCGTGCCCGGAAACGTAGTTGATGTTGCCGCCGGGCGCGATGCCGATGCCGCCGACCTGCGCGGCGAGCGCGTCGGAGAGGTAATCGCCGTTCAGGTTCAGCGTGGCGATGACGTCAAAATCCGTCGGGCGGGTGAGCACCTGCTGCAAGGTGATGTCGGCGATGGCGTCCTTGATGATGATGCCCGCGCCGGGTTTGCCTTCGGGAATTTTGCACCACGGGCCGCCGTCAATCTCCACCGCGCCGAATTCGGTCTTGGCGAGGTCGTAAGCCCAGTCGCGGAAGGCGCCTTCGGTGTATTTCATGATGTTGCCCTTGTGGACAATCGTCACGGACTTGCTTTTGTTGGTGATGGCGTATTGCACCGCCGAGCGGAACAGGCGCTGCGTGCCGGTCTTGCTCACCGGCTTGATGCCGATGCCGACGAGCTCGGGTGTCTCGCCGAATCGGATTTTCTTGAACGCCTTCGGATAATTCACCTTCAGGAATTCCAGCGTCTTCAGCGCGGCTTCCTTGCCCGCCTCGAAATCAATGCCGGCGTAAATGTCCTCGGTGTTTTCGCGGAAGATGACCATGTTGACCTTCTCGGGATGCTTCACGGGCGAGGGGACGCCGGTGAACCATTGCACGGGGCGCAGGCAGACGTAGAGATCCAGCATCTGGCGCAGCGCGACGTTGAGCGAGCTGATGCCGCCGCCGATGGGCGTGGTCAGCGGGCCTTTGATGCCGACGAGATATTCCTTGAAAGCCTCGACCGTGTCGTCCGGCAGCCAGTTGTTGAACTTCTTGAAACTTTCCTCGCCGGCGAACACTTCGAACCACGCGATTTTCCGCTTGCCGCCGTAGGCTTTTTTCACGGCCGCATCAAAAACGCGCACGCTGGCCGCCCAGATGTCCGGGCCGGTGCCGTCGCCGCGGATGAACGGGAGGATGGGGTTTTCAGGAACGGTGAGTTTGCCGTTGGCGATGGTGATTTTTCCACCGGCGGGCGGAGTGACGTCTTTATAAGCCATAATTTAATCTAGAATTTAATTTTGCGAGCTTAAGGAAAAGGCCGAATGCACAGGAAATCAAGGAAAGAAAATGAATTTCAGCCGGGGTGTTGATTCGGCTGTTCATCGGGCAGCCCCCGCGACAAAATAGTTTCATGCGCCTGCCGAAGCTCCTTTGCGTCTTTGCCATGACCGCGTCGCTCCACGCGGCGGATATCACCGTGACGGAGACTCCCGCGGCAAACGATTTCATGCTGGCCAGCAACGCCACTGTGTTTATCGAGGCCGGCGCCGAACCTGCCGTGCGGCGTGCCGCCGCTGATCTGGCCGCGGACTTCGCACGTGTGACAGGAACGAAGCCAGCGATTGAGAATGATGTTGCCGCCGCACAAAACCCCGGCGTGATCATCGGCACCCTCGGCAACAGCCAGACGATTGACCGTCTGGCCGCGGAAGGGAAGCTCGCCACCAACGGTATCAGCGGCGGCTGGGAGAGTTATATATTGCAAGTGGTCAGGAATCCGTTGCCCGGCGTCGAACGCGCATTGGTCATTGTGGGCAGCGACCGGCGCGGGACGATCTTCGGCATTTATCATTTATCCGAACTGATCGGCGTTTCGCCGTGGTATTGGTGGGCGGATGTGCCCGTGGCAAAGAAACCTCTGCTCGCCCTGCGCGGCGACCTTTTCCAGCAAGGCCCGCCAGCCGTGAAGTATCGCGGCATTTTCCTGAACGACGAGGACTGGGGACTTCGTCCGTGGGCGGCCAAGACGTTCGAGCCGGAGACCGGCAAAATCGGGCCGAAGACTTACGCGAAGATTTTCGAGCTGCTGTTGCGGCTGCGCGCGAACTATCTCTGGCCGGCGATGCATACCGGCACGGCGGCCTTCAATTCCTTTCCCACGAACCGTGAGCTCGCCGACGCCTATGGCATCGTGATGGGCTCCTCGCATTGTGAGCAAATGCTGCGCGATAATATCAGCGAGTGGGACGAGAAAGTTTTCGGCGACTACGATTTCGTCACAAATCCGGACGGGGTCTTGAAATACTGGGAGCAGCGGATCCGCGAAAACGGCCGTTATGAAAATCTTTACACCGTCGGGATGCGCGGCATCCACGATGGCGGAATGCCGGGTGGCGGCACGGAACGCGAAAAGGCCGCCCGACTGCAGGCCATCATCGCTGCCCAGCGCGAAATGCTCGCGCGATTGGTGAACACCAACGTCGCGCAGGTGCCGCAGATCTTCTGTCCTTACAAGGAGGTCCTGCCGCTTTACCGGCTCATGACCAATCTGCCGGAGGACATCACGCTCGTCTGGCCGGATGATAATTACGGTTATGTCCGCCAGTTTTCCGATCCGCGCGAACGTCAGCGTCGCGGCGGGGCCGGGGTTTATTATCACGCCTCCTATTGGGGCGCGCCGCGCGATTATCTCTGGCTTTGCTCCACCCCGCCCGCGCTCATCGCCGAAGAGATGACGAAGGCCTTCGACTACGGCGCCGACAAGGTCTGGATGCTCAACGTCGGCGACCTGAAACCGGCGGAACTCGATATCGAATTTTTCCTGCGGCTGGCCTGGAATCCCCCTGCGTGGAACGGCACGAACACCTACGACCTGCTGGCGCAACCACTCGCGCGCGATTTCGGGCAGGCTTCCGCGCCGGAATTGGCTTCGATCCTGGCGGAATACTACCGCCTGAATTTCCTGCGCAAGCCCGAACACTTGGTCTTTCCCACCAACCGGCTGTTCACCGCCGCCGAAGTCGCGCAACGCCTTGCTGCGTGGCAAAAATTGTCCCTGCGCGTGGACGCCGCGGAAACGAATCTGCCGCCCGCCGCGCGCGACGCCTTTTTTGAGCTGATGGCTTATCCGGTCAAAGCCGCGGCGGCGATGAATGAGAAATGCCTCGCCGGATCGCCCGCGGCGGCCGACGAGATTCACCGGCTCACCGCCATTTACAATAATCAAATCGCCGGGGGCAAATGGCGGAACATGATGTCCGATAATCCGCGCGGACAACTCAATGTGGCGGCTGGCGTCTCGCCGGCCGTAGAACCGGGCGTCCCGCCCGGCGGAAAACCGCCCGGAAGCGCCGAAGCCGCTGCCCAACCCGGCGGAAATCCGGGCGGCAAGATGCCGCCCTCCAC
>Ga0114951_10004171_pt1 | contig 14319 bp, 35 predicted proteins | sample AM7aDNAmetaG_FD_88677 | JGI IMG/M metagenome (GOLD analysis project Ga0114951, IMG submission 88677) | Freshwater microbial communities from Finland to study Microbial Dark Matter (Phase II) - AM7a DNA metaG | ecosystem: Environmental > Aquatic > Freshwater > Lake | place: Finland: Lake Alinen...
CAAATGTGGGTTTCAGAATTCACCCAAACGTTGTTTTGAATATTTCCACAATAAACCCAATATTCATTATTATAATCTAACGTATAATAAATGTGCAACTTTTCTTCAGCAGAATATTTCTCCTGAATAATGACTGGCAATTTATTCCAGTTATGACACGTTTTCAGTTCTTTTTTTTTTAATCTCTAAAGGAACCTTATCATTGCGTTTCTTGTTGTCAACAATTTCTGCTGAAACTACGACATATTGTCGATCAATTTCTGCATTTTCCTTAGTTATCTTTTCTGTCCAAAAATCTGCAATCTTTTCGGCATTTTCCAAGTTATCCCAAATATAGGCATCATCTATATATTGCGTTAGCACTTTTGGAATAACCATATTGTTGGTATACATGCAAGTTCTTTTTGAAAGAAAAGAACCGCCAAACATCACAACAAACTGGCTCATTTCTCAACCTCTACAGCTATCTTACCACATTAGTTTTAGTTGTCAATCTTTTTAGCAGTGAAGATAACACCGCATTTCACCATTGTGCTTTGATGATGGCGCGGCATATTCATCAAACTGCCCGCACTTCGCACAGATTCGAGGCGAGGGAGCACGCAAGGTGTCTTGCGAGCCAATGATCTTTAGATTTAGATTCGTATGTAATACCCAGGTTATATGATATCCATAAAACCCATAAATTCTGGGTATTTCCAATACTTCTAGTTTATTATTGTTCCAAGCGTCTAGGGCATCTTTATTAAAGGATTTTACACTAATTGCAACACTATGTTCGCAATGTGCGACCGCATAATATGCGACGCTATTATCATCTCGTCTATTAATAGCAATAACCGTACCAGACTTAATTCTAAATGGATCACTCATAACCTTATCGCCCAACTTAATCTCTTCCATCTCAACCTCTACAGTGATTATACATTACCTTTGAGAATTGTCAAATCTTTTTTGAGCCTGGATATTTATCGCTAATCTTTTTCATTTCAGCTAGACAATAATCCTCACTCATAACTTCATCGTCCTGCGTCATCAAACAGATATACCTAACAGAATCGGCAACAGAAAACCCTCTGTTGTAAACAAGCTCAACAGAATTCCGCTTATTCTGTTCTTCCAAATTCTGTTCCTCTTCTAGCATTTCCAAAACATCTGGAGGTGCCATCCTGTTTAATGCACCACGAACGGCTTTATCAAATTCATTGAAGTCCATAGAATTACTATACCTCAATTTTTAAGAATGTCAATCACAAAGACACACGGACACACGTTTATTCCATTACCTCATACCTGTATTCCGGGTTTCCACAATACTCATCATCCAATCTCACAACAACCCACCCGGATGGTGCCAATTCTACACAATAAACCTTATACATATTTTCCAACTTTTTCATTCCAATCGTGTCAATCGTTACCCTTTCTTCATTCACATGATAATATGGCTTTCCATCCCATCCATCCCATACCATATTGTCATTTACTGTTGCGACAATACTCCCGGTAACGGTTCCCTCGCTCGTCTCAAACATAATGCGCTTGAGAATATCGCCTTCTTTATGTCCCGTCCTCTTTTCAAACTCCCTCACCACTTCAAAACGATTGCGAAATGCTGCCTTTTCATCAATCTTCTTCATAGCTATACCCTACATCCTTTCAAGCTTGTTGTCAACATAATTCCACAAATGTGGATGATATTTCTCGCAGACCTCGATAAACACATGGAGCGGACAATCCGCCTTGATTTCCCATCTGTTCCTAAATGTCCTCTTTTTCCAGGCGGCATACCCCATTCTGGTTAGTTCTTCCGCCGCCGTTTTAGCATATTCAAAATTATCCATTACAGCACGGGGATATTCCCGTCCCACTCGATCTCCATCATCTACAGTATTCATGTAAAAACCTTTTGTTGTAAGCCAATTATTATGATAACACCAGAATCGGTGTTGTCAATCAAAATCCGTTTTGGTGAAAAAATGAAGATTTGAGGGGTTTATTGTAACTCCGCAACTCCGCTTTATTCCGACTTCCGAAGCCTTCTCTCTTCACCTGATACCTTATCATACCACAACTTTATCCAATGTCAATATAAAACGTAATGTCGATTTCCTTTGACTTCCCTCACTCCCATGGTAGATTGAGTGAGTGAGGGGTGCAATGAGCCCCACAAAGAGACAACATACAACATACAACGTACAACTAAACATAAAGTACCTTACGAGGTGAACGATGCTGCTTGCGTGGTAGAATGCGGCTGGCTGCCGCAACCGTTACCCTAAACCCATCATTGAATCGCAGTGAGGTAAACCATTGAATAACCCAGAGACGCCACCCCGTTAAAATGCAGGTGATTCCTGCGTCGGAACATTATGTATAATTAATTGATATTTTGGAAAGTACAAAAGTCGCCATAGTAAGCGAAAGCCGAAAGCATGGCGACGACGAGAAATCGGGAAGGGTTGGTCCCTTCCCGGTTTTTTGTTTTTGTCGGTTTAGATTTTTAATCTACACTTCTCCGTGCCGCACGCTAAAACAAAAAGGAAAAACCCCGATTTCTCAGGGCTTTTCAGGCAACATTACCGTTTCCGGCGTCCTCAACCATTTAGGCTGCGTGCTTGGACTTCTTACTTTTAGTATATCACCTTATTGCTTGTTGTCAAGCAATCTTTTCAATCTGCACAAACCATTCCTTAAAGCTTTTCATGTTAGACAGAATTAGGTTTACCATAACGCAGGCATCATTAAATCTCACAAACCGATACGCCATTTCTCGGCTCCTAAAGGCTCCGAAAGCGTCGATATACTTATTGACCTCAGTTTGCTGCGTCGGTGTCATTTTGATGATCCACATGAGATTATCCTACCACAACAAGATTGATTGTCAAACCTTATCTCCAAGAAACAAACAAGACGTGGCTGTTAGGGAAATTCCTCATTTCAACAATAAAGTCATGGTCAACAAGCTTTGCTGCTAGTCGCTTAGCTTCTGCCTTGCTTTTGCAATAAACCTCGGTCGTTCTAGCTCCAAGATTTCCAACGCGCTTTAGAGCTTCTTCAAGAGAAGATTCGTTGGTAAACCTAATCGGAAGGTCTACCAACATCCTCAATCTGCGATATTCATAATCAATAACCAAACAACTAATTTCGCCTGCGTCAATCATGGAGATTCTCCTTAGTCAATATTTAACCCTTCCATATCGTATCGGTGTAGCACAAGCATGTTCTTATTCTACCTCACAGACCAGGAATGTCAACAGCATTAAGCTCAAAATTCGACGCAACGTCAATGTCCGTTCTTGTATAACATTCAAACATCTTCAATTGTTGAAGATAATCCCCTCTTGCCTCAAAGGCTGAAAGAAGTGAAGTCCGCTCCCACAATACAATTTCTCCCTTAATGTCCTTGAACCAATTGCTCAAGTCATTTGTGTCCTCATTGTATGAGAGAAGCTGATAACCAATTGGCTTCATCCACCTCTTAGGCTTAACCTCTTTATACCCCATAGCCAGCAATGCTTCTCGTCTGGTATGCATGTTAGGATTATGCCTTAATTTGGCGCATTGTCAATCAATAAAAACTGTCAATCAGAATTTGCAGTTCCCTTAAACATCTTCTGATTGACTAAAACCCTTATCCCCTTCGCCCCGCAAATCCCGTTACTTGCTCCGCTCCGCTTCCCCCATGACTTTGACAGCTTCCCGGACCACTCCACCTGTCATTGCTATTAGAAGTAAATCCTCGCGTACTCTGCTCATTCTGACGCAATTGGAGCAATAGTCCATAACTCTCAAGCTCCGCTTTGATATCCCGAATGGGACGACGCAACACGCAATTCAAAACATTCAAGTCAAGGTGAGTGAATTGCCCGCTTTCATTGTCATCTACAAAGCTTTCCACACTTTGATATTCAGGCATCTTGCTCAGGTACGCTACGGTTTTGGTTTCCATACCTTTACCTTACCTTGTTCTGATGCGTTGTCAATAACAATTTTAGAAAATTGCGTTTCCCTAAAATTCCACTTTCTCCGGATTTCCCCTCCCTTTTGGGATATCGCCGCTTTCATCCCTTCCAGTTTTTCAAGAATTTCTCAACAAATACCTTTCCGCTCATATTCCCCTTCTTCCACATTTCCCACAAAAACGGAGAATAATGCATAAGCGTATTTGCGTGCTTGGACAGGGTTATTGTATATTCCGCTTCCTCTTTTCCTTCCAGATTCTTCAAATCCTGAATCATCCCCAAATTCGTTTCCTTCATCTTTTCCAGATTTCGGAAAAGCAGTGTTCTATCCTTATCAGATAGCGCTTTTTCTTTCACGGAAAATACCTTTTCACTTCCTCCAAGGTGTACCAGCAATTCCCTCCAATTACCCACACACGCCCGTCCATAACCTTAGTCACCTCATAGGGAATGAATCCGTTTAGAAGCGTCACAAACGAACCTGGGAAGATTAAATCCATGTGAGATTATCCTTATTTTATAGTCTTTCCTAATTGGAGGGTATCTTAGAAGATACGTTTAGGAAACAATTCTCCTTGAAACTAAGCACAACGCTCTCTGACCCCAATCGACCTCGAAAACGCATCAAATCATTAAAGTCAAGAATAAGGTGCATTTTAATCATAGCGTCATCAAGATTGGGGCAATCAGATAGTGCCTGATTAATTTTCATAATCAAACTTGATGCCTTCTTGGAAAGCCTATCTCTACTAAGCCATTCAATTTCTCTATTAATTGCTTCCTTTACTCTGGCAACAGCCAGATCGCGATTATCATATACGTCTGAAAGAATACACACTCCAGGCAGAACTTGGGTTACAACGAAAAGTGGGCTCATTAAAGCTCCTTTTATTCAATTCAGCAATTCACTTTCAACCAGCACGCCACCAAACATACCACGAAAATCAAAGACGGCAACGTCTTCTTGTACTTGATTCAGCTTTACCATCTGAACATTCAGATCCGCCAGGGAAGTAAAGATAAATCTGACACTACTAAATGTTCCGCTTTTCTTATCAAAAACCATGCACAGCTTTGTCATTTCCGTTCCAGCTACCATATCCATGTTCTTACCTCTTGATTTATCTTACCACGGGAAAAGGCTTTGTCAATCAATTTTTTAGGATATCGTTTTTACAGATTCTCCCACATTTTAGTGTAATCCGCTTTCTTCTCCTCCGAATCAAACCTGGAAGTAAATGAAGAAATCTTCCACCACACCAATCCCACAACAGAATTATCAGACTTTCCCTCAATGTCAAGCTTCAACGCCTTAGCTAGCCGCTTTACATTGTTGGGCGCTACCTCTGCCGCATGTTGTAGTTGAATCAAGTTCATGACTTATCTTAACATATATCGTTTTATTGTCAAGTCAAATCAGCCCTGAATACCGCAAATACCCTCTTAGGAAGATGCTCCCTAATTTCTAGAATCGCCGCCGTCGGAATCCGTACCTTGCATTCAATCTCATGCCGCGTAAACCAGCCCCTTAGTTCGCCAATACGATTCCAATAGAATAGACCATAACCATAGATGTTAGCCCCAATCATATTGCCTTCTGTATCCATGATTCTATCCTACCTTATTCTGAGAGATTGTCAATGACTTTTTAGGGTAACGCAAATTCTACCTCACCCACGGTCCATATACGATAAGCCAGTAGATCACATAAAGCCAACTACAAAGGGCATGAATAATGCACCACAATACACTGTGATTTACCGTCCATGATAGAATACAGGCAATCACTACCCCGATTCCAATGCCGCCAGAAGTTGTCTCTTTTGACTGCGCCATGGCTATCTCCTATGCCTTTATACTAATCCAATTCTACCCTTTGTCAATCAGAAAAATCGCTTTCCGGTTTCCTTTTCGTACTTCTCAACAGCATTCCGCCCCGATACCGTCAAGCCATACCCGCGCCCCTTCTTAACGATGAATCCCGCTTCGATTGCCCTTGCCGTTTGCTCGGCTGTAATGCCCGCTAGAGCCTGCTTCTTATAATCTCCAATGAGCCTATGAGGACACAGCGCCCGATACATTGAATCGTCAATAGATGCCGCCAACAGCAATCCAGGCACCACGTTATCAGGACGTAGATATAGCGTAGCAAAACAACCACGCCCTCCCATTTCCCCTTTGATTACAGCGCAATTCGCTGGCATTGCAAACTTAGTGTCGCAATCATCTACCAACGTCTTGGTATAGAAATTGCTTCCTCCCCATGATCCATACGTTACCCGATTCATTCCCGTCGCCATATCAATTACAATGGCAAAAGAACGATTTCCCTCAAAGCAGCAATTCTCCTTAAGGCTCATAACGCAATCAGCAACCACCTCAACGGAAAGCTGACTTCCATGAAAGTCAATGCTTTTCAGGGCGGACTTGATATTCTCAGGGAGGTTTTTGATTTCGGTTTTCATAGGCTTATGATACCGCGTATTGGGTGATTGTCAATAAGAAAAAGACTAAGGAAGAATTATGTGGTGAGTGTAGCTGCCTTATTCTGACTTTTCCAGCTCCACTGTATATGCCTCTTTCCTCAAAGGACACCATTCCGGGGTATCAGGATAATCCTTACATTCTTCAGCAAAATGCCCGTAATAGGGATCTCCCTCAAAATCCCACTTTACCTTTTCAAGAAGCTCCTCGCGGAAATCAGAGATCAACATTTTTCCTTCACTGATGCCACAATTGCTCCCATATTCCAAATCGTGATTCACGAATGGACAATTTCTGCATCCCTTAATCTTCATTGTTTTGCATTCTTCTTTATTAGGGACATTCATTGTTTTACATTACCACAATGGCGTTTATTGTCAATGCCTTTTTTTAGTAGGCAACATCATTTGTTACATTTTCATTGTAATCAGCAATGATTGATCTTACAGTATTTTCGCAAAATCTATCCGCTTCCATTAGCTTATTTTCCAGATTTTTTAGAAAAAAGGAAAATTGCCCCAAATCAGCAAAATCAGTATTAAGACTTGCCACAATTCCAAGCTTATGTTCCTTGAGCAACATAATCATCGTCTCAAGGTCATTCGCTGTTCGTTCCGCCCGTGCAACAAGCTTTGACAATTCTTTATCTTGCTTGGTATTCATTCTCTTACCTCTTAACTTATCCTACACCCACGCACGCAGATGTCAATAAAAATCGTTATTCTCCCACCAACGGATTCTTCTCCGTAAAGACTTTCCGCACCTCCAAGCACAACGCCACAATCGCCAAGGCAATAATCAAGCTAATTGAAAAATCCATGGTTTCCTCTGTTTGGTGTGTTTGGGGGTATTTAGAATAAATCCGTTTATTTCCTCAAATCCGCGTCTGCTTCTTCTGCCATTGTTTCCAAGATTTACGCTCAGAGAGCTTATTGTCGATACACATGTGAACAGGGAGATAGCAGAAGAAAAAGAAAAGTGGGGAAAATATTACCGCTAGAACCGCAATGATACTTACAACAATTTCTAGATTTTCCATTTAGAAAAATGTCCTTACTTTCCCAGATTCTTTTCCCAGATTCTTTTCCCAGGCTCTCCAGAATTTCTCATCTTGATAGAGAAACACAAGTCCCACGATTGCCACAATAACATCAATCACAACAAAGTATGTCATTTGAACGACTCCCTTAGAATAAATCCGCTTTAGAACTTATTCCGTTCTTTCCATGTTCGGTAGGATTTGAATTGAAGAAGAAAGAGGGAGAAAAGGATTGTCCCTAAAATCACCAGGAATGTCATGTCGCCCTCAATCAAAGTAATCCTGACCAGGGAAGTAGATTACCATATCGTTACCCAGGCTATCCGTCTTCGCTTCCCTCAGAAGGGAACAAAAGTCATCCAATGCATGTTCCATGCCATCTTGCTTGTCTGCAAGAAGGTCGGTTGCCTGTTCCTTGATTGTCTGGATGACTTCTGCCACGAAGTCCAGCACGGTCTGCCCTGCTGGGATAATTGCTCCAAGACAATTATCGGAATGCATACCGCGACCTGAGTATTCCCGCGTTGAGAAACCGGCATCTTCCATAATCTGCTGGGTCGTTTGCATTGTGTTTGCCTCTTACTTGGAGTATAGCTTAGAGTAACGCTTTGTAAAGACAAATCATTCTTCATGGAAGATGATTATGTAATTTCCGCTTGTCTTCAATTTCTTGATTTCAGCGGTTCGGAACCGCGCGGAAATCTCTGACAGCGCATGAGCATGATCTGTGTCAAATTCATGCTCAATCGCCAACTCCCCCATACACATTACACAATCAACGGAATCTGCCATGCATTCCGTAATTACTACTGGGGCAGACTTTTCCGTCGTAATAACCACAATGAGCTTTCCACTCATGTAGTAGGGAAGATACCCTGCTTTTTCTAAAATTGCCTTCAACATGTTTATATCCTACCATACTCCACAGGATTGTCAAACTACTTTTGAAAACCACCGACGAAACCACGCTGCCCTGATGTCGTGATTCTCATTAAGCTTTACGGTGCGATATGTAATACAAGTTGTGCCAACCGCATTCTTAAACACTCTGGAAAGAATGACAATATCGCCCGTCATGTTGTGCTTCCACTGGCTTCCAGGCTTCATTGCTTACCTCTGAAATCAGCATATCATAGCCTACAGGATTGTCAATACTTTTTACCACTTAATCGTAAGGTACACGCCGTCAATGGTACAAACATAACCCTTGCCATAAAGGTACTTTGCCATGCCTACGCGCTTATCTGAAGGCAGCAACGAAAGGTCAGCTACCATGACGAAAGCACCGCACTGCGAAGCGTCCTTCAGGCTTCCTACAAAGGACTTCCAATTAGTATAAACGACACTCACCGTGCGATGGCGGTCCCAAAAGTTCATAGCGGCGGTATTCGCTTGCTTGGCATTAATGGTATCCATGGTATTCCTTTTAGGGAATCTTTAGTGTATCACCGCTTTGAGGATTGTCAATCAAAAACTTACATTACCATCTAACTGTAAGCACAACCATGTTGTGCATTCGTTCCTCTTGCACGACAAATCCCGCTTTATCAAGATTTCCAATTGTGGCAGTTACTTCCGCCAAGGTCTGAACATGATCCCTGGCAAGATCAGTATCAAGGAATTCTACTCGGATTGAGCGATATTTTCTTTGAGCCGCCATCTCAATCTGAGTAATCAATCCCAGCCACCCATGATAGACTGTCATATAAGCTTTGGCGGGAACGAATTCTGACAGCCTGCGTGCATCGCACGCTGTGAATGATCTATTCATGGCTTTATCCTAACCTATCCGGTAGCTTTGTCAAGTGTTTTCTTCAACCCTCTTCGCAGGTACAATCTTCAAGGACTTCCCCGCATTCCTTGCAGGTTTCGGGGCATACATGGTCCTCCTCCGATTCGTCCTTCAATTCCCCACAATCCTGGCAAAAATGGTCCTCTGCCTCGACCCAATCATAGATCGCCTGGATGGCACCGGGATTGTTCTCCAGGAATTCAATCAGGTCGGAAACACTTGTCCCGTTGCTATTGATCAATTGCTGAAAGTAAGCAGGTCCGTTGACTGACCGGGCGAGAACGCAGAGATCCTGAAATCCGCGATTCCCTTCCGCCTTCAGTCCTTCAAACTCTTTGTGGGTCGTGATTGTCGTTTTCATAGTCTTACTATACCTTGGATTGAGAGATTGTCAATAACTTTGTTGTGGGTCCAAAGGGAATCGAACCCTTAATCAATGGATTAAAAATCCACTGCTTTACCGTTAAGCTATAGACCCTGCTTTTTTATTGTATCACCGCTTTCTGTTATTGTCAATCATTATCTTCCGGTCTATCAACAGTGGACACCGTATAGAATTCCAAGCCAGCTTGCTTGTAGGCTCCCTGCACGCTATCTTTGGCTTCTTTGAGCCCTACTCCAGTCAATTCCCTTACCGCCTTAAGCTGAGCGATACGGTCCTTGGACCCGGTAAGGCACATTACCATAAGCTCTTGAAGTTTATAAAGGCTCTTGCTCTTTTCCGATTCAACATTAACCGCTTGCTGGCGATTCTTCTCTTCAAGCGCTCCAAGCTCACGGGAAAGACTTGCGACCTTTTCAACCAATGAATTGATAATCTCTTCGCTCATGATGTTATCCTATCAGGTTTAGAGCTTTTGTCAATCAAAATCTTCAAGCGGACAACTTTTTTACATCATCCCGTTGTACCTCATCATACGCCCTTTCCGCTTGCTCCCTGGTAGTCTCGATTCCTTCTCGTGCCTGCAATGCGATAATGCATTGTACTAACAGATCCCTTCGCATTACCGGATTAGAAAGAATAGTTCTGATTACCACACGTTTCGTACTCATGCCCTGATTATACCATGAGAAGCGGCGTTGTCAATAAAAATCCTCAAACTCCCACAGAAACCTTTCTTCCGTTCCTGTTGAAAAATTCCCTCTGCATTCCGGTAGCATATCGTGAACGGATTGTCTCAATTACTTTTTGAGGCTTTACACTAAACCGTACACCAAACATGCCATTAGATACCGTCATGCGCCCCGGAGCAATTACCTTGTTCATAGCTTTACCTTATCACAAAGCTGTTGATTGTCAATCCTTTTCTTACCCACAATGCCGCTGGCTCCATGTCTCATGGTCCAATCTCGCAGCCACCTTTCCAGCCGCTTCAATCATTCCCCATACCCCAACGCATCCCAAACCAACCATGATGGCGTCAATGATTTGTTCCATGCCCTTACTCTACCACGTCAATAAAGATTGTCAATAACTATTTCGTTTATGTTAACACTGTAATCATTTTCTTGGTCTTACATATCTTCCAGAAATTTAGAGATTGTCCTTTTCCTCTTTTCCTTCCAGATTTTGCCGCATTTTTCCCTTTAGAAAAACACACCGCTTACAGTGCCCCTAGAATCAATTTTCAGATAGACCTTGCCGTGCCAGGCTCTAAAACTAATTTGGAAATTTTAGATTTGATTTGTGGGGATGTCCTCCTTTCCTTCGATGAATATAGCAGATTTTGAGAGGAAGTCAAGAGACTTGAAAGCGGAGATACAATAAACCTGTTCATCAATCGTCATGGTCGCGGGCGATGAACAAGGTATTACAATCAGGACAGAAATCTTGTCCTCCGATAATCTTGTAAGCGTTAGGGTGGCGGCAGATGACTTCTGCCCGCTTGCGTGTCTTGACCCTACCATACTGTGCGTCAAGGTCACGGACGCCTTGACGAGTGAGTTTAGCTTGATTGGTTGTCATCGGGTGCCGTTCCTTGGGGTTTAGAGTAACGCCTTGTTTTAATCTTGTCGGAATCCCAAAGCCTTCAATTGCTTTTCTGTAATTCCAGATTCTCCTTGAAAGTAGTTAGCTGTATCGCCAACTACCTTAATGGTTTTCCGTTCTTGCCATGGAGATTTCTTCATAGCTACCATCTTACCTTGGAGCGGGTAGCTTGTCAAGAAAAAAGTAAACCTTTTGCTAGGGGGTTAAGTTCAACTTTGAAAAGAAAACGGAAAGGAGAAAAATGCAATGTCAATAAATTCCAGCACTTACAGATTTTTTCAAAAAGAGTAAGGTTTCACATAGGGGTTTTAATAGAAATTACACCCTCCCGGTTCTCTTAGAAATATGCATTGTCAATAAAATCAATGACTTACGCACTTTCCAGATTTTTATGAACATTCTCATAGGGGTTTTAATAGAAACTTGGGAGCCTTTCCAGTATTTCCCACTATGTAGCAATTCACCAACATATAGTAAAGCAGGGAAAATCTTATCACGAGACAAATACAAAGAAAATCTGGAATTCTGACCCTGATAAAGAAATTCCAGATTAGGGATAAAGCAGGGAAAATCTTACAAGGAGACAAATATGAAAATTAACGAAAAGTTAGTAGGGCAGACTCGCTGGCAAGTCTGTAGATGCGCTGCAAGCTTGGATAAAAAGGATTATCAAGAACAACAACCAAAAGAGAGATTTAGGGATTTAGGGATTTAGGGATTTAGGGATTTAGTGTATCGCCGCTTTCTCTTTTCCGGCTCTCCTCTTTTTTCAAATTCTATCTAAACCCCCTATAGATTGAAAACAACTTCCAATAGTGAACCGCAAGGGGACACACTCACTTGTGCCCCCGTCTGTTTACCCGTGCCCCCTACTTCCTCGCGTATGCGCCCGCCGCAACCTTCAATTCTGCTACCTTAGCAGCGTCCGACAAGCGGTACTTACTTACCCTGCGAGCCTCTACGCGCAGCCGTGGCATGACTGCGTTAACGTCCTTCCACTGGTTCTTAAGCTGCACAATAAGCTTTTGTGCGTCCGCAATGCGCCGCTCGATGCGCGCCTTATCGGCATTGATACCCGCTTCGCTCACAGCATGAGCCAACAAGAATTCCACCATGGCGGTAGGGTCCTTGGGTGCCGTCGTCTGTGTCGGCGTCTCGGAAACAGACGGCAATTCCTTTGCATCCTCGAATTCATCCAGGGATGCAAACGGGATCGCATAAGTGACCCCGCAAGCGAACTTTACCTCTGCCGTGTTCTTAAAGAGAGCAGAAACTTTCCCCTCCTCACCAGAGAGCACGATTCCAACATCGTGAAGCAGCACTACTTGTGAACCAATCTTGAGCATGATAGACCTCAATTTGTTGTTGTTCGCTTATCTTAGCATGAAAAGCGGACGTGTCAATCAAAAACTACCTCATCTTAGTGCCCCTGGATTGATTGGTAATCGCACCCAAGGAGCAAGGGAAGCGGACTGTTTAGAGTAAATCCGCTTCCCCCTTGAGTCCGGGTTATTCCGTTTCTTCTACCTCTGCTTCTTTCTTTGCGCTTGCCATACGTGCAGGCGCTTCTGCTTCATCCTTCATGGCTTCAGCCACATTCGCCGTTACCTCGACGGTTTCCAGGTTCCTGAGCTTGCGTGCTGCGCGCGCTGCGCGCGCCTTCGCCATTCTCTCGTTCAAATCAGCCTGGATCTTTGCAGCCTTTTCCAGACTTTCAAGCTGCATTTCGCGGTACAACTCCGACAGAACCGGGTCTTCTGATTCCAACGCCGTCGAGCGCTCACCTTGCCACTGCGCGGTCGATGTCCGGCGCGCAATCATATCGATGCGCCCGATAACGGTGCGGGTGGAAAGGGAACCGACACGCTTTCCGCGAACCGCAATTCTTCCCTCACTATCCCAGTGCTTCACACAACCGACAACCAAGTGGATCCGCTCCACGTTCGCAGCGGAGGATCGATTGACCCGCTCATCGGACGCCAATTCCGCTTCCAGTCTTGGCGGTATGAACCGGATTTTCGATTCCGCTCCGTCTGCAATTTCTTGCATGGACGTGCCCTTAAGCACCCCCTTCCGCTCTGATTGGATCTGCTTATCGTACCATACCTCAGCCCTACGGATCCAATTGACTACCGCCGAAACGTCATCCGTTGCCCTGCATTCCGCGCGATGAGCGGGATTAGACCCCACTCCGCGCACGCTGGCACGGTCAGAAAGGCGCGCGTGCCCCGAAAGGCAGTCAATCTCAAGCACTTTCCAGAGCTTCTTTGCGGATCCTTCCGCCGGATCGTATCCGCGCAAGACTGGCTTACCAGAAAGCATATCTTGCACCCACACTAGAACACGGAACCCGCTTTCATCCACGCGGAATTCCGTGATCTGTCGTGCGCCGCTCATATACATAATGGCAGTCTTGCACTGAACTGGCGCAAAGCTCGCGTGCGCCGCGTTCAAGATGTTATACTTTGTTGGACAATGCGCGACGGTCGTTGCGGTTTCGGAAACCTTGCGGGCTGAATTCTTATTCATGGTGTTCATCCTATCATAACCAGCAACAGAGTCAACTAAAATCGTCATACGACCCGGAATTTATTTTCCAGTGACGTAGTAAAGCTCGCTGATGGCGCGGGTAATCGCGACATACAGCAAATTCGTTTCTTCCTGAGTCTTGCCAGGGCGGAACGTTGCCCGGAGAAGGAATACACGGTTACGCTCAAGCCCCTTCGCCTTATGCACGCTTGAGAACATTACCCTGGTACTGGAATCCCCATCCGTGAATACCTTATCAATGTTCCGGTGAAGATCCGCGATAGTGATTGCGCCTTCCGAAAGCGCGATAAGACAATCGCACTTGTCGTTCACGACATCAAGACTTCTGTTGAGAGCGGAAAGGCGCAGACACTCTTGCGTGCGGTACTCTTCCAGCCACACGAGAAAGTCCGACACGTTGGCGGCATTGCTCTTTTTGATGAGAGCGGAAAGCGCCTTGCCTAGATCCCGTCCTTGGATGTTTGCGGGAATTCCAGCAGCAATGAAAGCTAGGCAGTTA
>Ga0114951_10004172_pt1 | contig 14316 bp, 15 predicted proteins | sample AM7aDNAmetaG_FD_88677 | JGI IMG/M metagenome (GOLD analysis project Ga0114951, IMG submission 88677) | Freshwater microbial communities from Finland to study Microbial Dark Matter (Phase II) - AM7a DNA metaG | ecosystem: Environmental > Aquatic > Freshwater > Lake | place: Finland: Lake Alinen...
CAGCAGTAGCAGCCAGCCCAGGATGCTCTTCAAGAAGTTCCACACGGCGTCGAGCATCAGGGAGAACCAGCCGACGCCTTCCTGCTTGTCCACGCTGCCCCCGCCGGCGGCCGCGTGGATGCCCTTCTCGTCCAGGTTGACGGCCGGCAGCGGATTCTGCACGTGGCTGGCCTTGGCCGTCTCGATCGACTTGACGACGGAGTTCGGCGAGTCGCCCGCCCAGGTGAGCGAGCGGATGCCGACGTACTTGTCGCCGCCCTGCTTCTCGGGCGTCACCTCGTAAGTGGTCGACGTGCCATGCTGGGGCTGCACGACCACGACGGAGACGACCTCGGTCGGGCTCGATGCTGGCGAGGGTTCATCCGACGGCCGGCTCGCGGGCTTGCTTGATCCGCAACCCGAGAGGGGCGCCACGCACACAATCACGCCGATCACCAGCAACGTCAGCAGGATATCGCCAAGCCAATCTCTGTCGTTACGGTTTCGCATGGGTCGCCTCCTGCCCAGCCGGCAGCGGGATGATGGTGACCGATCCGTCCCGCCGCGTGATGACCACGTAGCCGCTCGTCGGCGTGGTGGTGTGCGACGCCTTGACGCCCTGGCTGGTGTAGTCGCCCTGGCTCAGCGATGCGTGCTGACAGCCGCACAGGCTCAGGGCCAGAACGACAATCAGCGACAGGATGACTCCCCACAGGGCCGCTTCCAACCAGTTCATCTTGCTACGTGTTCGTGGCATGGACGTTTCCTTTCAGGCCGGGTCGTGGCGGGCGTTGTGGCTGTCAAACCCGGTCTTTTTCCAGCTTCGTCCTCGGGTCGCCGATCAGACAGGGTCGCACCTGGAGGGCGGCCGTCAGTTCGATCATCGCTCGCGTGTTGTTGATCACCAACCTCTCGGACTTTTCCGCAAAGTCGCGGGCGGCCTGTACGTTCGACTCCGCCAGATCGCAGGCGGTCTTAACGCTGGCAGCCGCGAGTTCGCTGGCGATCCGCATGTTGGACGCCGCCAGATCGCGGGCGTATTGCTCTTTACTTTCAATGATCTTGGCGACGTCCGAATCGTGCTTCTTGTCCCGCCGGGATTGACGCAGCAGTACGCCCCCGGCCAGAGCGAGGCAGGATACCGCCACGCCGCCTTCGACCATCGCATCCGCCAGGATCATCGCCAGTACACCGAGCATTCCGTTGCTCCTGCAAAGCGCACCCCTGCGGGGTTGCGGTTAAACGCTCTTCGCCCCTTTCGGCCCCGTTGCTCGGGAGCGGCAGCCGGCGTCCATTCCAGCCACCGCTCCCTTCGCCACGAGGTTTTGGCCTTAGCTTGTGACCCAGGTGCCTCTCCGCGAGACGCAGACCCAGGATGTGGCGGCCACGTTGCAGCGGAGGTGAAGGAAATCCCCCCTCTTCGCCGTGGCCTTGGTGTTGATGGCGGTCTTGCCGTTGGCGATCGACAAATTCGCCCCGGCGATGATCTCGGTGCCGTCGAGGTCCACCGTCACGGCCCCGCCGCCGTCGGCCTGGTCGTTGTAGATGATCCAGCCCATCGACGCCACGCCCGTGGGCATGGTGACGGTCTTCTCGGCCGTGACGCGGATCACGCCGCCGGAGTGGGTCGCGGCCACCAGCGTCAGGTCGATGGCCGTGTCGATGTGGGCCCGGTTCAGCAGCCCCTCGTACACGCCGTCGCGGCAGTTGAGCATGATCTTGGCCGTCGTCTGGGTCGTCGCAACCTTCGCCGCCGTCGCGATGCCGGCGAAACGGTACGTCGGGTCGCCCAGGCGAGTAAGCTTCGCTGTGGCGGGGTTCCACCACAGCGGCTCGCCCACCGTCCAGGCCTCGGCCACGGTGGCGTCGAGTTCGTATTCCGCCTTGAGCGTCCGCACCACGCCGGAGGCGGCCGAGACGATGGCCGTCAGGGCGATCCCGATCAGCGTCGCGAGCAGGACGACCGCGCCGCTGGCGACGTCCGAGCCGGTGTTGTTGGTCCACAGCACATCATTTCCGGTCCCACGATAACTCTTCATGTTTGCGTCTCCTGGTTGAGGTTTTTAGGTTCAGGTTTTGCGTCTGACCGATCTTCAAGCCGACAGGACGAACACAACGATCCCACGGGCGGAACGGTCCTGTCGCCGCTCCGCCCGTGGGTTCGAGGCTAGTTCAGCCGGGGCTCGCCGATGACGGTGAGCTTGTTGGCGAACGGGTTGGGCGTCGCGTTGTTCTTGGAGGGGTCCACGGACGAGCCGATGAGCTGGGCCCAGTTGACCTCGCTCGCGCCGGCCGGGCAGAGGATGAACGAAGGCCGCAGGTTCAGGAACGCCCCGTTGGGGTCCTTCTGCAGGGCCATCGCCTGCACGATGACCGCCAGCTCGGCGATCGTGACGGCGCCCGACACGTCCTTGTACATCCCGCGCCAGTCGGCGGCCTTGGCGGCCACACTGTGGCGGACGGCGACCTTCAGGTCGTCGGTGTCCCAGGCGATCTCCTGCTTCATCACGGGCGACTGCTCGGAGTCCAGGAACATCGCCACGACCGTCGGGCAGATGCCCGGGGCGGCCGTCGCGTAGACCGCCGTTGAGGCTCCGGCCGACTGGTTCGCGTGCCCGCCGGCCGTGGTGACGGCCGTGACGTTGAACAGCAGCCCGGTGTCGCTCATGGCGGCGTTGGCCGTGAGGATCGCGTAGACGACGTCGTCCTCCTTGTAGCGGGCCATCGCGCCCAGGGACATCGCCCCGCCGTCGCGGAAGACGCCCAGGTCGTCGTTGATCTGCATCCGCCGCGTGAAGACCAATCCCGCGGAGTACTCGACCAGGGCGATGATCTCTCGCGACTCGGACATCGAGCCGAAGGCGATCCCCTTGCCCTCGGCGCGGGCCGACAGGGCCGGGGCGCCGCCAAGGTTCAGGAGCTTGACGTCCTTGAAGTCGCGGGCGGTCGTGCGGCGGCACCACTGCGACCAGGTCGAGGGCGCCAGGTTGTAGCCGCCCAGGAAGACCTTGTTCATGGCGTCGGCCAGGATATACGGGAAATCGCTGGTGGACATCGCCAGCGAGATGTTGCCGCCGGCCTGCTGGAGGGCCTTGGGGAACTCGGACCTTCGGCCCGAGGCCAGGGCGATGCAGCCATCGGCGCCCATGTTGGACAGGCTCATCGCCGGCACGCCGACGGCGGCGAGGTACTGCCGGGCCATCTCGGCCACGGGCATCCGCCGCATGGACAGAGCGCGTTCGCCGGGCTTGCGGGCGACGATCGCGCCCGAGGCGTCGCGGGCGGCCAGGCCGGTGACGGGGTCGAACGTCATCAGGGGCATGCTGTTGGGGGCCCCGGTGCCGTGCCCGGCCCGCAGGAGCAGGGCGTCGGAGATGCCGTCGGCCAACGTCGCGAGGTTGCGGTCCTCGCCGCCCTCAGTGCGGCCCGAGGGGACCGGCTTGAGTTTCCCGGCCAGTTCCGTCAGCCGCTTCGCGTCGGCTACCGTCACGCCGTCGTCGGCCCACTGGCGGGCGACGTCGGCGGTGATGGCCGCGTTCTCCCCGGCCGACAGCGCCAGGATCGCCTTGCGGCGGTCGCGGTCGCCGGCCAGGGCGTCCTGCGCGGCCTTCTCGGCCTGCGCCTTGGCCTCGTCGCCCGCGAGCCCGGTCTCGGGCTTCTTCTCCGGCCCCTTGGGATCGGGGGCGGGCTTTTCAACCAGGCCGTTTAGGTACTGGGTCTGCTCGGCCTTCAGGCCGGACAGGAACGTCTTGATCTCTTCCGCCGAAGCCCCGTCCTTGAGGCCGCACGAGCGGAGGTACGCCATTTGTCGAGCATTCATCGCTAGATCTCCTTGGGATGCGGACGGCGATCCCTCGCCGGCCTTGGGGGTTTTGGGATTGGGAGCAGGTTCGCGGCCGCTGAGCAGGCCGTTGGGGTTGCCGCCGGGGGTGCCCACGAAATCGACGGCCGTGACGGCATAAACGCGGACCAAATCGGGCATCCCCTCGCGGCAGATGGGCTCGGCCTGGATGAACCGAATGGAAATTCCGATCGCTGATGGGTCTTCGTCGGCCACTCCCAGCAGGTACGTGCGGTGCTTGCCGGTCGGGGAGCTGTCGGCGTACTCGGCCAGGTGCATGTCGCCGCGGACGGCACGGTTCTCGACGCGGGCATTCTTCGCCCGGCCGACCAGGTAGAAAATCCCATCCTCGAGGCCGCCGAGGAAACCCGGCTTGAGTTCGGGGTGCGAAATCCGGCTCTTGACCCCGCCGGGTGCGGCGTTGATCAGGTCGGCCACCTGTTGGAGCATAACCTCGTCGATCTCGAACGGCTCGCCGATGGCCGGGTAGGCCATGCCGGCGGTGAGAATCGCGACGTTGGAAATGACGCCCGTCTTAGGGTCGGCCTTGACGCCGCTGTCAGGGGCCTGCCCCTGCAGCAGGAAGATCTCGGTGCCCTGCGCCTTGGCCAGCGACAGGACGAGCGAACGGGCATTTTTCATAACTGGATTCATAACAGCCTCCCGTGGCCATTGCCGCCGTGGCCGTTGCTGCCGCCCTCGTCGCCGATCAGTGCGGCAATGACCTCGCGGCGGGCGAGCAGCTCCGCCGGGTCGTCGGGCGTGGCGTTGGGGTCGGAGGCGGCCGGGTCGGCATCCGTGCCCGTGCCGTCGGGGGCCATGCCGGCCTTCGGGGCGTTGGGGGCCGCCTTGAAGAACATCGCGTCGATCCGCCCAGTCAGGCCGTACTCGTCGAGCAGCTCGAAGTACTCCTTCCATTCCGACAGCACGTCGCGGGGGTCGACGCCCCGTTCGTTGAAGTACTGCTGCGGCGTGCCGCGGAGGGACTTGAACTTCATATCCCACGCGGCCTGGTCCTTGATCTCGTCGATCACCTTGCGGGCCGGGCCCTGCCAGTTGGTCAGCAGGTAAGCCGCCTTCCAGCGCGCGGAGGTCAGGAAGCCGGTCGCCGACAGCTTGCCCTCGCGGACGGCGATCTCCGTCCACAGCTCGCGGCAGCGGCGCAGCGCCCCGTTGATGAACTGCAGGTCCTGGATCGCCTCGGTCTCGGCCTCGATCTCCAGGCTCGCGCGGCGCTGGGTGTTGAAGTTGCCGTCGGCGTACCAGCGGGCGATGGTCGGCAGGTCCAGCCCGGCCCCGGCCGCGATCCGCTTGAGGTTTTCTTGCACAAACTGCGGATAGACCGTGTTGGGGGTCGAGTTGCCGGGGAAGGTGACCTTGCGGCCGTTGCGGAGCACGGGGAACAAGCCGTTCTCGACGCGGAGCTGCTGGTAGGGCTGCTCCTCGGAGGCCGAGGCGTCCGGGGCGGCGGCCCCCAGCCGCTTGCGGATGGAATCGACGGTCGCCGTCGAGCCGGCGCCCTCTTCAATGAACCCGTGGAAGGCCGCCTCGGTGCGGGCCTTGCCCAGGGTGTAGATCTCGTACATCGCCAGGTTGCGGAGGGAGGGCATGACAGCGTGCATCATGGGCACGCCGATCAGCTGGCGGACGCGGCCCTTGCGGAAGACGTGCCAACACTCGCTTTCGAGGAGGCGGATCGGGGCCGAGGGGCACTCCTCCAGCGGGTGCTCGGCCGCGTAGACGTGGTAGGCAACCGGCGCCCCGTAGCGGTCGGTCTCGACCCCGTGATAGACGGCGTTGCCGCCGTAGCTCGTCAGGTCGCCGTTGAGCTGCTCGTACTCCAGTTCCTGGATGGCCAGCCCCACGGCGTCGGCCTGCGGCGTGTAGACCGGGCGGAGCAAGAGCCCGCCAGCCGCGAACAGTTCGTCCATCCAGAGGGCCTGTTTCTCGTACAGGCACTTGGTCTTTTCCACGTCGCACAGGCGCGGGTCGTTGGCCCATGCGTTCCACAGCAGGTCGTGCTGGGCGTTGTAGCCCTTGAGCATCTGCCCGTCGACGGGGTGCCTCGCCGAGGCCCGGGCCGTGATCCCGCCCCCGACGACGCTGCGGCGGTAGGCACCCTGTGCCGAGGCGGCGTAGCCATCGTTGCGGATCATCCACCGGCTGCGGGCGAGCATGACGTCCAGGCCTTCGAGGATGGCTGCCGTCGCCGTGGTCAGGCCCACGCGCCAGTCGGCCGTCTCGCGGTTCTGGGTGGCGGCCTCGTAGGCCGATCGGGTCGAGGAGTTCCGGGCCGACCAGGTGTGGTCCAGCCGGCCGGTCGCCCGGGCGAGGCTCTTGGCCTTTTTGCCCGCGGCCTTCGGCCTTTGGTCTTCGGCCTTCGGTTTCCGCTGGCTCATGCCTGGGGCTCCTGGTAGCTCACCAGCGGAGCGCCGTCATCGGCCCCAGCGGCATCGGCGTCGCGGATAGCCATGGCCTCAAACTCCTGCAGCACGTTGCGGAGCACCGCCAGGTTATGCGTGGTGTACTGCCGGCCGTTGACCATCACCACTGCGCCCTCGGGGGCCGAGGCAAGCGTAGCCAGGGCATGGCGCAGCAGCTTGACCATCTGGGCGTTGGAGTAGTCCGGCAGGGCGTCAATCTGTGCGGGCGTCAGGCTCATCGCCCACTAGTATTCGCCGCCGGCGGCGGGAGAAAAAAGCAGGCGACTGCAAAGCGTTTGCAGGAATCTTCGCAATCTTTTTTCGATTCCGGGAGATTTTCCGCTTGCGTTCTGTACCGTATAGGGTACAATGCAATCATAGAAAGGATTGGTTGACTATGACAAACGCGGCGACAAAGTTCGAGACGATGCTGGCGGACCTGAATGCGATTCTGGCCTCCCACTTCCGGGGCTTGGACGCGGACACGAAAGAGGAAGCGGTTGCGGAGGCCGTGGCGTCGGCGTGGGAGAATTTCCTTCACCTGGTGGCCGACGGCCGCGAGGCGGAAATCTCCGTCCACACGCTGGCCTTCTATGCGGCCAAGGCCGTCCGGGCCGGGCGGCACGTGGGCAGCGGTTCGGCCGCGAACGACGTGCTCCATGCCCCGGTTGCCCGGCGGACAGAGTTCGGCGTGGTGTCTCTGGGCGAAGAGGTCACGTCAAGCCGCAAGGTCACCCCGGCCGACGAAGCGGCCTTCCGCCTTGACTTCCGCGTCTGGACGCGGGGCCTGACGGCCCGCCAGCAGGAAATCGCCCGCCGCCTGCTGGCCGGGTACACGACAAGCCAGGTCGCCCGCCTCATGGGCGTGACGGCCGCCGCGATCAGCCTGACGCGGCGGAAGCTGGAGCGAAGCTGGAACGAGTTTCAAGGGATCGGGGCGTAAGCCCCTTCCCTTTGGACCCGCCGGCAATGGGGCCGGCGGTTTATGGGAGTAGCACATGGCCACCGAATACAAACGGGTACGAGTGAACGAAGACAACATCGAGGAGATACGCGATGCAATCGCCGCGACCGACCAGAGGAACGAGATCCGCGTGGGGCAGGTAATCAGCACGTGGCCGATCGTCTACGAGCCAGGCCAGCAACGGGGCCAGATGACGATATGGCACGACACCGACCGCGGGGCCTGCTGCCACGGGGGCGACAGCCTGTGGGGCGACTGGAGCGATCCCAAGCGAGTCCTGTGCCTCGAGGAATCGGGGTCAACAGAGCCAGGCGTATCACGCTACGAGGTCGACGAGGACGGGCACATCATCCCGATCAAGGACTAGACACATGCGGCAAGACATCGACGGGATCTACTACGACACGGACCAGATGCTCGACCTGGGCATTGCCCCCGTGGAGCACTGGCAGGGCGGCGACTGTACGCTCCTGGGCGTCTTCGCCGATCAGCGAGGACAGCTCTTTGTGCTTGAGCACAGCCCCTTCGTCGGCCGGGCATTGGGCGGAGTCGCCGACGCGGGCGATGTCTTGATGCTCGCAGGGCCCGAGCTGGGGGCGTACCTGGTCAAGCGGTTCGGCCTGCCGGAGATCTACCTGCGGGAGGCGGCCCGATGAACGCGAGAGAAATCCTCGGCGAGCAGGTCCGCAAACGGCGGGAGCAACTCAACCTCTCCCAGCAGGACGCGGCCGCGAAGGCCGGCGTCCTGCGGAAGACCCTCAGCAACCTGGAGACGGGCGCCGGCGATCCGACGATCGGCAGCGTGCTGGCCTGCGCCGGCGCCCTCGGTTGCGAGGTGATCATCCGCCGGAGGCCTCGCCCAGCCTGAGCCGCCGTTTGATCTCCCGCACGATCTTGTCCGGGTCATTGCCGACCTTGGCCTCCACGCTCGTCAACCATCGGTCGAAGGCCGCGCGCGGGATCTCGAACTTCAGGTGCCCGGCCAGGAAGAGGGCCGTCCGTTCGCCCCGCTTGCGGGGCGTGCCATCGCCATCGCCGGCGGCGGGACGGGAGTCCTCGACCGAGCGGAGCAGTTCGGTCATCTCCTCCTCGTTGAAACCCAGGGTCGCAAGATCGAAATCCTCCTGCTCCAGTTCCTGGATCTGTGCGGCGAGTCCCTCCAGGTCAAACTCGGACAGGTCGGTCGTGCGGTTGTCGGCGATGGCATAGGCCGTGATGTCGTGGCCGGCCAGGTCGCTCTCGACGGCCGCCAGGTGCGTCCACTTGAGGGACCTCGCCGCCGCCAGCAGTCCGTTGCCCTTGATGACGATGTGCCTGTCGCCCCGTACCACGTAGACGCACGGGGCCTGCTGGCCGAACTTCGTCAGGCTCGCGGCGATCGCGGCCAAGTTGCGGTCGCCGTGCCTGCGGACGTTGCCGGGGTCGCTCGTCAGCGTGTGGATCGCCACGGCCAGCGGCCGCAGGCGCGGGGTGATGTGGGCATCGCCTTTTCCATCTGGGCCGTTGCCTCTTGCCTCTTGCCTCTTGCCTCTTGCCTTATTCGCCCTTTTCATCTTCGCTCTCCAAAATGACGGGAACATGGTCGTTATGGCCGCAGCCGATGCACCTGACGTAGCGGATGCGTCCGCCGGGCTTGTCCTGGTTGTACAGCCGCCAAGCCCCCAGCGTGTTGCAGTTGGGGCACCGCTTTTCGGCCAGCGCCCGGTTGAGTTCGGCCACCTCCTGCCGACGTCGGCGGGAGGCATGGGCTTCCTTGGGGTCTTTCGGGACAGGTTCATCCATGATCCGGTTCCTTTCCGTGGGGTTTGAGTTCTTGTGCCTCGCACTGGGCGAGGCCTTCGTCGAGGATCGTAGCGTAGGCGTCATTGCGGGCGCCCAGGGGGCGTTCGAGGACGAGGCGGTCGCCGTCGCGCAGGACGCAGGGAAAGCCCAGGAGACGCATCTCCAGAACCTGGGCCATCGCGCGGCGGTTGTGCAGGACCGAGCGGCCCACGTCGCAGGGATGGACGCTGATCACCGCGAAGTCGGCATCCGCCGGGGCGCCGGCCTTCAGGAGCCCGACCTGGCTGGCCCGCTTGAGGATGAAGATCGCCCCGACAAGCCAGGGGGCCAGCGAGTACTCCCACCGAACGGCGTCGAACACATCACCCATCATCCGCCACAAACACCAGAATCGCCGGCAGACATCGGGCCGATCGGCGTAGATCCCGCAGCGGGCGTCGGCGTTGCCCGCCGCCAGGTGCGGGCATGGCTCGCCGGCCGGGGCGTCGGGGCGTTCGAGCCAGTGGCAGCAGGCCGTGCATCCCGAACATCTTCGTGTCGCAGGTTCCATTCGATTTCCTTTCAGAGCGGCGCGGCATAGGAGCTGCCGCCATCGGACACAGGCGGCTCTTCGTTCGTTGGGGCATGCGGCACAGGCGCCGGCGAGCGGCGGAGTTCATCCTCGGCCGGCAGCAGGTGGATGTAGGCCATGTAGGCGGCGGCCACCTGGTAGGCCTCGCAGTCGCGGTAGTCGTGCCGGGCGCCGGAGACCTTGGGTACCCACATCTCCCGCTTGGTCTTGGGATCGACGGTCTTCTGCACATTGGAGAGGTGCAGGTTGTACTCGCTGTCGTTGTGGGCGTTGAGGAGCCAGGCCTCCTGCTGCCCGGCGGGCCCGACGTTTCGGCCGTCGGCGGTAGGGATCCCCGCGGCGATCAGTTCCGACAGCAGGTCGTTGCACCGGTGCGTATCGATCAGGTACGCGGCCAGGGCCGGCAGGCCGACCTTCTCCTCCTTCGTTCCGGCGAGCGTGCCCATGGGGTTTTTCATCGGGGCGTACAGGCCCACCACAGGGCGGCTGGCGCCCTTGATCGCGCGGACCAGCGGCTGGCGGGCCAGGGCGTAGTCGTAGACCTGCTGTGTCCGCGTGGCGTCCAGGAAGCGGTCCACCGTGCCGCCCGAGTCGATGAGGGTCAGGCCGATGGCCTGCTCGCCGCCGCTATCCACCGGCCAGGCCCGGGCGAGGACCTGGTCCAGGCCCGCGAAGTCGAGCACCTTGCCGTGCCAGACTCGCTGGCTGCGGAGGCCCGGGCCCCACGCCCGCACGACGACGTAGAGGTGATCCACCTGCGTGTCGATCGTCGCCAGCAGCGCCGCCGCCCACGCGGGGGCCGTGCCCTCGGGGGCCTTCGACCGCTCGCACTTGGCCGAGAAGACCGTTTCAGCGACGCGGCGCATCTTGAACTCGAAGGGCTCAGCCAGGCGGTTGGTGGTGAAGGCGAAGAGGGCGGAGGGGTCGTCAATCGCCCGGAGGAACTGGCCGACCAGGCCCGCCCACTGCACCCAGGGGCAATAGAGCGCGGAGATCTGGAACGCGACGCGGGTCTCCGGGGCGAAACGCTCAATTGTCTCGGCGTCGGCGTGCTGCTGCTCGTGAGCGTCGAGCACAAAACCCTCGGCCGTCGTCCACAGCCCGCGGCGGACCATCACCGTGCGGTCGGAGGTGGAGATACGGGCCTGGCAGTGATCGCAGACATACCACACGGCCCGATCGCCGAACCGGTTGAGCAGGTCCGCGGCCTCGCGGCGGCCGCCGACGGCGTCCCATCGAGTCAGCATGCCCTTGAGCCATAGGACGTGGTCGTGCATCGCCAGCGGCGTGGGAAAAGACGCGATGGAGTCGCCGGCCTGGTACTGGAGCCTTCCGGCAGCCAGAGCCTCCTGGGCGGCCTCCAGGCAGGCCCGCGTGAGCGTGGGGTTGAGCCACTGCATCTGCGACCACTTGAGCACCTGGTGGTGTCCGCAGTGCGGGCAGGGGACGTGGTAGAAGAGCTTCACGGTCGAGGCCTGGCAGAGCTGGTGGATCTTGCCGGCGGTTACCGTGGGCGTGGAGAGATTGACCTGGAGGCGACGGTCGCCAAACGAGGTCAGGCGAAACTCGGTCGCCGCGATCGCGTCGGGCTCCTCGCCGGACCAGATCTCAAACTTGTCGACCTCGTCGTTGATGACCTCCATCATCGGATCGCTGGCCATCGATGTGGCCGACCCCGACCACATCAGGCTCAGGCGGTAGCCGTTGAGCAGGTCGATCGTCTCGATCAGCATGTCGCTGCTCTCGCGGCCGATCAGCTCGCGCAGGACGGGCGTGCGCCGGAAGAGCGGCAGCACGTCGGACTTGATGATCTTGCGGCCCTTGTCGCGGTTGGGCAGGGTCAGCCCGCAGGGGCCCGGCCGCGTGTGTGCCCGCCATGCCATGAGGATCCGCGTCAGCGTGCTGCCGCCCATCTGTACACCCTTCATCAGGTTCGCCTGGACGACGCCCGGGCGGGTGGCGATGTCCATGATGCCCTTGAGATAGGGGGCGTTCTCGTGGCGGTATGGCCCCTTGCGATAACCGCGCCGAATGCGGAAGTGTTCGACGGCCCACTGGCTGGGCTTGATGTCCGGCGGCAGCCGCCAGGCGTTGCGCTCGGCCGGCGTCCACGTCTCGGAGGGGACCGGAGCAGGTTGTTTGGTCGGCCTAACCATGCGACTCCTCGGGCGGAGTTGCCGCCGACGGCGGATCGTTGCCCTCGGCGCCGCCCGCGGCGAAATCGTCGATAATCGTGCGGATCTGCTCGGCAAGGATCCGCTCGATCGCGGCGGCATCCTCGCCGACCAGGCTGTGGGCGATGGAGGACGGCAGCTCCAGCAGGCGGCCTTTGACCTCGTGGATCTGGCGGAGGCGGCGGCCCTGGCACTGCTCGGTGTCGTGCATCTTGCCGCGGGCGATCTGCTCGTCCAGGAGCAGCCGCTTGATCCGGGCGATCATCAACTGGCAGCGGAGCTTGCCGACGGGGCCGAGTTCGGCAAATTCGCCGGTGCCGCCCTCGGCGGCCTTGGCCTTCTTGCGGAAGTTGGCGGCCGGGTCGGGGTGCAGGACGATCTCGGCCCACGCCTTCACGCGGGCAACGTCCCAAGGCGGGGTCGTGGAGAAACGCCATTCAGGGTGCGCCACCCATTTGCGCACCGCGGACTCGCTCCTGCCGACCAGGGCGGCCAGGGATCGAATCGACTTGGCGAGTTTCGGGCGCTTCTTGTTCATCAAAAGATCGTTTCTCTACACGCCCCCCACCGGCGTCTATCACCGCTGTGGAGGCTGTTCACTCATCCGCCGGCGAATCACGTTTCCGCCGTGCGATACTGCGCTACCGTTTTTCAAGAACTCAGTTTCACACGCAAGCCGGGCCTCGCTTTGCCCCGCGTCTACGCCCCCCCGGGGGGAGGACCCGAAGCCTTGGCCCTGGCCAGGTCGGCTACCAGCTTGGCTATCTCGTCCTTGAGCCAGCCCATGAACACGGCTCGCCGGCTGCGCACCTGCCCTCCACGGTCCTGCCGTCTGAGGCTGATCGACTTGGACAGGCTGTGTTCAGCCAGTACCAGCAGCATGGCCTCGGGCAGGACATGCACGGCCGCCGCCCACTTGTGTTCGAACGACGTGCGGTTCCGGCTCCACAGTGCCAGGTTGCCCCCCTTGTTGGCGACGGGCTGATCCAGGGCGTCCCACATCATGCGGGCAAACGCCCCGCCTTCTGGGTCGCAGGCCAGGTCCGACCATTGCGTCGGGCAGTTGGGCAGACGGCGAGCGTACTTCCACACCGCCTCATCGGGCACGATCTCCACGTCAGCGTGCTCCCCCAAGCGGCAGTGCGGGGACGGGAGCCGGTTAGACCGACCTCCGCCCTCCGCTCCTGCCGCGTCTGGGGCTTGGGGATCTCCGCCCCCAACCGATGCCACACCGACCTGCGTTGGGGCCTGTGCCGCCTGCCCAGAGGCTTTGCCGTGAACCGTGAGGCAGGTGGGGCTCGGGCGGTCGGGGGACTGGCCTCCGCCCTCCGCTCCTGCCGCGTCTGGGGCCGACACGCCGTTGCGATGGTCGTTGCGAGTCGTCTCTGCCCTCTGGGGCACGCGTTCGGGCTGCCCCTGTGCCTTGTACTGCCTCTGGCTCTGGCTCTGGCTCTGATCAATCGCGCCCGCGCCTTGACTCACGGACGTCCTGTCGCAAGCGACTTGCTTCTCTTTCTCTGTCGCGATGTCGCCCGTCGGTACGACGGGAGACAGAGCGCTCTGACTCTGGCTCTGGTTCTGATTCTTGCTCTGATTCTGACTCTGGCAGTGACCGACATTCCCCCAATTCGGCCTCTGGCCCTGTCCCGAGCCGCCCGGGCCATTTTCGGCCATCCCCTCCTTTCGGACGGTATCCCGTCCCAAAGGCGGTTGAGCCAGCGTCGGCCGGGAGCCATCGTTGCCAGTCGATTGTGACGCCGATCCTCGGTCGGGCCGCCCCTGGCCGCCCGCGTTCAATGGGGGAATGTCCGACCCGCCGCTGCAGCTCGTTTTGGCGGGACAGCCTGGCGTTCCCGAGCCAGGCGTGCTGATTGGCGGCGGTGCTGGACTCACCGCGTCCCCATCGGTCCATGGCAGCATCTCCAGGAAGGCCACGTCGGGGCGGCAAAGGGCCGCCAGCGAGCGTTGGGCCTTTAGGACCGGCAGCCGGAGCATATCCGCGATTTGGGCCTCGCTCGCGGGGCGATAACGAAAGTTGAGGATCAGCCCGCGCCGGCCGTCACATTGATCGGCGGCCAGCCTCAAGATCGCCAGCGCGATCCCGCACAACTCATGTCCTCCTGCACTAAAGACACTTGACCAGATCCCTTCGGCCTCGGCACGGGGCACGCGCCCGTAGAGGTCGCCATTCACCCACACTCGCACGTACTGAAGGGCATAGATCGCCCCCTTTTCCCGCTCGCTGGGATTGAGCTTCCGCGGCGTCTCGTACAGCCGTTCCCAATCGCGGAGCTTGTAGACGTACCGTGGGGCGTCAAGAGTAGGGCGTAGAGCATGAGCCACGGCCGTCTTGCCGTTTCGCTCTTCGCTCTTCGCTCTTCGCCCTTCGCTCTTCATCGCCATCCGTGCCTTCACAAAAGGGCCAGTCCATCAGCCCGCGCCGTTGCCTCTTGCCTACTGCCTCTTGCCTTCTTCTGGGAACTCGTTCCACTCGCGGCCGTCGAGCCGCCGCCCGGCGGTCTTCTTGCCGATGCGGGCCACAATGACCGAATCGTGGGCAGGTCCGAACGTGCCATCCGGGG
>Ga0114951_10004173_pt1 | contig 14315 bp, 12 predicted proteins | sample AM7aDNAmetaG_FD_88677 | JGI IMG/M metagenome (GOLD analysis project Ga0114951, IMG submission 88677) | Freshwater microbial communities from Finland to study Microbial Dark Matter (Phase II) - AM7a DNA metaG | ecosystem: Environmental > Aquatic > Freshwater > Lake | place: Finland: Lake Alinen...
TGCAACGTTACAGAGGTCGTGACCCGAACCGGTCCCACTCCGCCGGCTTGTGATGTTAGCGTTATAAGTCATTTGTTTTCAGTGCTTAATGTCTGTTCCAGCTCGGGCCAGACGAGTAAGGCTACCCGGTCCGAACAAACATCGCGCCATTGCTATGCGCAGTCTATGTGCCAAAAGCCTATCCAGCATGACGCCGCTGGGGGGATCCTGCCAAAAACGGGCGGTCCGGCGAGAGCGGCGAGGCGGTGGAGGAGCATCTACGCGGGATTAGCGGGCGGGGTTGATTCCGCGGCCGCGATGATCCGCTTCGCTTCCGTGGCCAGCGCGCTGGGGCTGAAAGGTTTAGTCAGGTATAGCGCGGCGCCGGAACCTTCGGCTTCCACCCGCGTCACATTCTGGCCGCGGGTGGTGAGCATGATGACAGGGATTTGCGCGGTGGCGGGAGTTGCTTTCAGCTCCTTGAGCGCGCCGATGCCATCCAACTCCGGCATCATCACGTCCATTACTATGAGGGCGGGCAGCTCGCGCCGGGCGACCTGGACAGCCTCGTTCCCGTCGCGGGCGGTGAGGATTTCGAAGCCCGCCTTTTTCAGGCTAAGTTCGGTAATCCGCAGAATGTGCGGTTCGTCGTCGACGATGAGGATTTGCTTGCTCATTTTGGGGTATCATTCCGGGCCATGACGATGAAGGCCGTGTCATCGGCCGTCGGTGCGCCTTGCTCAAACTCCTGGAGGAGGCTGGCGAATCGGCGCTGGATGACATCGCAGGGTTCGGCGGCGCAGCCGGCACAAGCCAGGTTGCACTTCACGGCCTCCAGTCCCAACAGGTCGCCGTTTGCGTTGCGCGCTTCAAAGAGGCCATCGGTAAACATCAGGAACCGGCTGCCGGCAAGCGGGTGCGTTTCCTCCGGAAACTTTGCGCCCGGCACGATGCCTAAAGGCGGGCCGCCGGCGCGAATCTCCCGCACTTCACCAACTGCATTCACCGATAGGAACGGCGGATGGCCGGCGCCGGCGACACGGATTTCGTCACGCTTGTAATCCAGGAAGGCCAACTGTGCCGTGATGAACATCTCGGCGCGATCGAGTTCCTGAATCAGATTCTGGTTGAGCCAGGCGAGAAATTCACCCGGCCGCGGCGCCAAGTCGCGGCGCGCCCGCACCAGGCTGCGGAACATGAAAGCGAACATGGCCGCGGGAAGTCCTTTGCCCATGACATCCGCCACGACGAGCAACAGGTTGCCGTCGTCGGTGGGCAGGGCGTCATAATAATCACCTCCGATTTCCCGAGCGCTGCGATAGAAGCCCGCCAGGCTCACGCCGGGCACCGACGGCAGGCGCTCGGGCAGCAGCGCGCGCTGGATGTTGGCGGCGATTTCCAGGTCGCGGGTGTTGAGCCGGGTCCGGATTTGTTCCTCCTGCATCTGCCGGCTGTGGATCTGGATGCCGAGGAAATCCCCAAACGTCTGAATGATGCCGACCTGCCCGGCCTCGAACGGAACCGGGGAGTGGCGCCCAGCTGCCAGCACGCCGACCATGACGTCGTTTACGAATAGCGGATGCGCGAAACCGCACCCCGATCCTGCGAGGTTTGCGAGCGGATCATCAGGCGACAGTGGCGAAGTGGCGTCGAACCAAACATCGACCCGCTGCGTCGCGGCGCGCGCCTCGACGGAGCTTCCGTTGCTGGAACCGTGTTCCAGCGGGACGGGTTCGCTTCGCCAGTCCCGGTTGGAAGAGGCCGCCAGGCGGAGTTCCCGGCCGCCGCTTTGGGGGAGACGCAGGATGCACCAGTTGGACTCCGTGATGCTGAGCAACTGATCCATCCAGCGCTGGAGGAACGACTCGGGGTTGCTGTCACTCTGAAGCTCGGCGCTGAACCGGAAAATCGCCGCCAGGCTTTCGTAGCACGAGGAGAGTTCCTCGGTCATCAAATCGAGGGTGCGGGTCGCCTCCTGCAGTTCCGTCGCGGTATTCGTCGGCGGCACAGGAGGTGCCGCCGATCCAGGCGCGGTGCGCCGTTTCCGCAGCACCAGGCAGTTTTCCTTGCGCCCTCGGAGATAGCGCACCTCGTCGGTTAGACTCTGGATCAGAAACAACCCCCGGCCCGACTCGCTGTCGTCGGAGGGAAGCTCGGCCGTTTCCGGATAATCGAAACCCGCGGTGTGGTCGGTCACCCGGACTTCGACCCACTCGGGGGTCGTGAGCAAGTCTACGCGGATGGAAAGTTGCCTTTGCTCCTGGATGGCGTAGTTCACCGCGTTGTTCGCGGACTCGGCCAGTACCACCTCCCAGGCGTCAATTTCAGCCGGGATTAATCCCGCCTGCGCGAAAAACGCGCGAGCTTGCTGGCACATTTCCGCCACTGCCCGCAAGTCGCAGGGCAATTCCCGGGTGTAGGTCTCCGCAAAAATGGCGGCGTTTTGGGACACGTCAGCGGGGGATGATTTCGAACAGGTGATCGAGTTTGAGAATCTTGAACAACTCAGCAACCAGCGGTTCCGGCCGGAAGAGTCTTACGCGGCCGCCACGGTCACAAATGGCCTTATGGACGGAAATCAGCGCGCCGATGCCGTCGCTATCCAATGATCGCGAGCGGCTTAAATCAACTTCCACAAACCTGTGTTCGGGCAGCAGGGCCCCGTGCGCGTATTCCTTGAACGGCTTGTAGGTGTCTGAAGTTAAGGTCTGGATGTCCGTGATCCAGAGTGTGTCGCCTCGATTTTCCGTGCGCATAGCAAGGGCTAACCCTGAATGATTTCGAAGACGCGGTGCAGCCGGGTCAACTCCATGACCTGGTGAACCACCGGCGTGGGGCGCAGGATGCGAATCCCGCCGCCCCGGGCGCACATCGTCTTGTGCAGTGCGATGAGCGCGCCGAGACCGCTGCTGTCCACCAGGCGCGTCTGCGAGAGGTCGATGTCCAGAGTGGTGAGACCCTCTTTCAGGGCCGCTCGCGCTTCGTCGCGAAACGCAGCACTGTTAAGGATATTCAACTCCGGGATTTCGCTCAAAGTGAGCGTCTTGGCTTCGTATTGAGTTTTCATATTTGATCGTCCGTTGCTTTAGCTGGGAGCGTAGCCCATCAAGCCGCCGATTACAGGCTAATTTCCGGGCATTGGTTTGAGGCGCATTCCGGCCTGCGAAAGGCCGGCCGCGTTCGGGTCGGGCCGGGCGATCGGTTTTCGAGCCCGGCCACCGCGGAGGGCATTGACCAACCCTCGCGCCAGGTTGCGCTTGATCCGGACTTCGCTCAGGAGGAAGCGGTCGTTGACCTCGGCTAGTGAGCCTGTGTCGAGGTGGAGCAAGTCCTTGCCCCAGGCGAACGAGTTCCGCAGTTCTGTATACCGGCCCACGTAAGTCTGTGGGCCTACAATGCTTCCAACAATCTCTGCGCCTTCATCAATGTAGCTGCCATCTTCGATTATCGTGCCGGCCCCGATCACAGCCCGAGCTGCGATACGGACGCCGTCCCCAATCCAGCATGGCCCAGGCACCTTGGCGTCGGTGTCGACTTGCGAGCGAAGGCCGACGAATACGCCCGGCGCCACCTCGCGCATGCCAACGCGTTGCCGAGCCAGCGCCGGCAGCAGCGCCTGCTGCGCCACGTACCAGCCGCGATAGCTTCGCCACAGCGGCTGCTGCGGGAGTTGTGCCAGGTGGTCGAGCATCAAGACCGGTTCAGTCGCGGGGGTCGCGTCCAGCCCGTCACAAGCTCGCTCCGAGGAGGGGACTATGTCGACCGTCATGCCCCAGGCTTCACCCCGGCCAACGATACGCCGGATGTCTTCCGGGCGGTCCGACGCCAGGATGCGAACAGTCTTCACGCCGCCATCGGCCAGCGCGGTGAGCGCGTGCTCCAGCACCGTACGGCCAAGAAAAGGAGCCAGCACAAGCGGGCGTTTGCGGGCCAGAGCGGGCACCTCCGAAGCGTCGCTTGGGCAGATCAAAGTCATGGTCATAAGTTCACATTCCTTTGCCGAAGAGGATCGCCGGCACGGTCTTGGCCAGCAGCCAGAAGTCTTTGCAAATGCCCTGGCTCTCGATGTATCGAACGTCTAGGCTGACCTGCTCGGGAAAATCAATGGCGTTGCGGTCACCGATTTCGAAGAGGCCCCCAGTCCGCTCGCCCACCTGCCAGAGACCGGTGATGCCCGGCTTGACGAGGAGACGCCGGCGATCGGCTTGCGAATAGAGCGCCACCTCGCGCGGCACCGGTGGCCGTGGGCCGACCAGCGACATGTCGCCGCGCAGCACATTCCAAAACTGCGGCAGCTCATCCAGCGAAGATTTGCGCAGCACCTTGCCAATGCGGGTGATGCGCGGGTCATCCTTCATCTTGAAGGTGACGCCGGACGCCTTTTCATTCTTCGCGAGCAGCTCGCTCAGCCGCGCCTCGGCATCCACGCACATTGAGCGAAACTTGAGCATCCGGAACCCACGGCCGTTCAGCCCGATGCGGGTCTGGGGAAAAAATACCGGGCCGCCGTCGAGCTTCACGAGGAGGGCGATCACAAGAAAGACCGGCATGAGGAGCAGGAGCGCCACGGCGCTGACGGCAATGTCGAGCGCGCGCTTGACGAAGAAGGCGGTGTTGACAACCACCAGCCACCCCAGGCGTTTGCAGCTCACCCTTGCGTTTAGCCGGGCGCGGCCCCATGGCGTCTGGGCGGCGAGCAGGCGTTCCAGGGAAAGGTCGTTGAGATTTTTTGGGGTCATGATCAATTAGCCTGGTGCAGGCGTTGGTTGCAGCGCGCGCTGAGCTTGGTGAGCTGCGCTTGGGATACCGGGGACTCCATCAGAAAATCAGCGTGCTGCGCCTGCCGGGTAACAAAGCGGTCGTGCATCGGGGCAACTTGCTGGTCAAATTGCGCCCGCACCGACTGCGCGGAACGGCCGCGTTCGCGCTGGTCCCGCTCAAGGCGGCGTTCGAGCCGGACGTGCTCGGGGCATTCCACAAACACGCTCATGCTGTAGAGCCGCCGCAGTTCCGGGTAGCGAAGCAGCCAGAGCCCCTCGATCAGCACAATGCGGCGTGGCTTCCAGTTTCTCATTGCGGGGCGGCGCGTATGGGTCGAAAAATCGTAGCTCGGTAAAGTGGCAGGCTGGCCGCTCCATATGCGGCTTAGGACGTCGTGAAACAGCGGCCAATCGATCGCGCTGGGGTGGTCGAAATTTGTCTGGTCACGCTCTTCCGGATTCAGGTGCGACAAGTCGCGGTAAAAATCGTCGAGCGAGAGCAGTCCGGCTTCGTCGCCGAACTCGTCCGCCAGGCGCCGTGCCAGCCAGCTCTTGCCCGAGCCGCTGCCCCCAACGATGGCAAAAAGGTGACCGTTCATCTCAGTTACGCGCGGCCTGGTGTTCCGTAACCACACGCCCGAACATGGCGGAGAGGTCGCGAATGTAACCATCAAAGTCGTAGCGCTCGCTCACCAGCTGGAATCCGTTCTCGCCTAATTGCCGCGCGAGCGGCTTGTTCTTCAGCAGCTGTTTTAGCCGCGCGGCGTATTGCTGGCGATCCATCCAGGGCACCAGGAATCCGTTGTGCCCGTCGATGAGCCAGTCCTTGATGCCGCCGGCATCGAAGGCCACGATCGGCAGGGCGTAACGCATTACTTCGAGGCCGATGGTAGCGATCGGTTCCGGCCAGAGCGAGCTGAGCGCGACCGCGCTGCATTCGCGGTAGTAGTTCTTGAGCTCTTCCTGGGCCACGAAACCTTTGAAGGTGACACGGTTCGCGAGGCCCAGCTTCCGGCTCAGCGCTTCGCACCGGGCGCGGTGATTTCCATCCCCCAGGATGACGCATTCAAAGTTCTCGTCGAGCAAGGCCAGGGATTCGAGCAGCACGTCTACGCCTTTTCCGCGTATGATCTGGCCGGCGTAAATGATGAGATTGCGGTCGCTGAAGCTGCTGCGCAGATTCGGATCGCCCATCCGTGGCACCGGGGCGTGGATCTCGATGCGCGCCTGGTCGAAGCCGTTGTTCAGCAATTCGTCCCTCATGTAGGTGGTCACGACCACCATGCGGTTGAAGCGGCGGTTCAGCGCGACCTCGCGCTTCTTGTCCGAGTAGCTGACCCATTTGAGCGGGAATCCACCGTCGCGGTTGCGCGCCACCGAGGCGAGGCAGGAGAAGATACAGTGCGGGCCGACGCTGCGGGTGCAGATCTCGCGGGTAAAGAAGTCGTACTTGTAGCTGCGCATGCAGTAGATGTCGTGGTCATGAACCATGCGAACCAACGGCACGCCACTCTCTACTAAGGCGCCAATCACGGAGAGGTCCGCCATCTTGTGAACGTAGACCACACCCGGGCCAAAGGCCCTCAGCGCCTCCCGCACGGCGAGGGCATTGTCGCCGCTGCCGAGCCGGAATCGCGCGGGGAAGGTCGCCGACCAGGCGAGCTCGTTCTTGCCGGTGCCGGGTCCGTGCAGGATCCCGAGGGTATGGCCGCTCCGCCCGAGTTCAGTGGCGGTGATGTGGGCATTGGCTTCCGCGCCGGCGAGCGCGCCAAAGCGTTAGTGGACGTAAAGGATCTTCATGGTTTGCCGGCCTTTGGGTTCATAGTGAGGTGGTGTCTGATTCGTCCGCAAACATGATCAAGGAGCTGAATAAGCCCGCTTGCGGGAATAGACTCTCTTTAGCTGGAAATCCCTGATGGCGTTGTACCTAATCGCTGCATTGTTTTTGCAATGCAGCGAACACTGTTGCCGAAAGGGGTCTTTCCAAGCAGTTTCGTTCCGTCGGGTGGGCGGATTTTTCGGAGCGTGCCTGGTATATTCGTGTAAACTCATCATGCAAGCTATGATACGCGCATTCTCTTCGCTACCCGGCACGGCATCGAACTGCTCATGAACATATAAGAGCTTCATTGTGTGTCTTCGCACTTTCGCGAGCGATCATTGTAATTGCAATTGCCGTGCCAAGGTGGTTCCAGGTCGGAAAGGCAATATTGTCAAGGGCTTGCATAAAACCACGCCCTGAGGTTCACGATCGGGGGCGGGGAGGGCTTGCTTGAGGCTGCCCTGTCCAGCGTGGCCGCTGGTTGCCGTAGTGCGCTACTGCCCCTCAGCAGGCTGAGGTTGGTGGGCGTCCAGCCATTGGCGCAGCTCTATTTGCGCCTGATTCGACGAACCTGGCAACACTTGGAGAAGTTGGGGCAATCTGGTTTCCTCGACTGACCCTGCCGCATCTTCGATTTCCCGAAGCTGCTCCGCGAGCTGAACGAGGCCAACCGACAGGCTGATGCCTCGAAGAGAATGGGCCAGTCGAGATACGTCGTTGCGGCGGCCCGCGCTGTTCAGAGTGCCGATCTCACGGATCCGCTCGGGAAGATCCTTAAGAAAGTCCTCAATAATGGCCCGCACACCTTCGTCGCCCAGCTCAGCGCAGAGTTGGGCGGGGCGTTGCGGATCGAAACAGCCTTCCGCCTGTGGCATTGGCTTGGGGGGCCGTGGCGGGGTCTTGCCGGGCCGTGTCCCCCGCTGTTCCAGCGCATCGCTTAGCTGCTGGGATGTGAATGGCTTGCTGATGTAACCGTCCATGCCTGCGGCCAAACACCGCTCGCGGTCTCCCTTCAGCGCGTTGGCAGTAAGCGCGATAATGCGGACACGCTTGGCCGAGGGGGTGCTGCGCTCGGCTTCCCGCCGGCGGATTTCCCGGGTTGCGTCGAAGCCATCCATTTCCGGCATTTGGCAGTCCATGAGAATCACGTCGTGGCCAAATTGTTCCCACGCTGCGACGGCTTCGAGGCCATTGCCCGCAAAGTCCGCGCGATACCCCAGGCTCTCCAGCATGAACAGAGCCAGGCGGCGGTTGGTGTCGTGGTCCTCAGCGACGAGGATGCGCCCCGGCCGGCTCGACGCGGCTGGCACTGTCGCGGGCGCGAATATTTCCGCGCCGGTGGGCGGGTTGGCGGCAACGGTCTCCGGTTCGGCTGCGGGTGGTTCCGCCACTTCGATGTCCAATTCGAACCAGAAAGTGGAGCCCTGCCCGGGAACGCTTGTCACTCCGATGCGTCCGCCCATTAGCTCGACGATACGCTTCGAGATCGCGAGCCCCAAACCTGTCCCGCCGCGGCGGCGAGACGCACTGCTGTCCGCCTGGGTGAATGGCGTAAAGAGCCGGGCAATATCCTCGGCGCTTATGCCGATGCCCGTGTCTTCCACTTCAAACCGCAGGCGCATTCGGCTCTCTTCGGAGTGGAGGTGAAGCACGCGGATTCTGACGCCGCCCTGGTCGGTGAACTTGATGCCATTGCCAACCAGGTTCACCAGGACCTGGCGCAGGCGGCCGTCGTCGCTCTTTAAATTGTCAGGAATACCGTCGGCCAGCTCAGCCGTCAGCCCGATCCCGCTCGTTTCCGCGCGGGGTTGGAGCAACTGGACCACCCCGCTCACCAACTCGTTAAGGCTGAACACTTCCTCTTCGAGCTGGAGGTGCTCGCGCGCTTCAATCTTCGAGAAGTCGAGGATTTCGTTGATGATCTCCAGGAGCGCCTCTCCGCTGCGGCTGGTTGTGCTGGCAAATTCCCGTTGCTGCTTACCCAGTTGGGTGTCCAGCAAGAGGTTGGTCATGCCGATGATGGCATTCATCGGGGTTCGGATTTCGTGGCTCATCATCGCCAGAAAATCGCTCTTGGCGCGATTGGCGGCGTCCGCCTGCTCGGCCATGGCGTTCGCTCTCGCGGTGGCTTCTTCGAGATAGAGGTTGGACTTCCGGAGTTCCTCCTCCGCCAGCTTGCGCGTGGTGATGTTCTCGTGGACGACCACGATCCGGGTGGCGCCGCCACCGGGAAAGCGCGTGACCTTGGCGACAAACCAGCGCTTTTCGCCGGCTGAGTTGCACGGATATTCCAAGGTAAATTCGTCCTTTCCGTCGTGGAGCACGGATCGAATACCGGCGGCGAATGCGGCAGCGTCTTCAGACCCGGCGCCGGCCGCCCGATCGCACACGGCAAGATAATTGGCGCCTTCGCAGACGGTGCTGGGGTTCCGGGAATTGGTGCGGGCAAAGTCCCGCCAGGCGCGGTTTACCGCGATAATCGTCCCGCTTTCGTCCAGAATGGCCAGGCTCCCCGACAGGGCATCCACTGTCGCGTGCGCGAACCGTTCCGATTCCTGCAGCGCTTCCTCTACTCGCTTTCGTTCAGTAATGTCGGTGTCCGATCCTCGGTATCCCACGAGCTTGCCATCTTCGTCCAGCACCGGCACACCATTGGTGGACACCCAGACGATCTGGCCGGCCTTGGTCTGCATGGGGTTCTCCAGGTCGCGGAAACAATCCTTTCGCGCAAAGGCTTCGAACGCCGCCTCCTTGAAGGCTTCCCGCCCCCCTTCAGGATGCAGTTCGTAGAAATGCCTCCGGCCGACAAGCTCGTCGGGCGCGTAGCCCAGGATCGTCTGGTAAACCGGGCTGGCGTAGGTAAACACACCTTGGGCATTGACTTCCCAGATGGCTGTCCGGTTTTGCTCCGCCAGTTGATTGAACCGCTCCTGGCTCGACTCGAGCGCAGTCTCCGCCCGCTTCCGCTCAGTAATGTCAATGCAGGAGCCGATGTAGCCGCTGAAGTCGCCTCGCCCGTCCAGGCGTGGCACTCCGTTATCGATCAGCCAGCGGTATTCGCCGTCAGAGCGGCGCAGCCGGTACTCCATGACGAAGGGCTGGCGCGCGTCAAAGGCCGCGACGTAAATATCCAGACACTGCTTAAGGTCCTTTGGGTGCACCCCTTCGGCCCAGCCATATCCGGCTTCCTGTTCCAGCGTTCGGCCGGTAAAATCCAGCCAGCATTTGTTGAAATAGTGGCATCCCTTGTCCAGCCCGGCCATCCAGACCAGCACCGGCGCGCTGTCGGCCATGGCGCGAAAGCGGCTCTCGCTCTCCCGCACCGATTGCTCCGCCCGCACGCGGTCGGTGATATCGGTGGAAATGCCGCAAACGCCATAGATGACGCCTTGCAGGTTGCGCAGCGGGAACTTGACCACCAGAAAGGTGTGCTCTCCGTCGGGCATTTGGTCCGTGGTCTCCAGTTGCAGCGGTGCGCCGCGTGCGATTGCTTCGGCGTCAGTTCGCTCAAAAGCTCTCGCGACCTCGGCCGGAAACAGGTCCGCCTCGCAACGTCCGGCGATCTCCCGCCGACTAATGCTGTAGCGCAACTCAAAGGGGCGATTGACCAGCCGGTAACGGCCCTGAAGGTCCTTGACCCAGATTATCGACGGCGAGTTGTCGAGCACGGCTTGCAGCTGCTCTTCGCTTTCCCGCAGGGCGGCCGACGCTCGCTTGCGCTCGGTGATGTCCGACGCCACCCCCAGATAGCCGGTCACCCTGCCGCGTTCGTCGAACAGCGCGGTCACCGACAACAGCACTGGGATGCGGCGGCCGTCTTTGCAAATGTAAGTCCATTCGCGCTCATCCGGTTTTCCCGCCGCCACCCTGGCAACAAAGGCTTCGAATCCCGTCCCTACCTTGCGGCCCAGCTCGCGCGTGAGTTCGGCGGCTCGCGCGACCACCTCATCCAAGTCGTGGAAAATGGCGGGAGTTAGCTTGCCGACTACCTCCTCGCTGGTATAGACCAGCATGCGCTCGGCGGCCGAGTTGAAGGTCTTGATTATACCATCCGGCGCGGTGGAGATGATCGAGTAGTTCGCGCCTTCGAGAATGGCTTGCTGGAGCGAGTTTGTTTCGCGCAACGATTGTTCCGCCTCGCGTTGCACGATAAACTGCCCAATCTGGTTGCCGACGGCGCTTAGGGTTTGAAGCAAGGCGTCATCCGGCTGCTCGATGTTCCGGCTGAAGAACTCCGCCACGCCCCACAATTCACCCCGCACAAACACCGGGAAACCAAAGGCGCCCCTCAAGCCATCCCGCCCCGCCGCCGCGCTGCGCGGAAAATTGAGGTCGCGGGTTACGTCCGGAATCCAGGCCGGTTTCGCCGTCTTCCAGATGCGGCCGGGCAACCCGACTCCTTTCGTGAACTGCAGTGCACGGCTGCCTTCGATGAAGTCCGGGAATTCTGCCGCGGGCGGGTGCCACGCTGCAAAGAGATGAAGCCGCTCACCGCTCCGCTGCCATAATGCTCCGACCTGCCAGCCCAGGTTTTCACAAATAGCCTGGAGCATCCGCGCGACCACTGCGGACAAGCTGGTCGCCTCCGCCAGCCCTCGCGACACCTCAAACTGGATTGCCAGCCGTTGCTGCGCCGCTCGCCGTGCGGTAATATCCGTCTCGATCGCCATGAAGTTGGCAAGGCAGCCATCATCGTCGCGGATGGGCTGCACCTCCACGTTCACCCAGTAACTCCGCCCGTCCTTGCGGTAATTGAGAACTTCAGTGCTGAAGCCGTAGCCCTGGCTAAGCCGCTCGGCCATGTGCTGGACCGTTTCAGGATCGGTTCCCGGGCCCTGGAGCAACGAGCCGGGTTTCTTACCCACCACGTCCTCCGGCGGGTACCCCGTAAGACGGGTGAAACCCTCGTTGACCCACACCGCCTTGCCCTCGGCGTCGGTGAGCACGACCGCGTTGTGGGTGCGCGCCGCAACCAGCGCGAGCTTGCGCGCTTCGGCTTGCTGCTGGCGCAGGCGAGCGTTGGTAATGCGCATTTCCGTGCGCTGGGCCTGGAGCTTCGTGGCGAGTTTCTTCAGGTCCGCTACCGCGATCTTCTGGGATTGGAGCGCGTGCAGCAGGTCCAGCGCCGGATCGTGAATGGCAAAGTCGTCGAAGGACAAACCCTGCTGTGAAATTGCGGCTGCTTCTGCCAGCCACGGTGAGCCAAGAAAGACAATCACGTCCTCCGCCGGCCGCAACGAAAGCATTTGACCCCGCAGCAGCACCCCTGTGGCCAGTTCCTTGATCAGGAACAAAGTGCGGTTGGCCTGGGCGATACTCTCAAAGTCAAATGGCGCTTCGGGACGGACGGGGGCGAAGAGGTCTTTGAATGGCGCGCCGGGCGCCACCAACGGGCACACTCGTGCGAGCGACTGGCCCCGCCGGATGATCTTCCAGTCCGGCCCGAAGGCGAAGTGAAAGGGGAACACTTCGTCGAACGCCTTGGGGGGCAGGCTTATGCCGCTCGTTGTGGAGAGGTTTACCATTCGATCAGGAACAGGTCGTGGTCTGCCCCCTGGTCGAGCGAATTGATCTGTTTTACGCTTTTGATCGGGGTCTTGAACATCTTCCCCAAGCCCTTCACCAGGCCGATTACAAAGGGCGCCAAGCCCGCTCGCTGCGTGAAATAGTGCAGCCGCAGAGAACGTTCGGTGATGTCTGAAACCTTGAACCGGGGGGGCTGCAACTTCGAGAATACCATGGACACGCGGGCGTGGAAATCGGGGAGGTTGACCAGAAACTCGGGAAGGCTCCTGCCCCCGGCGTCCAGGAGTTCGCCGTAGCCCTCCCGCGCAGTCTTCAAAACCCAATGTTCGCCAAAGGCCTCCAGGATCTGGTCTGGCGGAGTGCCGCTCAGCTCGCTGGCCGCCCCAACGAGCTGGTAGGTCATCTCGTCCTGGTAGCCCTCGTTGCTAATGAACACGTCCACGTCAACCCCGGCGCGCTCTTTGACCTTTTCCCACATCGCCTCGCCGTGCATCGAGCAAACCATATCCTCCACCGCTTTGTTTACCATGCCATACATGCTGGTTATCCTTTCATTGTGCCGGTGTTTCCCGGCTGGTCGCCGGTGCTTGACTGCTTGCCCGCGCGTTGACTTTTGATTCAAAACCGAACGGCGTTCCCCAGTCCGGCTTTCGCTCGCGCCGGCCAATAACCCAGTCGTAAACCTCCAGCATTTGCCGCGCCTTGGCGTCCCACGTGAAGTATTCAAACACATGTTCTTGCGCGCGATGCCCAGTCACTCGAAGCTCGTCCGGAGCCGCGATCAGGGCGACCAGGCGCTCCGAGAGTCCGCGCCGGACCTCGGCGCGGGGGCCCAGGGGCACGCTGAATCCCGTTCCCGGCGGAACCAGTTCCGCGGGGCCGCCGTAGTTGATCACCACTGGCACCAGGCCCAGCGCCATCGCTTCGAGCACCACGCCCCCGCCAAATTCGCGCACGCTGGGGAAGCCGAACACATGCGCCCGGCTCAGGCGATCGGCAAGTTGCGTGTGGTTCACCCAGCCGGGAAACTCGACGTGGTCCGCAATCTTCAGGTTGGCGGCGAGCTGCCGAAGCCTCGGCAACTCCGGCCCATCACCGATGATGTCGAGCTGCAGCCGCCCTGCCAGCGCCAGCGGTGCGGCGGCTTCGAGCAAAAGATCCACGCACTTCAGCGGCACCAGCCGCCCGACGAAAGCGACGCGCATCGGCTCGCGAAACTCGGGCCGCTCCCGACGCGGGAATCGCTCTGCATCGATTGCGTTCTCCGGCAGGAAGACGCACTTGCCGTGATACTGCGCGGGCATTTCATCCCAGGCAAAGCGCGCCCCGATCAGCAGCGCCGCGGCGCCACGGCGCGTAGCGTGAAAGCCGGGCATGAGCTTGTAGGCATCGCGGAAACGGCTGAGCCACTCGCGCTCGGCACGGCGCAGATGCGCAAACTCTTTCGGCCACGGCACGCCTCCATTAAGCGGGCCGAGCACGAAAGGCACCCCCGCTTTGGCGCACCGCGTCGCCAGCAAGCTTGGGGCCACTGGCGCATTGGGTACGATGCGATGCACGACATCAAATTTGCCGCGCTTGATCCGGTCGCCAAACTGCCGCCAGATGCGGCGTTCAAAGGCGGGATATGCCAGCGTCGCCAGTGCGGAGTAGGTGCTCCAGCCCAGGGAGGTCCCGCCGCGCAGCACCTTGGCGACATTCCAGGCCATGCCCTGCCAGCGCCGGTTGTTGATGGGCGTGAACGCCATGCCTTCGATCCCGGCGGCTTCAATGTCCCGCTGATTGCGAAGTTCCGCAACCAGGTGTACATCGGCGACTTTCGCCAGCGCGCGGCTGAAACTCCAGCCGATCAACGCGACGCTCGTGAGCTTGGGGTTGGCCGATTCGGCGACCAGCAGCACTCGTGGTCGCCGCGGCGGGGAGGTTTTGGAATTAGTGTTCATGCGGCGGCTGGCAGCGCATCCATGGGTGGAGTGTTACTTCGGGCGGCCGTCTCTGGCAGCGTGCGGCGCATGGCCTCGACGCGAGCCATGAAGCCGGCGAAGATCAGCCACGCGGAGAGATTCTTGGTCTGGCTCAGCACTCGTTCCACGGAGCCGTGGAGATACATCAAGCCCAGCGCGACGAAGACGCCGCCAATGAAATAGCCGAGCGGGGTCTTCCAGTATCGAATTAAACCGCTCCCGGCCCACCAAAGCGTCAGTGCGAGAAATGCCACGTAACTGACA
>Ga0114951_10004174_pt1 | contig 14314 bp, 10 predicted proteins | sample AM7aDNAmetaG_FD_88677 | JGI IMG/M metagenome (GOLD analysis project Ga0114951, IMG submission 88677) | Freshwater microbial communities from Finland to study Microbial Dark Matter (Phase II) - AM7a DNA metaG | ecosystem: Environmental > Aquatic > Freshwater > Lake | place: Finland: Lake Alinen...
ATCAAAATATGTAAAAGAACAAGGTGTTGAAAAAGAGTACAATGTCTTACATAAGACACAACAATTAGCCCTCTTTTAGAGGGCACAGATACCCCGCTGCTCTGCGGCGGGGAGTTTCATTGAAAATGCTTTGAATTATAAACTGATCTGTAGTTCTGTGTCAAATTCCCTGATCAAACTGGAGAATATTCTGATTGATGGGAAACTGGCAGATAAAACTCTCTTTACAGGCATTTCATCTATTGATTCAAAACAAAATAAAAAGTTGATCATCAGGGCTCAAATGGTCAAGGATGGAACCAGTTACAAAGTAATGATTGATCCCGAAGGGTTTACTCTGATGAATGACCGCTGGAACATAGCAAAGGATAATTATTTTGCTTTCGGAAAACAGGGGTTTTTAATCCATCATATTTTTATCGATAAAACTGAAAGCCAGATCAGGGTTACCTCTGTTAATGATCAGTTTAACGATGACCAGAGTATTGAAGCAAAAAATTTCAGGCTCGCTGATATTTCACTGATACTGGAAAAAGATTCCGGTCTGTTGAAAGGTAATATAAATGGAACGGCTTTACTTAAAAGGGTTAATAATTCTTACGGGCTTATTGCCGACGCAAATATTTCAAATATGTTTATTCGTAATATCCCCCTAGGAAATTTAACAGTAGAAGCAGAAAATGCTACAAATCAAAAATTTAACATTGAAGTGAATGTATCCGGTGCCGATAACAACTTCACAGCAAAAGGATATTTTATCCCGAATGGCGGCGACAATTCCATTGACATAGAAGGGACCATCCGGTCTCTTTCCCTGAAATCCGCAGAAGTATTATCGATGGGAGCAATAACGGAGGCTTCGGGAAATGTGACCGGAAATTTTTCAGTGAAAGGAAGCACAGCAGCTCCAGATATTACCGGCGTTTTGGTTTTCAACAATGCCTTTATTACACCTGCTTTTTTAAATAACCGTTTAGAATTAAAACATGAAACCGTTCAGTTAAAAGCAGATGGTATTTATTTTAACTCCTTTACTATTTTGGATGCAGGCAAACATAAAGCCGTTATAGATGGTATCGTAAAAATGAAGCGGTTCAAAGATTTCGGTTTCTCGATGCACATCAATACAAACGACTTTTTATTATTTAATTCAACTGCAAAAAACAACAGGGAATTCTACGGCAAGATGGTTATTGACAGTAAGATCGATATAGGCGGCCCCCTGAAGCTGCCTGTTGTCAATGCAAAGATAAAAATGAAAAAAGGGTCAAATTTCACATTTGCCGTTCCGGAGAAAAAACTGTCAACCGACAAAGGCGAAGATATTATCAGATTTGTGGATACATTAAAACTTAACCCTATCCTGTTCAGGGATGATAAAACAGAAACGAAAAAATTCAAGCTTACAGGGTTTGATATTTCTTCTATAATTGAAGTGGATAAAGAGGCAACGCTTCGCTTATTATTGGATCCTGCTTCCTCCGATTCTTTAGTGGTAAAAGGTGAAGCTGCATTAAGTTTCGCCATAGACCGCAGCGGAAAAATGAGTCTTACCGGAACCTACAATTTAAACGATGGCAACTATGTCGTTTCGTTGGAATCTGTAATAAAACGAAAATTTGTCATTCAACCGGGAGGCACAATAATATGGAATGGAGAAATACTGGAAGCAGAAATATCAATCAATGCCATCTATTCAGTACGGGCTTCACCTATTGATCTTATTGCCGATCAGATCTCGGGTTTAAGTGCCAGTGATAGAAATATGTACAAACAACCATATCCGTTTTTGGTCGTGTTGAAATTGCGTGGCGCACTCCTGCATCCGGATATAAGTTTTGAGATACAATTGCGTCCTGAAGATAAAGGAATATTAGGCGGAGCAGTGAATGCCAAATTGAATATGCTCAATGAAGATCCAAATACATTAAATAAGCAGGTATTTGCTTTACTGGTATTAGGCAGGTTTATCCAGGAAAATCCCCTGCAGTCTGAATCGGGAGGCTCAGTAACATCTGTAGTTCGTTCAACCGTAGGGACATTTTTATCCACCCAGCTAAATCAGTTGAGTTCAAAATTTTTAACGGGAGTTGAATTAAATTTTAATATCCAATCTTATGACGATTATCAGACAGGGCAGGCAGCAGGAAGAACACAGATTGATATCGGCGTAAAGAAGCAGCTTTTTAATGAACGCTTGTCGGTTCAGGTAGGTGGTTCTGTAGATGTAGAAGGGGAGTATGCAAAGAAAAACTCTGCCAGCGATATTATAAGCGATGTCACAATAGAATATAAATTGACGAAAGATGGCCGCTATCGGCTGAAAGCATTCAGGCATAACCAGTACGAAGGCGCCATTGAAGGGCAGCTGGTAGAAACAGGCGCCGGTGTTTTATATGAGCGTGATTTCAATAAATGGAAGGAATTACTTAAATGGTTAAAGAAAGATAAAAAGTGACAAACCGTAAAAAAATAACAGCGATTCATTCGATAACAAATAAATACTTTCTGTATCTTATTTGTATATTAATGACTGCATGCCATGTCACAAAGCATTTGCCCTCCGGTGAAAAGCTCTATACCAACGCGGAAATAAAGTTAGTGCCGGCAAATAAAATCAGTTATAAAAAGAAAAAATTAATTAAAACCCTTGCGAAGAATGAAGTACGCCCGAGTCCTAATAAAAAATTTTTAGGCTTGCGCCTTAAATTGTGGATATATATGGAAGCCGGCGAAAACCCCAAAACCAAATTTAAGAAATGGCTGCAAAAAAACGGCGAAGCTCCGGTGTTAATAAGTAATTTAAACCCGGGCGTTACTGCCGCGATAATTGACGCTAAGCTTTTTAATATTGGGATTTTCAATAGCTATACTGAATATAAAGTAGTTGAAAAGAAAAAATCAGCCAAAGTGATCTTTACGAGTCATGTTCATGCTCCTTATGTGATAGGAAATATAACTTATTCAATTTCAGATGATAGTCTAAGAAAACTGATCATGACAGAAAAAGAAAAATCATACATTAAACCCGGCGATGATTATAATCTCGATATTTTAATGAATGAAAGAAATCGAATAGATGTTATCGTAAAAAATAAAGGCTATTTCTACTTCAATCCTGATTATTTGCTTTTTAAAGCGGATACTTCAGGAGTAAAACATTCAATCACATTAAAGCTTACCCTGAAAGACAGTATTCCCGAATCCGCATTGACGGTTTATCGCATTAACGATGTGATTATTGATCAGGATTATTCATTAAATGATACAGTGACAGGCAACACCAAAGACACGGTCAAATTTCAAAACTATCAGTTTCTTGGTAATGAAACCCAAATGAAGATCAGACCAAAAGTAATTTCAAGGTCAGTGTATTTAAGAAAATTCGATATTTATTCAAGAAAGAACCATAACATCACTCTAAACCGCCTGATGTCGATGGGGAGCTTCAAATTTGTCCGTGTGAAATTTTCTGACAGCGATACTTCGGCAGATGGATACTTAGATGTCACTATTTTATTGACTCCCATGTCAAAACATACATTCAGGACAGAAATTGACCTTGTTTCAAAGTCCAATAACAACCTTGGACCACGAATGAATTTCACTTACTTGGACAGAAATACATTTAAGGGAGCTGAAATGCTGTCAATAAATCTGGCAGGCTCATTTGAAGCCCAATTGAGCGGGAAAAATAAAAATTTGTTCTCTTATTCTTTGAACCCGCAGGTGGAATTGTTCTTTCCCCGCTTTCTGGTTCCGTTCAAAATCATGACCAATAGTATATATGTTCCCAAAACCCGCTTTTCGCTTTCTTATAACTACCTGAAAAAAGGTACTTATTTCGACATGCATACCTTCCAGTTCATTTATGGTTATAAGTGGAAGAAAGATATACGGGACGAACACGAGTTAAATCCTGTAAATGTAAGCTATACTGCTATTGCACACAAATCGGACGAATTTATAGCATTGCTGGCTTCCAATCCTTTTCTGAAAAAAAGTTATGATGAACAGTTTATAGCAGGGGGTAGTTATTCCTATACATACAACGAACAGGTAATAACTGAAAAAAAGATGCAGTTCTATTTTCATATATCAACGGAAGTTGCAGGAAATGCTTTTTCCCTGATACATGTGATTAACGGTAAGAAAATATCATCGGATAATCCCTTAAAAGTGCTTGGCTCAATTTATTCGCAATTTGCAAAATTAAGTTTAGATGGTCGTGGATATTACAATTTTAAAGATAAAAACAAAATTGCCGTGAGGGTTTTTCTTGGAGTTGCTGCTCCTTATGGAAACTCATTAACCCTGCCTTATATAAAACAGTTTTTTAGTGGCGGGCCTAACAGTATCAGGGCTTTCCGTATTAACTCAGTTGGCCCGGGCACTTATCATCAGGATATTATCAGCAATGGGTTTTTACAATTGGGAGGTGATATAAAAATAGAAATGAATGCGGAGTATCGATTTACCATCTATCGTTTTATTAAGGGAGCCGTATTTACAGACGCCGGAAATGTCTGGTTGCTGAAATCAAATCCGGCGAATACGGGAAGCCCGTTTAAATTTGCCGCATTCTATAATGAATTAGCTGTCGGGGCGGGTGTCGGGTTAAGAATAGATGTTTCCTTTTTTGTTTTGCGGTTCGATCTGGCAACACCATTAAGAAAGCCCTGGCTCGAAGGAAATAATAAGTGGGTGTTTAATCAGATCCGGCTTGGAAATTCATCATGGAGAAGCGAGAATTTAATTTTAAATGTAGCCATTGGGTATCCGTTTTAATTTTAAAATCTCTGGCCTGATAATGTTAAAAACAGACTTCATTTTAATGAAATAATTGAAAAATATGGCAAACCTGTGGAGTTATACACTGACAGTTTTTATGGCGTTTTTTGCGATAATGAATCCCATTCTTAATATTCCGATTTTCGTTCAGTTAACAGAAGGCCTGCATGAAAAAGGAAAGAGAAAAATTGCTAAAACATCAAGTATTGTGGCGTTTATAATTGTCATAGCATTTATTCTGATCGGTAAGTATATTTTCCAGGTATTCGGCCTGACTATTCCTGCATTCAAAGTGTTTGGCGGAATTTTAATCTTTTTTATTGGTTTTGAGATGCTACAGTCAAAAAAATCGAGCATTCAGCTTCAGGGTAAAGTTGAATTTGATGAAGGTATAGCCATATCGCCATTAGCAATACCTATTTTAGCAGGTCCCGGAACAATAGTTACAGCAATGAATTTTGTGGTAAAGGCATCTTTTCTTCATATATTGATTAACATATTCATTGTTGCCCTGATGGTATTTATGACATATCTTGCTTTTATATACAGCTACTATATTATTAAATTTGTAGGTAAAAAGAATTTCGTAATTGTCGGAAAAATAATGGGGTTGATTTTGGGAGTACTGGGAGCAAATATGTTGATGCAGGGTATCAAACTGGCGTTTAAAATTTAATTACAAATCAATGGAAAACAACATTCAGTCATTTTGGAGCATCTCCCCTGAAAAATTACTCGATATGCTTCAGGCAAAGACTGGTGGTCTAACAGGAATAGAAGCGGGAAAAAGGCTCAAACTATACGGGGCTAATCGTCTGAAACCCAAAAAGAGATCGGGCGTATTCATTCTTCTTGTCAGCCAGTTTAAAAGTCCTATTATTCTCATCCTTTTGGCTGCAACCGGGTTATCGTTTTTTTTACATAACCTGATTGATGCCTCTATCATTCTCGCCATTGTCGCTGCCAGCGGGCTTCTGGGCTTTTGGCAGGAGCATAGTGCTAGCAATGCCGTAGCAAAATTGCTGGCTATGGTGCAAATTAAAGCAGCAATACTAAGAAACGGGAAACAATCAGAAATTCATATTGAAGAGGTTGTTCCGGGCGATATCGCTATTCTGAATGCCGGTGATATTGTCCCGGGTGACTGCATGCTTCTTGAATCGAAAGATTTGTTTGTGGATGAAGCCATGCTTACCGGCGAAACTTACCCTGTGGAAAAAGAGGTTTCGGTGTTACCCGCCGATACTGCCCTGGCGCAACGGGTAAACACAGTCTGGATGGGCACTCATATCGTAAGTGGCAGTGCGAAGGTACTGGTTGTACTTACCGGTAAAAATACAGAATTTGGTAAGGTGTCGGAGCGGCTTAATCAGAAAGCACCTGAAACTGACTTTGAACATGGCATACGAAGGTTTGGGTACTTGCTCGGAGAGATAACACTGATATTGGTGGTCATTATTTTTGCCATCAATGTTTTTTTGCACCGTCCGGTTCTGGAATCTTTTCTTTTTTCACTTGCGCTGGCGGTTGGCCTGACGCCACAGTTATTACCTGCAATAATCAGCATAAACCTTGCTCATGGTGCAAAAAAAATGGCCCAAAAAAAAGTGATAGTAAAACGGCTTTCTTCCATCGAAAACTTCGGTAGTATGAATATCATCTGCTCCGATAAAACCGGCACTCTGACTGAAGGAACCGTGCAGTTGGAATCCGCTTTGGATGCGAATGGAGTCGCGAGCGACAAAGTATTTCTGTTTTCTTATCTCAATGCATATTACGAAACCGGCTTCACCAATCCAATAGATAAAGCCATTCTTGACTATCGCAAGCTTGATGTGAAGGAATACAGGAAACAGGATGAAATCCCTTATGATTTTCTGCGAAAACGTCTGAGTATAGCAGTTACTCATGGCGATACACATATCATGATAACCAAAGGAGCTCTTTCTAATATACTCGATGTTTGTTCTTCCGCTGAAACCAAAGAGGGCAGTGTTGTTAAAATTGCATCCATACAGGAAAAGATTCAGAAACACTTTGCAGAGTTCAGTAATAATGGATTTCGCACATTAGGAATAGCATACAAAATCTTACAGCCGAAATCTCCGATAAGCAAAAACGATGAGACCGGTATGATATTTTTAGGGTTTCTCACCCTTTTTGATCCGCCGAAAGCAAATATCACTGAAACCATTGCAAGCCTGAAAAAACTGGGCGTTTCACTCAAAATTATCACCGGCGACAACCACCTTGTTGCTGCCAGCCTGAGTAAAAAGATGGGACTGTCCGATACTAAAATAATCACCGGCAATGAACTTCGTAAGATGAGTGACAGTGCATTAGTAAGGCATGTAGGATCAGTAGATGTTTTTGCCGAAATAGAACCCAATCAGAAAGAACGGATTATTATTGCCATGCGAAAAGCGGGCAATGTTGTAGGATACATGGGTGATGGAATCAATGATGCCTCTGCGCTTCATGCAGCTGATGTTGGAATTTCAGTTGATACGGCTGCAGATGTTGCCAAAGATGCAGCTGATATTGTACTGCTTGAAAAGGATCTTGGAGTTTTAATAGCGGGCGTTCGGGAAGGGAGAACCACCTTTGCGAATACTCTGAAATATGTGTTCATGGCTACAAGTGCAAACTTTGGAAATATGTTCAGCATGGCCGGGGTGTCGCTCTTTATTCCATTCCTTCCTCTATTGCCAAAGCAGATACTGCTCACCAACCTCCTGACCGACTTTCCCGAAATGACTATTGCGACCGACAATGTTGATAATGAAATGATTGACCATCCAAGGCGCTGGGATATAAAAGCTATTCGTAAATTTATGATCACCTTCGGCCTGGTAAGTTCAGTATTTGATTATTTGACGTTTGGCCTGCTGTTACTTGTTCTTCGGGTCAATCAGGGCCAGTTCAGAACCGGGTGGTTCATAGAATCGGTTATCTCTGCCTCGATGATTGTCCTCGTTATCAGAAGCAGGAAGCCGTTTTTCAGGAGCAAACCGGGGAAATACCTTTTAATTGCAACACTTTCGATTGCTGTGATAACGATTGTTTTTCCCTTTACTCCGCTTGGGACAGTTTTTGGGTTCGCACCGTTGAAGTTTACTACCTATTTGCTTTTGCTACTTATCGTAGTGATATACATAATTGCTGCTGAAGTTACCAAAAGAATTTTTTACAAGAGGGTCAAGTTTTGAAATCTGCGATATTTATAAATAGCAAACCATAGATTAAAAATTGGTTACAGGTATTGGCGCTTTATACTTCGTTAAGCAATTATAAAACAATTAATTTTATCAAAATATTTTCATATGATTCACTCACTTTCAAAAACTAAAATAGTAGCAACTATAGGTCCTGCTTCTTCTTCAAAGGATATCATAAAAAGAATGATTGAGGAAGGTATTGCCGTTTTTAGAATAAATTTTTCTCATTCAACGAGAGAAGAATTTTTAGAACTGGTAAATCTTATTAAGGAATTAAATATTGAGCTGGATTCTCACGTATCGATCCTGGCCGATCTGCAAGGACCGAAATTAAGGATAGGTGAGGTGGAAAACAATCGTCTTGATTTGATACCGGGTGACATTTTAACCTTTGTTTCAGAAAAATGTGTCGGGAATAAAAGCCATATATACATGAGCTATTTGCAATTTCCGCAGGATGTAAATACAGGTGAAATTTTACTTATTGACGATGGGAAAATTAAACTGGCAGTAACAGAAACAAATAAAAAAGATACCGTAAAAGCGAAAGTTATTATTGGAGGAGAACTTTCGTCTCATAAAGGAGTAAACCTGCCCAATACAAACGTATCGCTGCCATGCCTTACAGATGAAGATATTTCAAATGCTGTTTTTGCCGTCAGGCAGGATGTTGACTGGATTGCATTGTCGTTTGTCAGGAAGGCTAAAGATATTATTGAATTAAAGAGGTTAATAAAGAGTAATAAGGGTCATTCAGGAGTAATTGCGAAAATTGAGAAGCCCGAAGCCATCAGGGAAATTGACCGGATTATTGACCATGCCGATGCGGTTATGATAGCGCGCGGCGATCTGGCAGTAGAAATGTCGTTTGATGAGGTCCCATTAATCCAGAAACAAATTATTGAGAAATGCATAGAACATTCGAAACCGGTAATTGTAGCGACACAAATGATGGAAAGCATGGTTGCAAATTATACTCCTACACGGGCTGAAGCCACAGACGTTGCCAACGCCGTACTTGATGGAGCTGATGCACTCATGCTTAGCGGTGAGACCTCTGTCGGTAAATATCCTGTTGAAACGGTTCACAATATGCAAAAAATCATTTATCATACCGAAACGTACGGTAATCCTTTCAGAAAAAAATACTTTCCGGTTGAAGGAAATCCTTCTTTTCTGGCAGACTCAATGTGTCACCATGCTTCAACTTTAGCCAGGGAAATCAAAGCAAAAGCCATCATTACATTTACGCATTCCGGCTATACAGCGTTCCGTATATCAAGTCACAGGCCGGAAACCGATATTTTCGCTTTTACAAATAATAAAAAAATAATGCAATACATGTCGCTTGCGTGGGGTGTAAAAGTATTTTATACTCACACATACAGCCACCTGGAAGAAGCAATTCTGGAGTCGATTAAGATTCTTAAAGAAAAAAATCTTTTGGTTCGGGGGGACTGTGTAATACATGTTGGCAGTTCTCCTCTTAACAAACAGGGAAAAACAAACATTATCAAAGTATGTCATGTTTTGTAACCGGTTTTCATTCAGAAGGTCATGTTTTGAGCTAAATGTGTGAATTATGTAAGTTTTTAAAGGAATTATATAACAATTAGTCCATTTCATATACCTATCTTTGCATTATAATTTAAATATACATTATGAACAACGGAACAGTGAAATTTTTTAATGAATCGAAAGGATTCGGATTTATTAAAGACGCAAATTCAACGAAAGAGTACTTTGTACATTCAAACGACCTGAAAGATAGCATCAAAGAAAATGATGAAGTAACTTTCGATCTGGCTGAAGGTAAAAAAGGATTAAATGCTGTAAATGTAAAATTAGCTTAGTTAATTTCATACAGGACATTTTTTAGTTAACAGAGGCTGACCCAAAACGGGTCAGCCTTTTTTTTATCCGTAAGGTCACCTGGAAATCATTAAAATGTGTGAATGATGTAACAAATTTCCATAGTTGTGTAACATTCACCGGTTTGCTTGATTCTATCTTTGTCAACTGAATCTTATGTGATCAGAAAATTTTGAGTATTCATATTTTAAAAATTAAAAATTATGGCCAGATTATTATTGTACATCGGGTTAATTCTTGTAGTCCTTTGGTTACTTGGATTTATTGCATTTCGTCAGTTTTATGTAACCACACCGGTAATTCATGGAATTATTGTTGTTGGCGTCATCCTGATCATCCTTGATCTTTTAAACAGCCGCCGGAACTGGTGGTGATTGCTGGTCCGGGCAACCGGCTGAATACAGACCGGGGTATATTTTTGTACAACAGGGTACAGCTTACCAGGAATGTGTGAATGATGTAACTCTTTCCTCTAATTGTGTAACGCAATACAGTAGGAAAGGTCAGACCTTTGTTATCTAAAATTATTTACCATTTAAAATTGAAAAAATGAACACAACAGAAGTTAAAGGAAACTGGAATGAGCAGAAAGGTATACTCAAACAGAAATTTGCAATTTTAACCGACAATGACCTGATGTTTAAAGAAGGAAAGAAAGATGAAATGTTTGGAAGGCTTCAGATCAAGCTGGGTAAAACAAAAGAGGAATTGCAAAAGATTATTTCAGGGATTTAAGGAGTAATTTATTGTTAGAAGGTACCGTTTAATGGTATTTCTGTTAAATGTTACCTTCTGTTTCACTTTAAATTAACAAACAATAAAAAACATCACATGAAAAAGATTTTAACTATACTGATGATCGTATCTGCTTTGACAGTGACTCCAAACATCGCTCAGGGTCAGGCCTGGACTAAAGACACCAAAATACTTGTGCTGGATTTCGGAATATCCCAATTTTATCACATGGATAACTACTATTATGGGAATGTTAAAAACCACAGCTGGTATAGTCCTACAACCCTCCAGCTTAATTTTCAGGGAGAGTTCGGAATTCATAAATATGTCGGACTTGGCTTTACCACAGGTATAGGAGGAAGACGTGGATGGAATAACGGTTATTCGGGTGAGGTAAATATACCCATAGGGATGATCGCCAATTTTCACTTCTATCAGCTGATAGCCGATAAATCAGGGAAAAACATTCATGCCGATAAGCTGGATATTTACGTTGGAGCTGAGATGGGAAGCGGTCTTGCATTTACTTTCTATAATTACACCAGTACCGTTCGGGTGGTTCCCCTGGCTTTCGGCGGGATACATGCAGGTATCAGGTATTATTTCACCCCAAAAGTTGGTGTAAGTTGTGAGCTGGGTTGGGGTAAAAGCTTCGCTAATGTTGGGTTTGCATTTAAACTCTAAGGATTGCGGATAAAGATAAAAGAGAGTCTTTGATGGGGCTTGATCAATTTAATAATTCAAATATTATGAAAACCCTGATGAAATTAATAATTGTTGCCGTTATGCTCAGCATTACATCGGCGACCTACTCTCAATCCATTGCTGTTAAAGCAGGTTTGAATCTGGCAACCATGCGGGAGAGGGATGATAACAGTACCTACAGTAATAATTTCACCTTGAATCCGGGGTTTCATGTCGGAGCAAACGTTGAGTTCACTATATATAAAATTCTTTCGCTTGAAACGGGTTTGTTTTTTCTGACCAAAGGATATAAATCGGATTATTCTCTCGAAATCCTTGATAATACTTATCATTTTAAACATAAGACGAATTTGTATTATATTGATTTACCCATAACCTTAAAACTGACTTTTGTCATTGGCAAGGTTAAAATTTTTGGCTCTTTTGGCGAATATCTCGGCCTTGGCCTATTTGGTAACAATAAAACCGATTCTCCCGTTTTGGACGATACTAACACAGACATCAGCTGGGGCTCGGGTGATAAAGATGATTTACGAAGGTTTGATTTTGGCATGACGTTCAATGCAGGTGTGGAATTCTATTCTATTATAATTGGAGCCTGTTACGATCATGGGTTTGCCAATATTTCCGCCCATTCAGTAAGTGGTTATAATATCAAGAACCGTGTGTTAGGCATATCCGTTGGCTATCGATTTGGCATGAGAAAAAAAACAGGGTTATAATAGGTGAGTTTTTTAAGCACTATTAAAAGCATCGATTATTTTTTGCATATCTTCAATAAAATAGTACTGCTGAACGCCCTTCTGTTCCGCTAATAGGCGCCTGATTATTATAGATTCAGGCGTTTTTATTGTGCTGTTATTCTTTGATTATTTTTTCAAATATCAGGCTATTACCTGCATCAAGTTTAATGAAATACACTCCGGGAGCAAACAGATGTGTCGGAATAACCGCTTTGTCAGATAAGTATCCCTGAATTATGGTTTGGCCCAGTGAATTAATTATTTTATACGACGATATTCCGTTGTGGCCTTTAATTTCGATAGTTAATTCATCAGATACAGGGTTGGGGTAAACAGATATTCCGTTCCGTTCATTTGATGCGATACCTGCATTTATTATTACAATACAGGCTGAAGTATCTGAGCAGATTCCCTGTGTTATCAGGGCTGCATATGTTCCATTCACGGGAGCTGTGTATATTTGTGAAGTGTCATTGGGAATGATCGAATATGCATTATCACAATTCAGCCACTGAATTGTTGCCCCTGAATCATTTACATAGATGACAGGGTCGTTAACGGTCAGTGAAACATCAACCGTATTTACCGTCAGATCAATCGTTATGATACTGTCGCAGCCTGAAGCATTTGGTATTACCGCGCTCCTTATCCCACCTGTATTATACACGGCACCATCAGGGGCTGTATAGCTGTTGCATGCCGATGCTGTGATTGAACTGACCGTAATTTGGTTTACCGTAAGGTTGATCGTAATGGTGCTGTCGCAACCGGCTATATTTGATATTACTGCTGTCTCTATTCCGGATGAGGTATAAACAGCACCATCAGGGGCTGTATATGTGTTACAAACTGATTCAGTGATTGAACTGCCTGTGCTTTGTGCTATTGTCAGGTCTATGGTGATGGTGCTGTCGCAGCCTGATATATTTGGAATAACAGCAGTCTTTATTCCTGATGTAGTATAAATGATGCCATCAGGGGCAGTATATGTATTACATGCTGTTTCCGTAATTGAACTGACCGAACTGTGTTTTACCGTCAGGTCTATTATTATGGTACTGTCGCAACCTGTGATACCTGGTATCACTGCCGTTTTAATACCTGATGAAGTGTATACAGCTCCATCGGGAGCAACATAGCTGTCACAGACAGATTCAGTAATATGGACTGGATTGATGTTTCCGATATTGACTGATATTACTGAAGCGGGACCATTACCACAGTCATTTGTGCCCTGAACGGTGATATTTCCTGTCGACGCTGAATCTGAGAAATCAACCCTGATGCTATTGGTTGTGCTTGTTCCGGTAACACCCGAAGGCAGGGTCCAGATATATCCTGTTGCATTAGGTATTGCCGGCACAGAATAGGGGATATCGGTCTGACCCGGGCATGCATTTATTGTTCCTGAAATTGTTCCGGCAGCTTCCGGTATCGGGTTTACCAAAGCTGTAACCTCAACCCTTGGACTGACACAATTCAACTTGACTTCCCAGTCGTAGAAATAATAATAATATCTCAACGGAGTGGTTCCTGCTGTACTTGTTGTAATACTCATTATGTTCGCTAAAGTCAGAGGATAAATGTTGTCAGATGTAGATTGATCCCTCCAGAAATTGCTGCTGGCGGCTGCGACAAGCTTCAGGTTCGTGCCTGCGGGGATATTCAGGTTAAGTGTAAGTCGGCTCTCACCGGCGGGAACACTCACCACCACAGAGCTGATCACCGTACCTGAAGATGTTTTCAGGCTGATCGTTCGGTTAGCGGTGCCTGTGGCGGTCGAATAAACTTTAACTGACTTTAAAACAAATGGTTGAAGGGCATTAAATATCAAACCCTGCTCTGCCGTCACATTGTTGGCCCCTGTAGTTGTTTTATCAGTCCTTGCTCCGTAGTAGGTCTGTCCCTGGATAACACTGTCTTCAACATAATAACTGGTTGTAGACGATAATAACGGAGTAATAAAGGTATTCCCTGTATTTAAAACTACAGACCCAGCAGGAGTGCTGTACCATTTAAGTATACCGTTACCGATGGCATTTAATGTTGCATGTGCATTTGCACAGATTGTATCGCCTGACACTGTTATTCCTGCAGTGATAAATGATGTTTTTGTTATAGAATCAGAGCCGCAGGTGCCACCGTAAGCAACGAGTGATACATTAAAGCTGCCATTGACAATGTAAGTATGGGAAGGGTTAATATCCGTACTTGTTGTGCCATCTCCAAAATACCATTTATATGAATTCC